>ERZ778020.1370-NODE-1370-length-21494-cov-3.164607_pt1 | contig 21494 bp, 17 predicted proteins | sample MGYA00375750_ERZ778020 | MGnify/ENA primary metagenome ERZ778020 (study PRJEB29350, sample SAMN05389818) | bioreactor metagenome | isolation source: Ammonium sulfate bioreactor | place: South Africa: University of Cape Town | collected 2014-03-17 ...
GAGATAGCCGCTGCGCGGCTGGCCGAAGATCAGCTGCAGCGCATCGTCCACCGTCGGCGAGAACTTCAGGGGATTGTTGTCCTGCGCCTGGATCATCGTCTGGTTGGTGCTGCGGGCAATGCGCTTGCTTTCGGCGCGGGCCGCGAGCAACCCCTTCAGCTCCTCGGCAATCAGCCGCATCAACCCGCCGAGCTGCTCGGCGAAGGCGCCGGGATCCTGCATCGCCAGCGCCTGCGGCGAGACCCCGGCGCCCTTGGCGAAACGCTGCATGAACTCGCCCATCGAGATGCCGGCGGGGGCGTTCGACGAAGCAGGACCGGAAGGGGGAACAGGCACTGCGGCCGGCGCGGCCACGGGCTCGACCGGCGCCGTTTCGGGCGCCGGTTCTGTCGCGGGCGGCTCGTCCCAGGGGTTTGCCGCGACGGGGCCGCTGGCGGTGGGCCGGCGCGGCGTGGGAATCGGCGCCATCGGCTCTGGCGTCGGGAGCGGAGCCGGCTGCAACGGCGCCCAGGCGAAATCGTCGCCCTGAGGAGCGGCCGGTGGTGGCGAAGATGGCCAGCCGTGCGAGGGTGCCACAGGCGGGGCCGGCTCCGCCGCCGGCGTTGGGATGTCGGCCGCCCAGTCGATGAAGCTGGCATGGACCGGCCTGGCATGGCTCGGCGGCATCAGGTCCCGGCGGGCGATCGGCGGCGCGGCCTCCTCGCTCGGGGCCCAGAGCGATTCCGGGCTGGCGGCGTAGGGAGGAGGCGCTGCCGAGGCGGCCTGCGCCGAAGCCTGGCCGGCTTCCTCGTCGATGGTCACGGCGATGATGTAATGGCCGATCTCCAGCCGGTCCCCGTGCTGGAGGCGATAGGGCGACTGCACGCGGTGCTCGCCGCCATTGACATAGGTGCCGTTGGTGGAGATGTCGCGCAGCCACCAGGCGCCGTCGCGGAAGCGGACTTCGCAATGGCGGCCGGAGACGGCGCGGGACGGATCGGGCAGCGCCCAGTCGAGATGCTGGTCCCGGCCGATGTCGAGACCGCGCCCGCCGCTCGTCGTCACGCTGAGCGGACCGCCGTCGGGCAGGGAGGTCTCGTTCTCGATCGTCAGTGTCAACGCCATCGCACAGGTCTCGTTCCGGCTTGCGCGTCAGCGCCTGCCGGCCTCGTCTTCGGCCAAACGAATGCACGCTTCGACGCAGGCGCGCAATGCGCCTTCGCGATCGCGCGCCGGCAGGCGGTTGATCGCGTTGAGCACGGCGATGCGCGCCATCTTGGCGGTCAGGTCCGACGGGGTGGGGATCGGGTGACCCTCCGACATGCTGCCGCCGGAGTAGCCCGCGGCCCAGGCCACGAAGGTGCCCGGCCGCGAGCGGTCGCCGGACTGCGCCTGCCGCAGGGCCTCGAAGCGCGTTCTGTCGCCCGGTTCCCGCACCCAGGCTTCCGCGGCGGCGAGCCCAGGGTCCTGCATGCCGGGCGGCTGCATGGAGCGCACCGCCTGCAGCGCCCACCATACCGCCTCCCGGCGCGGCAGCAGAAAGGCGCAGAAGCCGGCGGCCTCCATCGGCGCCGGCCCCTTCAGCAGCCTTGCGAGAAAGCTCAGCGGGGGCTCCGTCGTAGGCGGCATGGTGACCGCCTGATGGGCGGCGGGGTAGGTCTCGAACACTTCGCGGGCGGTGCTGAAGCGCAGGCGTGACATGACGGCTCCGGCTAGTTGATCGTCACCATCGGGGCTTTGACGACGACAGTGCCGTCGCTCTTCACCTCGGTCATGGCCTGGCTGTGGATGGTGATGGTCGGCGATTTGATCTCGATGCTGCCGGGCGTCATCTTGATCGTGCTTTCTCCGACCTTCAGGTTGATCTCGGTCAGGGCCTCGACGTCGAGCTTGCCGTTCTGGATGTCGAGCTTGTCGTCGCCGAGCTTGAGCGTCGTCTCGCGCGAATAGCTGCCACCCTGGAAACGCTCGCCGATTTCGCGCGTCTCGATGTTGTTGACCGTGACCTTGTGGTCCTTCTCGGCCCGCATTTCGAGGACCTCGTTGTCCTTGAGGTCCTCGAACTTGATCTCGTTGTAGGTGTCGGGGAAGCCGGCATGGTCGGTTGATTCCGACTTGAGGCCGGATTGCGTCTTGTTCGCCGGCAGGTCGTAGGGCGGCTTGTGCTGGTCGTTGACGACGGCGCCGACGACGAGCGGCAGGTCGGGATTGCCTTCGATATACTCGACGATCACCTCCTGGCCGATGCGCGGGATGACCTGCCCACCCCAGCTCTTGCCGGCCCACATCTGCGCGACACGGGTGCGGCAGGAGGTCGAGCCATCCTCGCGGTCCCAGTGGAAGCGCAGCCATATGCGGCCGTATTCGTCGACGTCGATGTCGCCTTCCTCGCCCTGGTTCCTCTCGCCGACGACCTTGGCCGTGTGCGGCCCGTAGACCTTCGGGCGCGGGGTGACGAGCGGCGCGCGGAAGCGCCGGTCGCTCTTCTGCAGCTCGAAGAGCGGTAGCTCTGGCCGCCGAGCGAATGCTTCGCTCGGACGACGAGATATTCCGCGTTCTCGCCGCCCGAGGGATGGTCGCCGAGCTTCATCAGGGCGCCGGGATAGAGGCTGGGGGATTCGCCGCTCGCATAGCGGCGATCGTCCTTCGCCTGCTCGGCCTGCGCCCTGACGCGGGCGAAATGCTCGCCCTGGTCGCGCTTGGTGTAGCTCGCCGGATAATCATAGGCCTCGTAGGACTTGGCCTTGGCGAAGCCTTCCTCGGCGCGGGCCGTGAGGTCGGACTCCGATTTCTCGAAATCATAGTCCTTGAGCTCGACCTTGCCGGTGCGCAGCCGCCGGATCGTCGACCATTGCGTCAGATGCTCGACATCGGCGCGCGGAAACCGGCTGCCGGGCGGCACGAAGGCGAAGATCGAGCTGTCGCCGTCGAAGCTCGACTCGGCGCTGGGCATGACCTCGTCATGGCCCGAGCGGGAATCGCAGAGCACCAGCTTGTGGTCGCCGTCGCCATGCTTGAAATAGTAGTAGATGCCGTACTGCTCCATCAGGCGCAGCACGAAATCCAGATCCGTCTCGCGATACTGCACGCAGTAGTCGATCGGCTGCAGCGTCTCGCTGGTGCGATCGTCGAAGCTCGCCGAGCCTTCCTTCTTGAAGATCTCCTTGATGATGTCGACGGCCGTCTTGTTCTTGAAGATGCGGCAGTCCGAGCGCTGCGAAAGCAGCCAGAGCCACGGCCTGAGCGTGAAGCGATAGACGTGGAGATCGTCCTGCTGGCCGAGCCACTGCGCATCGACCAGCGTACCATTCAGGACACGCTCGTTCTTGTTCTTGAGCGTGAACTTGATCGAGCATTTCTCGCTCATGATACTTTGCAGGTCGGCATTCTCAGTTTTGCTGATGGCGTCGACTTTATAAGTAAACAGCTCGCTCAGAGCCTCATCCGCGTCGAAGCGGATAAGAGAAAATTCATCTTTGCCGGCTGGCGTCACAAAAGATGCAATTCTCTGTTCTTGTCCTGGATTTGAAGGCATCAACGAAACCTCTCGTCGATTGAACCTGAATTGCCCTTGACGTAACTAACTCTCAGAGTCATCGTTGACTCCTGAAGTCTTCATTCGCCGAATGGCATACCTCATCGGGAGGGCTCCCATGCGCAAGCAAACCGCACTCGTTGCATTCGTCGCTCTGACGGGCTCGATGGTTCTCTCCATGGCCGGTGGCGCCGTGCCGCAGACCTACAAGGCCGACGAGATCATCAAGCATTTCCAGCCCGGAGTCGCGTCGAAGCCGGCCGCAGGCGTCACCCGCGGGCTGTGCATCGGCACCGAGGCCGAATGCGCCAAGGCCGGTCACGCGGTCGAGGTCGCCAAGCCGCCGAGCGCCTTCGATCTCGTGGTCAAGTTCAAGTACAATTCCGACGTGCTGGAGCCGGAGGCGAGGGTCAATCTCGACGAGTTCGCCAAGGCCCTGAAAACGCCGGAGCTCACCGGCAAGACCTTCATGGTCGAGGGTCATACCGATGCGGCGGGCACGCCCAGTTACAACATGAACCTGTCGGAGCGGCGTGCGGAGGCGGTGGTCCGCTATCTCGGCGAGAAGGGCGTCAAGACCCGCCTGCGTACCAACTGAGGCGCGGGCGGCGGACCGGGCAGGGTGCCGGCCCCCGCTTCGCCTAGCGAGCAGGGGCATTGCGGGGAGAGGCATGGCCGCACTGAATTTCGTGGAGCTGTCGAAGCCGTTCGTGGAGGACGGTCCCTGCGGGCCCGATCTGGAGGACGACGTCGATTTCATGAACGTCACGGCGCGGCTCGAGGTCGCGCTGCCGACCGCGTATTTCCGCCGTGACGACGAGGGGCGGCAGGTCGCCTTCGACCGCACGAGCATCGAGTTTCCCGCCGCCTTCGCCGATCTGGGCAAGCTGATGGCTCGCTCGCAGGACCTGCGGCTGTTCGTGCTCGCGGCGAAGCTGTCGATCCTCAATCGCGATGTCGGCGGCTTCGTCGACTGCCTCTCAGCCATGGCGGACATCCTCGGCGAGAACTGGGATGCGGTCCATCCGCGCGCCATGAACGGCGACGTCATCATGCGCGAGGTCGCCCTGCAGGGGCTCGACGAACTGCCGACGGTGGTGCTGCCGCTGCAGCACGCGCCGCTGTTCACCAGCCGGCGGATCGGCGCCTTCATCTTCCGCAGTCAGCTCGTCGCCACCGGCGAGACGAAGCTGGTCGAAGGCGAGCAGCATCCGGATGCGGGGGCGATCCAGGCGGCGCTTGCCGAAGTCGATGTCGACGAGCTGGCCGCCATCCTCGCCCGCATCAACGCCGCCCGCGATGCGCTGGCGCGCCTGCGCTCGACCTGGCTGGAGAAGGTGGGCGTCGATCATCCGCTCGGCTTTCCGCGCCTGGCGGCGCTCCTGGACCAGATCGCCGGCTTCCTGGACGCTGCGGCCGCGCGGCGCGTGCCGGGCCATCAGGCCGCTGTGGCAGCGCCGGCGGCGAACGATGCGCAGAACCCGGCAGCCAGCGCCCCGAGCTTCGGTCCCGGCAGCCTGTCGAGCATCATCCAAGTGAAGGATACGCTTGCCGCCTGCCTCGGCTACTTTCGCAGAACCGAGCCGTCGAGCCCGGCTGTCCTCCTGATCGGGCAGGCGCAGCAGCTGATCGGCAAGTCGTTGATCGAGGTCATCCAGATCATGTTCCCGGACCATATCGACAAGGCGGTTCTGGAGATCGGCGAGCTGCGCCGGTTCCGGTTGCCGCTGGAGCGCCTGCCGGCGCCCGATGGGTCCGAGGCGGGAGACGGCGAGGAAGGCTACGCCGGCGGTTCGGACGATGCCTACGAGAGCGACGGCGCGTACGGGAGCGAGAGTGACGGCGAGGCCGCGGACGATGCGGAAGCGGCCGTCACGGAAGAAGAGGCTCATCCCCCCGGCGAGCCCGCGGTCGCGGCGATCGTGATCGGTAACCGCACCGAGGCCGTCAGCGCGATGAAGGCGGTCGCCGCCTTCTACCGGCAAGTGGAGCCGTCGCATCCCACTCCGCTCCTCATGGACAAGGCCTGTGCCCTGGCGCAGCATGATTTCATGTCGCTGCTCGGCAATATCCTACCCGAGGTGGCGCAACTGCCGGAGTCCGACAGTTAGGACAGAAGGTGGCGATTGATTTGAACCTCTCGTGGCGATGACGAGACTATATCGAAGAAGCATGAAGTTCTATAGAGTATCGCGCTGCGTCAGCGCGGTCGGATTTCCAGAGGGGCATGCATCATGGCCGGAGATTCAGGGCAGAAGTTCATCCGTCGCAACAGGCCGCCTCGGGTGCACATCACCTACGAAGACCCCTACAATGCCGAGCAGAAGATCGAGCTTCCCTTCGTGATGGGGGTGATGGCCGATCTGTCGGGCAACGCCTCGGCGGTTGAGAAGCCCGAGATCTCGCAGCGCAAGTTCCTCGACTTCGACATGGACAATTTCGACCAGCGCATGGCCGCGATCGAGCCGGCGGTGAACTTCAACGTCCCCAACAAGCTCGGCGAGGACGAAAACGAGAAGCTCTCGGTCGCGCTGAAGTTCAGCAAGTTCGAGGATTTCAACCCGGCTGCCATCGCGCGCCAGATCCCGGCGACGGCCAAGCTGCTGGAGGCGCGCGAGCAGCTCGCCAACCTGCTGCGCTACATGGACGGCAAGATGGCGGCGAGCGACCAGATCAAGGCGCTGCTCGCGGATCCGCAACTGATGGCGGCGCTCAAGGACAAGCTCGGCAAGGGCGACAAGCCCGAAGGCGAAGCGCAGAACTGAGACGGGGCGCGGGCCCGCGTTGCGGGCCCGCAGGCGGCGAAGCGAACGAGGCGGCAATGGCAGCGGAAGCACAGACCCAACAGCCCGGCGGGGCAGCAGTCGAGACGCGCGAGATCGACGACTTCTCGTCGATCCTGAAGCAGAGTTTCAAACCCAAGACCGAGCGCGCGGCGACGGAAGTCGAAAACGCCGTGGCGACCCTGGTCAACCAGGCGCTGGCGGATTCGACCCTGATCAAGGGCGACGTCATCGACACGATCGAGGAGATGATCGCCCGGCTCGACGCCAAGCTGACCGAGCAGATCAACGAAGTAATCCACGCGCCGGAATACCAGAAGCTCGAGAGCGCCTGGCGCGGCCTCAACTACCTCGTCTTCAACTCCGAGACGGACTCGCAGTTGAAGATCAAGGTTATGAACGTCTCGAAGAACGAGCTCTACCGCAACCTCAAGACCTATCCCGGCGCGCGCTGGGACCAGAGCCCGCTGTTCAAGCAGGTCTACGAGCAGGAGTTCGGCCAGCTCGGTGGCCAGCCCTTCGGTTGTCTGGTCGGCGACTATCACTTCAGCCACACGGCGACGGATGTGCAGCTCCTGCGCGATCTCTCCAAGGTCGCCGCCGCGGCCCATGCACCCTTCTTCGCCGGCGCCGATCCCAACCTGATGGGCATGGATGCCTGGACCGAGCTCTCCAACCCGCGTGATCTCGGCAAGTTCTTCGACACGCCGGACTATGCGGCCTGGAAGGGCCTGCGCGACGCCGCCGACTCCCGCTATGTCGGCCTTTGCCTGCCGCGCGTGCTCGCCCGCGTGCCTTACGGAGCGAAGTCCGAGCCGGTCGAGGAGTTCGCCTTCGAGGAGGATACCGACGGCCACAAGGGCGACAAATACGCCTGGATGAACGCGGCCTATGCCATGGCCGTCAACATCAACCGCGCCTTCAAGGAATATGGCTGGTGCACGCGCATCCGCGGCGTCCAGTCGGGCGGCGAGGTCCTGAACCTGCCGACCCATACCTTCCCCACGGATGATGGCGGCGTCGATCTGAAGTGCCCGACCGAGATCGCGATCAGCGACCGGCGCGAGGCCGAGCTGGCGAAGTCGGGCCTGATCCCGCTGATCCACCGCAAGAACACCGACAAGGCGGCGTTCATCGGCGCGCAGTCGCTCTACAAGCCCAAGGCCTTCTCCGGGCCTGACGGCGTCGCGGCGACAGCCTCCGACAACCTTTCCGCGCGGCTGCCCTACATGTTCGCGGTCTCGCGCTTCGCGCACTACCTGAAGTGCATGGTTCGCGACAAGATCGGCTCCTACAAGGAAAAGGAGCCTCTGCGCCGCTGGCTGCAGGAATGGATCACCGAGTACGTCGACGGCGATCCGGTCAATTCCAGCGAAGAAACGAAGGCCCGGCGCCCGCTTTCCGACGCGCGCATCGACGTCTTCGAGGACGAGGAGAACCCTGGCTACTACTCGGCCAAGTTCTATCTGCGGCCGCACTTCCAGCTCGAGGGCATGGATATCGGCCTGAGCCTGGTGTCGCGACTGCCAGCTCCCAAGCAATGACCGTCACCTGAGCGATAGGTGACGGCAACAAGAGAAGTCTTCGGCGTGCCTGCCGGTCGAGGCGGCGCGGCAGGAGAAGTGCGCCCGTAACCCGCTCGCAGGAGCGAGCATTCCAGTCGTTCACATTTTTCGGAGGCAATTATGGCCAGTGATTTTCTGCTCGAGATCGACGGCGTCAAAGGCGAAGCGGTCGACAGCAAGATCAAGGACTCGATCGAGGTCCAGTCCTTCTCCTGGGGCATCAGCAACGCGGGCTCCTTCGCCATGGGCGCCGGCGGCGGCGCCGGCAAGTCGAGCTTCCAGGACGTGCACTTCACCACGCATACCAGCAAGGCCTCGCCGACGATCGCGCTGTTCTGCGCCAACGGAAAGCACATCTCCAAGGCGACCCTGCACGTGCGCAAGCAGGGCGAGGACCAGCAGGAGTTCTACACGATCACGCTCGAAGACCTGCTCGTGTCGAGCTACGCCTCGGGAGACGCTGCCGGCGGCAACGGCATCCCGACCGACCAGTTCTCGCTGAACTACGCCAAGATCAAGTTCGACTACCGGCCGCAGAAGAAGGACGGCACGCTCGATGCCCCGGTTCCGATGAGCTGGGATCTCAAGGCCAACAAGAAGTAAGCCAGGCCGCGCCGGCTCCGGGACATCCGGGGCCGGCGCGCCCTGTCCGGCGACCGGAAATCCATGGCCGATCCCGTTTCGAAGAAGCGGCTGCGCCCGCCCCTGATGTTCGCATTCCGCGAGGCGCATCTGGAGAAGGATGCGAAGGCCGCGCTCGACCTGCGGGGCGAGGGCGGCGAGCGCGTCATCGCGCAACGGCGCGCGGCGCCGCGCGCCGCGATCACCGAGCCGAAGCTGCGCCGCGAGATCGGGCTCGACCTCGATGCGCTGGTCAATACAATCAACTTCGCCTCGGCCGTCGACCTGTCCGGCCTGGAGCATGTCCGCCGCTCCATCCTGAACCACGGCTTTCCCGACATGACGCGGCTGTCGATCGACGAGCACCGCGTCGACGTGATCCGCGAAGACCTCACTGCGGCCCTGATGAGCTACGAGCCGCGCCTGATCCGCAAATCGATCGCGGTCGAGCGGGACGATTCGCTCGACCGCGCCGAGCTGAAGGTGCGGTTTCTCGTTCGCGCCGATCTCAACTGCGAGCCCCTGAACGTGCCGGTCGAGTTCGTCGCCGATCTCGAACTCGACACCGGCAAGATCGCGATCAAGGGACGCTGATGCGATGAACCAGGAGTTTCTCGACCTCTACAATCAGGAACTCCGGCTGTTCATGGAACACAGCAAGGAGTTCGCCGAGGAATATCCCGGCATCGCCGAGCGGTTGGGCGGGCTGGTCGGAGAGCGGATGGACCCGATGGTCGGCGGACTGCTGGAAGGCGCTGCCTTCCTCGCCGCGCGCGTCCAGCTCAAGCTGAAGCACGAGTTTCCCGAGTTCACCAACAATCTGCTCGAGCAGTTCCTGCCGAACTATTTCGCGCCGACCCCCTCCGCCCTGCTGGCCGGGATCACGCCGCTCTATTCCGACCCGGCCCTGCGCGAGGGCGTGCGCATCCCGCGCGGCGCCTATCTCGACGCCAGCTATCTGGAGCGCGAGCGGCGGATCGCCTGCCGCTACCGTTGTGGCCCTTCGAGATCACGGCGGCGGAGTATATTCCGACGCCTGGGACCTTGCAGGCGCTGGGCCTGCCGATCGGCGGGCGTGCGCTCGCAGGCCTGCGACTGACGCTGACCCATCGGGTGATGGCGGATGCGGAGCAGGAGCCGACACCGGCGCAGGCGCTGAAGAATCCGGCGAGCTGGTTCGCCGGCTGCCGGACCAAGGAGCTTCCCGTTCACCTGCTCGGCAACGAGGCGGATGCGGTTGCGCTCTACGAGCAGCTGTTCGCGAACTGCATCGGCATCCACTTCCGGCATCTCGACGCGTTCGGCGATCCGGTCGTGACCCCCGGCGACGCCTGTCGCCTGGAACAGGTCGGCTTCGACGAGGACGAGGCGCTGTTGCCGACGGATACACGGGTGTTCCGCGGTTTCGAGCTCTTGCGCGAGCTCTTCTGGTTTCCGCACAAGTTCATCGGCTTCAAGCTCGCCGGGCTCGGTGACATCCTGCCGAAGCTCACGGCCAAGACGGTCGAGCTGATCTTCGTCTTCGACGAGATCAATACCCGGCTGCCCGGCGCCGTGCGCAAGGAGATGTTCGCGCTCTACGCCGCACCGGCGGTCAATCTGTTCGAGAAGTCGGCCGACCCCCTCCCGGTGAAGAGCAACCAGCACGAGTTCCACGTCGTGCCGGACCGGAGCCGCGCGCTTGACTACGAGCCGCACAGCATCCTTTCCGTCCATGCCCACTATGCCGGCGGCCGCGACAAGCAGCCGGTTCACCCGCTCTATTCGTCGCCGGAAGGGGCCTCTCCGGTCCATGGGCTGCACTACACGCAGCGGCGGCTGCCGCGGCGGCGGTCCTCGGCGGAGCGCCGCCAGGGCCGGGTCTCCGACTATACCGGGACCGAGATGTTCATCTCGCTGGTCGAGCCGGCGGGGGTCGACGACAACCACTCCGTTGCCGAATTGAGCGTGCGGGCGCTCTGCTCCAACCGGCACCTGACCGAACATCTGCCGACCGGCGTGGGCGGCGCCGATTTCCGGCTGATCGACAACGTCTCGCTCGATGTCTCCTGCCTTGCCGGCCCGACGCCGCCGCGCGAGCCGGTGGTCTCGCAGCTGCGCCTGCGTGCCGAGACGGCCTCGACCGGCGTGGTGACGTGGCGATTGATCAACCTGCTCAGCCTGAACCAGCTCGGCCTCGTCCAGCGCGGCGCGGGAGGCAACGGCGAGGCCCTGCGCGAATTGCTCTCGCTCTTCGCCGATCTCGCCGACAGCGCCACCGAGCGTCGCATCCGGGGCATCAAGGAGGTCGACAGCCGCCCGGTCGTCCGCCGCTTCCCGCAACGGGCCGGCACGGGCGCGGCGCGCGGGCTGGAGATCACCGTGCTGCTCGACGAGAAGGCCTTCGAAGGCTCGGGCGTCTTCCTGCTGGGGGCGGTTCTCGACCGCTTCTTCGCCGAATACGCGGCGATGAACCATTTCGCCCAGACGGTGATCCGCACGGTCGAACGCGGCGAGGTCATGCGGTTTCCGCCGCGAGCCGGATCGAGGCGCATCCTGTGAGCGAGGAAGCCGCACGCTCCACGGAAAAGGCCGCGAGCTACCAGGCGCAGCTCGAAGCCGAGCCGTGGCGCTTCGACTTCTACGCCGTGCTGCGCCGGCTGGAGCGCAGCTTCCCGGAACGCGGGCGCATCGGCGCTGTCGCGTCGCGGCAGGAGGAATATGTCGCGCTGGGCGAGCAGGCCTTCCTCGACTTCCCGGCCTCGACGATCGCCGCGGCGGACCGCGATGCGCAGGGACGGCTCAGGCTCTTCGTGAAGTTCCTCGGCCTGCTCGGCCCGCAAGGCGCGCTGCCGCTGGCGACGACCGAGGAGAGCTATCAATGGCAGATCGCGCGGGACGACGCGTTCCCGCGATTCCTCGACATCTTCAACCACCGCTTCCTGCAGCTCTTCTACCGCGCCTGGGCCGATTCCCGGCCGATCGCCCAGCACGACCGGCCGGATCTCGACCGCTTCGCCGCCTATATCGGCAGCATGATCGGGGTGGGCTCGAAGCCCTATCTCGATCGTGACAGCGTGCCCGATGCCGAGAAGCTCGCCCATGCCGGGCTGATCGGCGCCCAGGCGAAATCGGCCTCGCGGCTGCAGCGCTTCCTGGCGGGGCTGTTCAAGGCTCACGTCGAGATCGAGCAGTTCGTCGGCATGCGCCTCACCTTCGATCCGGCGGACCGGACGCAGCTCGGCGCAGGGCATTGCACGCTCGGCGCAGACGCGCTGCTCGGCGCCAGCGTCTACAGCGTCGAGGACAAGTTCCGCGTGAAGATCGTGGCGCGCGACCTTGCCGAGTTCGAGCGCTTCCTGCCCGAGGGAGACCGCTGCGAACCTCTGGCGGATGCCGTCTTCCTGCATCTCGGTGAGCAGTTCGAATGGGATGTCGAGCTCGCGCTGCCGGTTGGCGAGGTCAAGCCGATGCGGCTCGGCCAGTCGGGGCAGCTCGGCTGGACCAGCTGGATGGCGCCGAACTGGACCATCGAGGAGGGCGCCCTGCGCCGCGACGCCCGTTTCCATCCCGCCGAGCGCATGCGCCTGAAACGCAGCCGCGCCGGCCAAAACTGACACCGAAGGGGACGACCATGGCCGATATCAGCCTCGAAGCCGTCACAGGCAAACTCAACCGCATCGGCTACGACACTTTTCTGCAGGCTCTCCGGCAGGCCAAGGGCGCCGGCAATCGCAATGTCGAGCTGGCGCATTGGCTGCTGCAGATCCTGCAGGGCAGCAGTAACGATCTGACCTTGACCGCCGATCACTACAAGCTCGACCGCGCCAAGCTGCTGATGGAGCTCGGCAGCGTGGTCGAGGGCTTTCGTCGCAACGAGACGGAGATGCCCGGCATCGCCAACGGTATCGTCGATATCCTAGACCGCGGCTGGCATTACGCGACGCTGTTCTTCGGCGAGACGCAGATCCGGACCGGGCACCTGCTGGTGGCGGCGCTGAAGTCGAACGATCTGCGCCGGGTGCTGACGGGCCTGTCAAAGGAATTCGCCAAGATCCCCGTCGAGGAGCTTGCGGCCGGCTACGGCAAGATCTGGGAGGGCTCGCAGGAGGAGAACCTGCGGCCGATGGACGGTTCGGGGCTGCGCGCCGCCGGTACGCCGGGCGCGGACGCCGCCGAGGGGCCGAAGGGCACGACCGCGCTCGACCGCTTCTCGCAGGACCTCACCGCCAAGGCGCGCGAGGGTGGCATGGACCCGATCCTGGGACGCGACGACGAGATCCGCCAGGTCATCGATGTGCTGATGCGGCGGCGCCAGAACAACCCGATCCTCACCGGCGAGGCCGGCGTCGGCAAGACCGCGATCGCCGAGGGCTTCGCCCAGCGCGTCGCGGCCGGCGACGTGCCGCCGCCGCTCAAGGGCGTGAAGGTCTGCGCGCTCGATATCGGCCTGATGCAGGCCGGCGCCTCGATGAAGGGCGAGTTCGAGCAGCGCTTGCGCTCTGTGATCGACGAGGTGCAGTCCTCGCCGACGCCGGTGATCCTGTTCATCGACGAGGCGCATACGCTGATCGGCGCCGGCGGGCAGGCCGGCACGGGCGATGCCGCGAACCTGCTGAAGCCTGCTCTGGCGCGCGGCACACTCCGAACGATCGCGGCGACGACATGGTCGGAATATCGCCAGTATTTCGAGAAGGACCCGGCGCTGACCCGGCGCTTCCAGCCGGTGCAGGTCGACGAGCCGGACGTCGCGCGCTGCTGCACCATGCTGCGCGGGCTGATCGGCCCGATGGAGAAGCATCACAAGGTGCGCATATCCGATGCGGCGATCGTCGCGGCGGTCTCGCTGTCCCACCGCTACATTCCGGCTCGTCAGCTACCCGACAAGGCGGTGAGCCTGCTCGACACGGCTTGCGCCCGCGTGGCGATCAGCCAGAGCGCGACGCCGGCGGCGATCGAGGATGCGCGCGTCGCCATCGCCTCGCTGGAGCAGGAGAAGGCCGCCCTGACCTCGGATGCCGATCTCGGCACCGACAGCGCCAAGCGGCTGGAGGAGATCGCGGGCGAGATCGCGGCGAAGCAGGACAAGCTGACGGCGCTCGAAGCCGCCTGGGCGAGCGAGCTCGCCATCGTCGAGGAGATCAAGGCGCTGCGGGCCAAGCTCGGCGAGAAGGCGCCGGGCGGCGAGGCGAAGACCGAGGCAGCCAAACCGGCCGCCGAGGGCCAGGCGGAGGAAGCCGCTCCGGCGGAGGCGGAAGTGCCGCTCGCCACGGCCGATCCCGAAGACTCGCGCGCCGCGCTCAACGCCAAATTCGCCGCGCTCAGCGAGATCGATCCGGCCAACCGGATGATCTATGCCCATGTCGACGAGCAGTCGGTCGCCTCGGTCGTCTCGGACTGGACCGGCATCCCGGTCGGCCGGATGGTCAAGGACGAGATCGAGACCGTGCTCAATCTCGCGGAGACGCTGAACAAGCGCGTCGTCGGGCAGGGCCACGGCATCGGCATGATCGCCAAGCGGATCGAGACCAACCGCGCCCGGCTCGACAACCCCAACAAGCCGATCGGCGTGTTCATGCTCTGCGGCCCTTCCGGCGTCGGCAAGACCGAGACGGCGCTGGCGCTGGCTGAAGCTCTCTACGGCGGCGAGCAGAACGTCATCACCATCAATATGAGCGAGTTCCAGGAGGCGCATACCGTCTCGACGCTGAAGGGCGCGCCTCCCGGCTATGTCGGCTATGGCGAGGGCGGGCGGCTGACGGAGGCCGTGCGGCGCAAGCCCTATTCGGTGGTGTTGCTGGACGAGGTCGAGAAGGCGCATCCCGACGTGCACGAGCTGTTCTTCCAGGTCTTCGACAAGGGCCAGATGGAGGACGGCACCGGCCGGCGCATCGACTTCAAGAACACGCTGATCATCCTGACCTCGAATGTCGGCACCGACGAGATCATGAACATGTCCGCCAACGGCGCGGCCAAGCCCGATCCCGAGGCGATGGCGGTGTCGCTCAGGCCGGCGCTGCTCAAGGTCTTCCCGCCGGCGCTGATCGGGCGGCTCGTGACGATTCCGTATTATCCTCTGTCCTCGGACATGCTGGCCGGGATCGTCAGGCTCCAGCTCGGGCGCATCGGCAAGCGGCTCAGCGAGAACCACAAGGCCGCCTTCGTCTATGACGACGCTGTGGTCGAGCATATCGTCGGCCTGTGCAACGATCCGGATTCGGGCGGACGCATGATCGACAACATCATCACCAACTCGATGCTGCCGGCGCTCTCGCGCGCGATCCTGAACCTGCAGCTCGAGAAGAAGCCGCTGACCGAGGCTGCGGTGACCGTCGAGGACGGCAGCTTCGCCTATCGCGTGGCGTGAACCTGCGGCGGCCCCGCTGCGACCAACAGCGGCCGGCTGCATCCCGCACCGCCGTCGGGGCGGCGCGGGCCGGTCGCATTTCGCCGAGGCATCGGTGCGCGGGAGAGTTTCGTCCGCGCCCGAGGTGCCGGCTGCATGGAGACGCCCGTGGCCCTGTCCGAATATGCCGACTGGTGGGACAAGCAGAAGCGCGAGACCGAGAAGATCCTGACCGAATGGGTGCAGGACAATCCGCAGTGGTGGGCCGTGACGGTCGCGACCGGGGTCCAGACCTCGATGGAGCTAGGTGCCGGCTTCGTCGACGTGCTGCGCTTCGGCGAGGGCATGGCACAGGGCGGCGTCAAGGGCTTCGGCAAGGACGCGCTGCGCCTGCTCGCCATTCTCGGCCCGCTCGGGAAGGCCGGCGGAATGCTGTCCCGCTTCGCGCATCTTCGGCAGATCCGGCTTGCGGTCCAGGTCGAGGGCGTCAACGGCCCCTGCACCTTCCAGGCCGTCAACAATGCGATGTCGATCCTGCGCGGCAAGAACTACTTCATCACCGTGAAGGACATGGCCAAGGCGGTCGGCAAGCCGCTGAGCTCGATCGGCACGGATTCCTCGGGGCTGCGCAATCTGGGAGCCCATGTCCATGAGGTGCTCGACTTCCTGATTTCGCAGGGCGTCAAGATCAAGCGGTTCGCCAACCCGCGCTCGGTGGACGAGGTCGTCCGGCTGGCCCAGGGCGAGAACGGCGTGACGATCTTCGCGATCCGCTGCACGACGACGCGCGGCGAAGTGATCGAGCACAGCGTCATCGCGGCGCGCGACGCGCTCGGCCGGATGCGCTTCGCCGATTATGGCGGGCGCTTCCAGGCGACGCTCGAAGGCCTGGTGAACTCCTTGGGTTATGGCGCGGTGGATTCGGCCGGAATCAGCCTGATGCGCGGTCAGGCGGTCGGCGCGGTGGACGGAATGGCGTTCACCAGCGTGCTGGAGCAGGGGCTATCGCTGCTGAAGGGCGTCGCCGTCGTCATCGAAGGCGTCACCGCCATCGAGACCGCCGACGGCATCGAGCTGGCTGCCCCGGTGGTGGTCGCCGCGACCTCGGCGCCGACGAAGCAGGACCCGGCCCCTGCGGAGATCGTCAAGGGCAGCTTCGCCGCCTTCAAGGAGCGCCGGAACGGCAGGCCCGTGATCCGCATGCCGGAGGTCGTCATCAAGGCCGGCGAGAAGAGCGCTCCCCGGCCCGACTATCTCACCGGGGTGCAGTTCCGGTTGAACGCGCTGGGGTTCGGGGCCGGCCGCGTCGACGGCATCAACGGACCGAAGACGACCCGTGCGGTGAAGCTCTTCCAGAAGAGCTATCCGCCGCTCAAGGTCGACGGCATTCCAGGGCCGAGGACCCAGGAAAAGCTGGTCGAGATCTGCGGCTTCTGAGATCCCGGCTTGGAAGACGGCTTGCGGAATTGATTCCGCTTTGCCGCGCAACCCTTTGACAAGGCAGGAAAAGGCTCAGGCAGCCAGCGCGGCCTGGTCGAGGATGAAGCTGTCGAGGGTCTCCCGCTCCCGGGGTGACAAGCGCAGGCCGAGCTTGCTGCGCCGCCAGAGCACATCCTCCGCGCGGCGCGCCCATTCCGCCCGCATCAGGTAACGGACCTCGCGCTCGTAGAGATCGGCGCCGAAATGGCGGCCGAGATCGGCGATGCTCTTCGCGCCAGCCAGGATGTCGCGTGCGCGGGTACCGTAGCTGCGGGCGAGCCGGGTTGCGGTGCGGCGCTCGAGCCATGGATGGGTGGTTGCGAGCTCGTCGACGAGGGCATCGAAGCCGCGCACCGGAAAATCGCCGCCGGGCAGCGCGCCGCTCGTCGTCCAGGCCGCACGAGCCGCCCAGGGAGCGTGTGGAGCCAGCTTTTCGAGCGCCGATTCCGCGAGGCGGCGATAGGTCGTGATCTTGCCGCCGAAGACCGAGAGCAACGGCGCCGAACCCTCCGGCGCATCGAGGGTCAGCACATAGTCGCGCGTCGCTTCCTGCGCCTTCGAGGCGCCGTCGTCGTAGAGCGGGCGCACGCCGGAATAGGTCCAGACCACGGAATCCGGCGTCACCGGCTTGCTGAAATACTCGCTTGCCGCAGCGCAGAGATAGGCGATCTCCTCCGGGGTGGCGGCGACATCGGCCGGATCGCCGCGATAGTCGCGATCGGTCGTGCCGATCAGGGTGAAGTCCTGCTCGTAGGGGATGGCGAAGATGATCCGGCCGTCGGCGTTCTGGAAGATATAGCAGCGATCGTGCTCATAGAGCCGGGGCACGACGATATGGCTGCCCTGCACCAGGCGCACGCCGGCCCTGGCGTTGGTGTGGACGACGCCGTTCAGCACCTCTCCGACCCAGGGGCCGGCGGCGTTGACGAGCGCCTTCGCCCAGACGTCGGAGCGTCCCTGCGGCCCTTCGGCCGTCAGGTGCCAGAGACCGTTCTCGCGAGTCGCAGCTGCGACGCGTGTGCGGGTGTGGATCGCGGCGCCGCGCACCGCGGCATCCATGGCATTGAGCACGACGAGACGGGCGTCCTCGACCCAGCAGTCCGAGTATTCGAAGGCCTTGGCCCGATCGTCCTTGAGCGGCCGGCCGGCGGGATCATGGGCGAGGTCGAGCGTGCGGGTCGCGGGCAGGAGCTTGCGGCCGCCGATGTGGTCGTAAAGGAACAGGCCGAGCCGGAGCAGCCAGGCCGGGCGAAGGCCCTTGTGATGCGGCAGGACGAAGCGGAGCGGCCGGATGATGTGCGGCGCGATGGCCCAGAGCCGCTCGCGTTCGATCAGCGCCTCGCGCACCAGCCGGAACTCGTAATATTCGAGGTAGCGCAGGCCGCCATGGATCAGCTTCGTCGAGCGCGAGGAGGTGGCGCTGGCGAGGTCGTCCTTCTCGAACAGCACGACGGAGGCGCCGCGCCCGGCCGCGTCGCGGGCGATGCCGCAGCCGTTGATGCCGCCGCCGATGATGGCCAGGTCGTAAGGGGCCGAGGGGCTGGCGCCGAAGCCGGCCGCAGGCGATGTCGTTTCGGACGCCATGTGCAATCAAATCCCGATCGAACCCGCGAAATAGCTTGAGAGGGGGCTGTCCCGCAATGGCGAAGCAGGCCGCCTCGTTCCGGCTTGTGCGAAGCCGAGGGGCGATCCGGCGCGGCATCCGCTTGACGGACCCGCCGTCCGCTCTCCAGTGAGAGACGGCGTCGGACAGAAGCGGGGACGAGCGAGGGCATGCGACGGCGGGTGGAGACGACGGGAGCTCTCGACCGCGCCGAGGCGCGGCTGCGCGCCGCCCTCGAGATCGCCGGAGCGTCGATCCTCGCAGCCCTGTTCGGCGTCGTGATGGTCGCCGTCCTGCGGCGCTACCTCCTCGGCGGCGGCTTCGTCTGGTCCGACGAGCTCGCAACCTGGCTGTTCCTCGCGCTGGTCGCGGTCGGCGCGCCGCTGGCGGTGACGGGCCCGCTCGCGATGCGGCTGGACGTGGTCGTGAAGCTGCTGCCGGCCGGTGGCCGGCGGGTCGCCGGCCTGCTGGCGGAGGCGATCGCGTTTCAGGGAGCCTTCGTTCTGGCGATGGGCGGGGCGAGCGTGGCGATGCTGGTCGGCGGGTCCTCGACGGTGCTCGGCCTGCCGGAGTGGCTGCGTTTCGCCGGCTTTGCCGGCGCCGGCGGGCTGACGGCGCTGCTGCTTTTCCTGCACATCCGGCGCGAACGGACGCTGGCCGATGCGCTGGGCGCCCTGGCGCTGGGGCTCGGCCTCTACGCGCTGACGCGGCTGCACTGCGACGTCACCGTGACACCCAGCCTTGTCGCGACGCTGTTCGCCGGCGCCGGGCTCCTGCTCGGCGCGCCGCTGCCGGCGGCGTTGCTGGCGGGCGTCTCGATCACGGCGCCGCTCGGCGGGCTGATGCCGGAGCCGGCCATCGTCCAGACGGCCGTCGGCGGCGTCGGCAAGTTCCTGCTGCTGGCGATCCCCTTCTTCCTGCTGGCCGGCGAAATGCTGACCGCGGGAGGATTGGCTGAGCGCCTGATCCGCTTCGCGGCGACGCTGGTCGGCCACTGGCGCGCCGGGCTGGCACAGACCGCGCTGGTCTCCAGTGCGCTGTTCTCGGGGGCTTCTGGATCCTCCATCGCCAACGCCGCCTTCGGAGCGAAGGTCATGGCGCCGACGCTGGTGGCGCGCGGCTACCCACCGGCCAACGCGGCGGCGATCGTCGCCGGCGTCTCGATCCTCGACAACATCATCCCACCCTCGATCGCCTTCCTGATCCTGGCGAGCGCGACCAACCTCTCCGTCGGCTCGCTCTTGGTCGGCGGCTTCGTGGCGGGCGCGGTGCTGACGCTGGCGCTCGCGATCGGCATCCATCTCAGCGTGCGCGGCGTCGTCGATGCGGCGCCCAAGGCCAGCGCGGCGGAGCGGGGCAGGGCGCTGATCGGCGCTCTTCCCGCGATAGGGCTCGGCGTCGTGATCGTGGTCGGCATCCGCTTCGGGGTCGTCACGGTCACCGAAGCCTCTGCCCTTGCCGTTGCCTATGCCATCGCCGCCTGCCTTGCTCTGCGCAGTCTCGGCGTGCGCGGAGTGGCGGCGGCCTTGCGCAAGGCGGCGGGCGAATCCGCGGCCATCGGCCTGCTCATCGGCGCCTCGGCACCCTTCGCCTTCCTGCTCGCGGTCGACCAGGTCTCCGCACAGATGGCGGAGCTGGTGACGGCCTTTGGAGCGGGGCCCCTGGCGGTGACGCTGCTCGCCAACCTGGTGCTGCTCATAGCCGGGCTCTTTCTCGATATCGGCGCCGCGATCCTGCTGCTGGCGCCGTTGCTGCTCCCGGTCGCGGCGGCGGCAGGGCTCGATCCGATCCAGTTCGGCGTCGTGCTGGTGGTCAACCTGATGATCCACGGGCTGACACCGCCGCTCGGTATCCTGGTCTATGTGGTCAGCGGCATCATGGGGGTTCCGGCGAGCGCCGTCTTCCGTGCCGTCCTGCCGCTGCTCGGCCTGCTGCTGGCGGCGCTCATGGTCCTCTCGCTGGGCATGGCTGCGTGGCCGGCGCTTGCGCCCTGGCCCAAGCCATTGTTCTGATGCGGCTCACCGCCCGGCGCCCCCCCGCGGCAACCCGCCGTCCCGTTGCCGGACAGCCCCGGATCTGATGCCGATATGATCTACACCGACATCGCGACGCGGACCTACAATCATGGCTGGCGGCTCGACCCGATCATCCGCAGCCTGCTCGACACGGATTTCTACAAGCTCCTGATGCTGCAGATGATCCGGGCCTTCCACCCGGAAGTCCGCGTCACCTTCTCGCTGATCAACCGGTCCAGGCACATCCGCCTTGCCGATATCGTCGACGAAGCCGAGCTGCGCGCGCAGCTCGACCATGCCCGCTCGCTGCGCTTCACCAAGAAGGAGCTGATCTGGCTTTCGGGCAACAGCTTCTACGGCAAGACGCAGATGTTCTCGCCGGATTTCATGGCCTGGCTCGCCGATTTCCAGCTTCCCGACTACGATCTGCGCAAGGTCGACGGCCAGTACGAGCTGCATTTCGACGGCCCCTGGACCCATACCACCATGTGGGAGATTCCGGCGCTCGCCATCATCAACGAGCTCAGGGCGCGCCGCGTCATGCTCGGCCAGAGGCGCTTCTCGCTCGACGTGCTCTACGCGCGCGCCAAGGCCAAGATGTGGGACAAGGTCGAACGGCTGCAGAAGCTGCCCAACCTCAAGCTCTCCGATTTCGGCACCCGCAGGCGCCACGGCCATCTCTGGCAGCGCTGGTGCGTGCTCGCCCTGAAGGAGGGGCTGGGACCCGCCTTCACCGGCACCTCGAACGTGCTGCTGGCGATGGATACGGATCTCGAGGCGATCGGTACCAACGCCCATGAATTGCCGATGGTGCTGGCGGCTCTGGCCGATTCCGACGAGGAGCTGCTGCGGGCGCCGTACCGGGTGCTCGACGAATGGCGCCAGGTCTATGGCGGCAACCTCCTGATCGCGTTGCCCGACGCCTTCGGGACGCAGAGCTTCCTGCGCCATGCGCCGGACTGGGTGGCCGACTGGACCGGGTTCAGGCCGGACAGCGCGCCGCCGATCCCGGCCGGAGAGACGATCATCCGGTGGTGGCGGGAGCGCGGACGCGACCCGCGCGAGAAGCTGCTCGTCTTCTCGGACGGGCTCGATGTCGATGCGATCGAGCGCGTCTACCATCATTTCGACGGCAAGGTGCGCATGGCCTTCGGCTGGGGCACCGACCTGACCAACGACCTCGTCGGCTGCTCGCCCGATGGCTCGCGCGAGCTCGACCCGATGTCGCTGGTCTGCAAGGTGACGAGGGCCAACGGCCGGCCGGCGGTCAAGCTCTCCGACAATCCGGAGAAGGTCTCGGGCGAAGCGGAGGCCGTGGCGCGCTACCGGCGTGTGTTCCAGTAGCGCGGGCCGGGCCGATCAGCTCTTCAGGCCGAGGAAGTCGAAGGGTTTCGCCGGCACGAAGCGCTCCGTCGCATCGCCGGCGTAGGTGTGGTCCTGGTCGGGACCGAGCTCGAGCTTGCGCGTGCCGGCCGCCTTGGCGAAGTCGATCTTCTTGAGGTCGACCCAGAAGGTATTGGGTGTCAGCGCCGATTCGAAGAAATAGAGCTTGCGGCCGTGATCGGCCACGGTGCGCCAGCGCGTCGAGG
>ERZ778020.1393-NODE-1393-length-21320-cov-3.110228_pt1 | contig 21320 bp, 17 predicted proteins | sample MGYA00375750_ERZ778020 | MGnify/ENA primary metagenome ERZ778020 (study PRJEB29350, sample SAMN05389818) | bioreactor metagenome | isolation source: Ammonium sulfate bioreactor | place: South Africa: University of Cape Town | collected 2014-03-17 ...
TGTTATGGCTGATGGCGATCCTTGCGGTTCTCAGCATCGCAGCCATGCTGATGGTGCCGGAGAGTGAAATCGACGACGATCTCGCTCGCGGGCTCGACGAGGCCGTCGAGGGAGAGAAGCCGTCTGGATTGAAGGCTCTGCTGAGGAACCGCCACCTGATGCTGTTCGCGTTGCTCTGCGCCGTCTTCCATCTCTCGAATGCCGCGATGCTGACCTCGGTCGGGCAGTTGCTCGCTCGCGTCGTCGGCAAGGACCAGGCGACCTCGCTGGTCGCGATCTGCATCGTCGCCGCGCAATGCGTCATGGTGCCGATGGCGGTCATGGTCGGCGCCAAGGCCGATGCCTGGGGCCGCAAGCCGGTCTTCCTCGCCGCCTTCGGCGTGCTGGCGCTGCGCGGCGCGCTCTACGTCCTCTCCGACAATCCGTTCTGGCTGGTCGCGGTCCAGGCGCTGGACGGGGTCGGGGCGGGCATCTTCGGCGCGCTCTTTCCGATCGTGGTCGCCGACCTCACCCGTGGCACCGGCCGATTCAACGTCGCGCAGGGCGCGGTCGCGACCTTTCAGGGCGCCGGCGCGGCGCTGTCGGCCTCGCTTGCCGGCGTGATCATCGTGCAGGCGAGCTATGCGGCGGCCTTTCTGGCACTCGCTGCCATCGCCGCTTGCGGATTCGTGATCTATCTCGTTGCCATGCCTGAAACGCGCGACTATCAGCCGCCGACCGACCATGACGCCGTCCCGGCGCGTGCGACGACGGGCGAGCAGGCGGCGTGACGGCAATGACGGTTTGGGGGCTCAGCGCGACGCAGATCGCCGCGGTCGCGATCTTCCTCGCGACCTATGTGGCGGTCGCCATCGGCCGGATGCCGGGTCTGCGCGTCGACCGGGCCGGCGCGGCGCTGATCGGCGCGGGCTTGATGGTCGCCTGCGGCGTCCTTTCGCTGGAGCAGGCCTATCGGGCTATCGATCTCGACACCATCACGCTGCTGCTCGGCATGATGATCGTCGTCGCCAATCTCCGGCTTTCCGGCTTCTTTCGCATGGTGACCGGCTGGGCGGCCGGCCGGGCACATCACCCGGCGCTGCTCCTGGTGGCGGTGGTGGTGACGACCGGCCTGCTGTCCGCAGTCCTCGTCAACGACGCCATCTGCCTGGTGATGACGCCGATCGTGATCACGCTGACCCGAGCGCTCGGCCGCAATCCGGTGCCCTATCTGATCGCGGTCGCGCTGTCCTCCAATGTCGGCTCCACCGCGACGATCACCGGCAATCCGCAGAACATGATCATCGGCAACCTGTCGGGGATGTCCTACGGCGCCTTCGCCGCGGCGCTGGCGCCGGTCGCCGCAGCGGGTCTGCTGGTCACGATCCTCGTCCTGCTGGTGCTCAACCCGCGCGAATTCCTCACGAGGCGAGGCCTGCCGCGCGTCACCGTCCCGTCCCATTATCATGGCTGGCTCGCGGCCAAGTCCGCCCTGGTCTCGGTGGCCATGATCGGGCTGTTCTTCACGGGGCAGCCCGTGGCCAAGGTCGCGATCTGCGCGGCTGCGCTGCTGCTGCTGACGCGGCGTATCGAGCCGAAGAAGGTCTATGCCGAGATCGACGGCCAGCTGCTCTTGATGTTCGCCGGCCTCTTCGTCGTGGTGGCCGGGCTGGAGCATGCGGTTCTGACCAAGGATGTCCTCGCCCGCGCATGTCGACCTCGGCAACGTCGCGCTGCTGACCGGCGTCACCGCCGTTCTCTCCAACCTCGTCAGCAACGTTCCGGCCGTGCTGGTGCTGAAGCCTTTCGTCGAGCAGTTGCAGGACCCGACTCACGCCTGGCTCGTCGTGGCGATGGCATCGACCCTCGCCGGAAACTTCACGCTGCTGGGCTCGGTCGCCAATCTGATCGTGGCCGAGCGCGCCGCCAAGGACGGCGTCAGGATCGATTTCTGGACTTATTTCAGGGTTGGGGCGCCGCTTACCGCGGTCACCATGGCCATCGGAGTGCTTGTGCTGGGTCGATGAGAGCGCCGGCTGTCGTCGCGTAAGCAGCGAATTCCGGCTGCGGCAGGACATTTCTTGCTTTAATCGGACGCTGGAAGCCGTCGTATCGATCACCGATTGGGTCTTCTGGAAGATCCTCGATCTCCGCAACCGGCGCTGACGCTGAAGGCGGCCAGCGCCCCGTGGGTCGGTTTGGGCCAGCGACACGAACCGTGGACGATCGAGCCGCAAATCCGGCGGGAGCGCCCCGCGCGCACCGCTACCGATGCCGCGAGGCGCTCCCGTTTCTTCAGATGAGGCCTGCGGTCTTGAGGAACTCTCGCGAGACATCCGGGATCGAGGCCTTCTCGACATCGACCCTGGCATTGAGACCCTGCAGGACCTTGTCGTCGAGCTTGGCCGAGAGAGCCTCGAGCGCTTGGCCGAGCTTCGGATTGGCCTTCAGCACCTCGGTACGGACGACCGGAACGGCGGCGTAATCGGGGAAGAAGCCCTTGTCGTCGGTCAGGACGCGAAACTTGAAGCCCTTGATCCGCCCGTCGGTTGCGAAGACCAGCGCGACATCGACTTGCCCGTCCTTGAGGGCCTGGTAGGTCAGCCCGGAATCCATCGAGCGCAGATTGGCGCGGCTCGTCTTGAAGCCATAGGTCGACTGCAGGCCCGGCAGGCCATCGGGGCGGCCCGGGAATTCCGCATTGACCGCGATGACCGGCTTGTCCTTGCCGCTATTGAAGGCGGCTGCGAGATCCGACAGCGTCTTGATGGCGTCCGTCTTGGGGTTCTCCTGGCGGACGGCGAGCGCATAGGTGTTGTTCGCGGCCGAGGGCTTGAGCCACGTCAGCCCTCGCTTCGCATCCAGCGCCTTGACGCGCTCATAGGTGTCCTTGGCGTTCAGCCGCTCCTTGACCTTGTTGTAGGTCACGAGCGAGGTGCCGGTGTACTCCCAGTACACGTCGACCTGGCCATTCACCTGCGCGTCGCGCAGGACCTGCGAACCCAACCCGTCCCGCTTCTCGACCTCGAAGCCCTTCTTCGCGAGAAGCTGCGCCGTGATCTCGGTCAGCAGAAGCTGCTCGGTGAAGTTCTTGCCGCCGACGACGATCGGCTTGGCCTGCACCGGCATCGCCCAGGCGGCCGCGATCGCCGCCACGGCAAGAATCCGGGATGAAAGCTTCATGGGAATCTCCTTGTATTTGTTGCTGAAAAGCCCGGCGGCGGTCAGCGCAGCGGGTTCACACCGCGGGGGATGGTCCAGAACTGAAGCTGGGCCACGATGAAATCGATCAGGACCGCCAGGAGGGCCGTCGGGATGGCGCCGGCAAGCATCGTCCCGAATTCGTTCAGGGCGATGCCGGTGAAGATCAACTCGCCGAGACCGCCGCCGCCGATCAGGAAGGCCAGGGGAACGGTGCCGACATTGATCGCGAGCGCCGTACGGATGCCGGTGTAGATGACGAACAGGCTGTTCGGCAGCTCGACCTGCAGGAGCGTGTGGCGCGGCGACAGGCCCATGCCGCGCGCGGCCTCGAGCAGCACGGGCGGCACGTCGCGCAAGCCGGCCATCGTGTTGCTGACGATGGGCAGGAGCGACGCGATGAACAGCGCGAAGACGGCCGGCGTATCGCCGAGGCCTAGCAGGCTCATGGACAAGGCCAGCACCGCCAGCGTCGGGATGGTGGCGCCGATGTTGAGGATCTGCACCGCGGCATCGCCGATCCGGCGGAAGCGAGGCCGTGTCAGCACGATGCCGAGCGGCACGCCGAACAGGATCGCCGCGCCGCCCGAGAGGGCGACCAGCTCGACATGCTGCTGGCCGAGATAGGCGATGTCCTCCCATCTCTCCAACAGGCCGGGCAGGAGCCCGCTGCCCCAGGCCCAGGCCCCGAGCAGGAAAATGCAGAGATGGGCCGCGTTCCGGCGCATCTGCGCGATCATGCCGGGCGCCAGGACATCAGCCATCCCGATAGGTCTCTGAGAGCAGATGGGTGATGCCGCGCAGCGTGACATAGCCGACGAACATTCCGTCGTCGTCGACGCAGGCCAGCCACAGCGTGTCGTGCCGGAACATGGTCGAGACCGCGGTGCGCAAGTCCTCCTGCGGCCTTATGGTGGTGGGCAGGGCTTCGTAATTCTCTCCGACCGTTCCGTTGCCGCTGCGCGCCATCTGCAGGTTTATGTAGCCGCGCGCCCTGCCGCGCGGGCCGACCAGGACGATCGACTGATGGCCGTGCGCCTCCATCGCGGCTGCGGCCTGCTGCAGGCTGTCCGCCGCCCGGACCCTCGGCGGATCGGCGATCATCGCGTCGCGGACGGTGAGCAGTTGCAGGCGCTTGAGCGTGCGGTCGCCGCCGACGAAATCGGAAACGAACTCGTTCGCCGGATGGGCCAGCATGGTGTCGGGCGTGTCGTACTGGACGAGCCTGCCGTTGCGGAAGATGGCGATCCTGTCGGCCATCTTGACCGCCTCGTCGATGTCGTGGCTGACGAAGAGGATCGTCTTGCGGATCTGCGCCTGCATCTTCAGGAACTCGTCCTGGATGATGACGCGGTTGATCGGATCGATGGCGCCGAAGGGCTCGTCCATCAGCAGGACGGGCGGATCCGCCGCAATGGCGCGCAGAACGCCGATGCGCTGCTGCTGACCACCGGACAATTCCTTCGGATAGCGCTTGAGGAACACGCCGGGATCGAGCGCGACCATCTCGAGCAGATCGGCCGCCCGTTGGCGCGATTTGCGCCGGTCCCAGCCGAGGATGTCGGGGACGATACAGATGTTGTCCTCGATCGTCTTGTTCGGAAACAGGCCGATCTGCTGGATGACGTAGCCGATGCTGCGCCGCAGCTGTGTCACGTCGTAGTCGGAGGTGTTGCGGCCATCGATGAAGATATCCCCCGCGCTCGGCTGGATCAGGCGGTTGACCATCTTCATCGTCGTGGTCTTGCCGCAGCCGGAGGGGCCAAGCAGCACGCAGATTTCGCCTTCCGCCACCTCGAGCGAGACGCGGTCGACGGCCGGCATGGTGGTGCCTGGGAAGGTTTTGCTGACTTGGTCCAGTCGGATCATCGTTTCCTGAGTCCCGGGGAGGTCAGTCGCTTCTGCAGCCCGAGCAGGGCGAGATCGGCGACGACGGCAAGAATGCTGACCGCGAGAGCGCCGGTGACGAGCTGGCGCGGGTCGGTCTGGCTGATGCCGCGTGCGATGAAGGCGCCGAGCCCGCCGGCGCCGATATAGGTCGCGATCGCCGTGACGCCGATGTTCATTACAACGGCGACGCGCACGCCGGCCATGATCACGGGCACGGCGATCGGGAGCGCGACCTCGCACAGCCGTTGCATCCGGGTCAGCCCCATGCCTCGCGCAGCTTCACGCAGAGCCGGATCAATATTACTGAGAGAGGCATAGGTATTCCGGATGATCGGAAGCTGCGAGTACAGCAACACGGCGATCACCGCCGGCAGGTAGCCGATGCCGTGACCGATCAGTGAGAGCACCGGAATCATCATCCCGAACAGGGCGATCGAGGGGATGGTGATCATGATCGACGCGACATAGAGCACGGCATCGGCGACGCGGCGGTTCTGGGTGATGGCCACGCCGATCGGCACGCCGGTGGCGATCGCCAGAGCGACCGCGACACCGACGATGGCAACATGTTCGCCCGTCCGGGTGGCTATAAGCCCCCAGTTGTCGATAATGTAATTTAAAATGTCCATTGCCTCGCGGCGATTCCTAAAGCAGGATATCGGTTCGTGACAACCCCTTTCCTGAAAAAAATGAGGAATTTATGTAGTCTATTTTGACGAGCGGATATTACTTGAACTAAAGTGTTCATAACTTTGATTGGGACTTAGGGAAATTCGTATCAAAATTTATTGCTGAGATCGAAAGTCGAAAGGCGAGTTTGTTCTTTAGAATCTTAAAGATCCATCTTTTCGACTCTGCCTTTCGCCCAACCCAATTCGCCAGACAGTGAGAGAAGAACGAGACGGTCCATGTGTGGTTTTGTGTGTCTTTGGAAGGTCGATGACGTAGGCGGGAGCCTGATCGAAACGATGCTCGCGCGCCTCGGCCATCGGGGCCCGGATGCGACGCAGGTCGCCCGGCCAAGGGGGGTGCCGCTTGCGATGGGGCATTGCCGGCTGGCGATCATCGGCGCCGAAGACGGCGTCCAGCCTATTGCCGTTGATTCAGAGATACTTGTCGCGAACGGGGAGATCTATAATCACGGCGATCTCAGGGCGATTTTGGACCCGGATATCTTTCGGACGACGAGCGACAGCGAGACTATTCTTCACCTCTTCCGCAGCGGGGCGCAGCGCTGGGTCAACCGCCTCGACGGCATGTTCGCCTTCGTGCTCGCGACGCCGGATCGGATCGTCGCGGCGCGTGACCCGCTGGGCATCAAGCCACTCTACATGGCGAGACGCGGGAAGGGGCTGGCTTTTGCTTCGGAGCTGAAGGCGTTCGACGGGCTCGGCTTTGACGACATCACCGCGCTTCCTCCCGGCGCGCTGTTCGACAGCGCGGGTGGCCTGAGGCACTGGTATCGCGTCCCCTCCGGGGCGGCCGCAGCCGAGCCCGGCTTGGATGTCGATGCGGTCGCCGGCGAGTTGCGCCTCACGCTGGAGGAGGCTGTCGCCAAATGGATGGTTGCCGATGTCGAGGTCGGCTCCTTCCTGTCCGGCGGCCTCGATAGCTCGGTCATCGCCGCGATCGCCCAGAAGGTCAGGCTGGCAGCCGGGCGAGCCCCGTTGAAGACCTTTGCCGTGGGTACCGCCGGCTCGCCCGATCTGCGCGCCGCCAGGCGCGTCGCCGGCCATATCGGCTCCGATCATCACGAATACAGCTTCTCGGCGCGGGATATCGCCGAGAACCTGCCGCACGTCATCTACCACCTCGAAAGCGCCGATGCCGATCTCGTCCGCAGCGCCGTGCCCACGCTTTTCGCGGCCCGGCTGGCACGGCGCCATGTCAAGGCGGTCCTGACCGGCGAGGGGGCGGACGAGCTCTTCGCGGGCTATGCCTATCACCACGACTATGTCGAGGACCCGCGCGCGCTTGCGGACGAGCTGACCCGCAGCCTGGGAGCGATGCACAACATCAATCTCCAGCGCGTCGACCGAATGACCATGGCGGAGTCGCTGGAGGCGCGCACGCCGTTCCTCGATCGGGACCTGATCGCCTTCGCGCAGTCCGTGCCGGCGGAGTTGAAGCTGCGCCGCACCGATCCGGACGCGCCGGAAGCGACCGGACCCACCACCGAGAAATGGCTGCTGCGGAAGGCTTGCGCCGATCTGCTTCCGGCGGATCTCGTCTGGCGCAAGAAGGCGCAGTTCGATGAGGGGTCGGGAACGGTCGAAGCCCTGCAGCAGGCGCTGCGGCTCATCGTCGGAGGCGAGGGGGAGGTCCCCCGCCTGCGCGAGGAGGCGCTGTATCGCGAGATTCTTCGCGAGCGCTTCGCCGATCCCGAGATGATCCTGAGCCAGGCCGGGCAGTGGAACGCCAATCGCGTGGCGGCCTGAGGCCAGGCGTCGAGGCGCCCGTCCTCCGCGCTCCTTCTCGGTCATGGCCGCCCCATCAAGGCTTTCATGATGTCGGGCGTTTCTCTGCCTCCAGGAAGAACCGAATCTGCGGGTGGCGGCAATGTTGCCGCCACCCTCGGCGACGTCACACCAATGTAATGGCGTCGTAGCCAAGCGCGTCATTGATATCTTCGATCGATGTGAATGCCCCTCCACCGGAAACACCGTCGATCTGAATGGAGCCGAAGCCGAAATCCAGAACGACGCTGGAGCCGGAATCGTCCACCGTCACGGCAACTGTCGCCGGATCGGCCACGTCGATCTGAATCGTGTCCTCATCGGCCGCATTCAGGTCGGCGACCTCGTCATCGCCGAACGGATTGTCGGCGCCGTCCCCGAAATAGAAGGCATCGGTGCCCGCACCGCCCGTCAGCAGATCGTCGCCAGCCTCGCCATAGAGGCTGTCGGCGCCGTTGCCGCCGTCGATCTCATCGTTGCCGTCGCCGCCATGGAGCTCGTCACTGCCGGCGTCGCCGCTGAGCTGATCGTCTCCGGCATCGCCGGAGAGACTGTCGTTCCCGGCCCCGCCGGCGAGAACGTCATTGCCGTCGCCGCCGCTGCCGGTGTCGTTTCCGGCTCCTCCATCCAACTCATCGTCGCCGGCCTCGCCGTTCAGCGTATCCGCTCCGGCTCCGCCGCTCAGCGTATCGTCGCCGTTGCCGCCGCTCAGGGCATCCACCCCGTTTCCGCCGTCGAGGGTGTCGTCCCCGGCGCCGCCTCCCATGGTATCGTCGCCATCGCCGCCATTCATCACGTCGTCACCGGCGTCACCTTCCATGGTGTCGTTGCCGGCATCGCCATTCAGCGTATCGTTGCCGGCGTTGCCATGCATCGTGTCGTCGCCGTCGCCGCCGTTCAGCGCGTCGTTGCCGATTCCGCCGTTCATGACGTCGTCACCGGCGTCGCCATTCAAGGTGTCGTTGCCGGCGCCGCCGTCTATCGTGTCGCCCCCGGCCCCGCCATTCAGCGTGTCGCTACCGGCCGCGCCGCTCAGCACGTCGTCGCCATCGCCGCCGTCGACCGTGTCGTCGCCGGCGCCGCCATTCATGATGTCGTTGCCCGCGTCGCCGGAAAGCGTGTCGTTGCCGGCATTGCCGTTGATAACGTCGTCGCCGTCACCTCCGCCGACCGTGTCGTTGCCGGCACCGCCAGACAGGGTGTCGTTGTCGGCGCCGCCGAGAATGTTGTCGTCGCCGGCACCGCCGTCGATCGTGTCGTTGCCGGCATCACCCGCCAGGATATCGTTCCCGGCGTTGCCGTTGATGACATCGTCGCCGTCGCCGCCTCCGATGGTGTCGTTGCCGGCATTGCCATCCAGGGTGTCGGTTCCGGGACCGCCAAGAATATTGTCATCGCCCGCTCCGCCACTGACGACATCGTTGCCGCCATCGGCGTCGATCGTGTCATTGCCTGCGAAGCCATTGATGGTGTCGTCACCGCTGGTATCGGGCGGGGGGATGATGTCGTCGCCGGGTGTACCATTGATGAGCGCCATGGCCGTTCTCCCTGCTGCAGATGCCTTCGCATAGGCGCACGCCGTCCATGCGCGGTCTTGCGCAGGGTATCGATCGCTGCGGCTCGAGAAATTTGCGAAGGTGGCGGAAGCTAGGGAGATATCAGGGCGCGACGCAATCCCCATTTGGAGACACAAACCATCGACATCGATGCTGTTCACTCATTGGATCGCGCGCTCATCTTGCTACAAATCCAACAAGACCAGAATTATCCGCTGTAAGTTTTGCGAAAATTCTAATAGAGGAGCGCATCGCCCTCAACCAACTATATTCGGCATCCGCGTTACAGGGGCATCGAAGGTGTCGCGCCGAACTGTTTCTGTCACCAAATGGGGATTATGCCGAAGCACAAGCTTCCCTAGCGTCGCCTCCCGGCTTTCGGGGCACGTTCCGCAGCGGTAAGACGGACGGCCCGAGACCGGTACCGGCGGCAATCCAAGAAGGGGCGTGCTGGATCAAGGGAGGCGAGATCATGGCTGCGGTGGTGCGGGCGCTGAGACATTTCCCGATAACGACACGGCTGTGCAACAGGGGCTCGCCGCCCCCGGCCAGAGACCCGAAGGCTTGGGTGACGTCGCGATACGGCGCGATCTGAAGTCTGTTCCCGCTTCACCGTGACGGAGCGTGATCCTGCCCGGCCTATCGGTCTGGCCGAACCGGCATCATCCTCCCGCACCTCGCGCCAACGCTTCTTTCAGCCCGAGGACTCATGTCCGACGCGCCTGCAAGCCGCACGACTTCCGGGTTTCGAACCAGGGTCAACGCCGACACGGCCGTGCTGAGAAGCAGCAGGCTGCTGATGGCGGTCCCGGGCTGGCGCGCCCTGTTATGGGTCGTCGTCTTCAGCCTCGCGATCAACCTTCTCCTCCTGATCCTGCCGTTCTATTCGATCCAGGTCTTCGACCGCGTGCTCACGAGCGGCAGCATCGAGACGCTCATCGGGCTGACGAGCCTCCCGGTCATGGCGCTGGGCTTCAGCGCCTGCTTCGATATTCTGCGCAGCCGCCTGCTCGGCCGCTTCGCCGTCAGCTTCGAGCGATTGCTCGCGCCCCTCGTGTTGAAGGCCTCGATCGCGGAGGCGGCGAAGCGCAACGAGGCCGGGACGCACGACATGGTCCGGGTCCGCGAACTCCGGAATATCCTGTCGAGCGGAACGGCCACGACCTTAACCGACGCACCCTTCCTGCCGGTCTTCGTCGTCGTGCTCTACCTGATCCATCCCTGGTACGGCACGGTCGCGCTGATCGGCTCGCTGCTTCTGCTCTTTCTGGGCTTTGTCAGCGGGCGCGTGGCGCGCGCCGAACTGGCGGAGGCCATGGGCACGGCCTCGCGGGCACAGCGCGCGCTCGACGGCATCGTCGGTCACGCCAATCTGGTTCGGGCGATGGGATGGACGCATGGTGCCATCCGCGAGTTCCTCCGGCTCAACGACGCGGCGCTGGTCCCTGTGGTCAAGGCCAACGAGCGCGTCGCGCTGATCGCCTCCATCGCCCGCGCGATCCGGATCGTGCTCCAGGTCGCGGCGATCGGGATCGGCGCATGGCTCGTGCTGCAGAACGAAGTTCTCAGCGGCAGCATGATGGCGAGTTCTATCCTCATCAGCCGCACATTGGCGCCGATGGAGCAGCTTGTCGGCGGATTGCGCACGCTGACCTCGGCGAGCGATGCCTGGCTCCATGTCCGCGCCGCCGCCGCCTGCGCCCTGATCCGTCAGAGCCGAACGCTCCTTCCGCCGCCTCTGGGCGCGCTCGATATCAGCGCCGTCGCCTTTCGCAGCCCGAATGCGCGGCGGCCGGTCCTGGCCGGCATCAGTTTCCGCTGCCCGCCGGCGAGCGTCATCGTCGTCATCGGACCGACCGGCGCGGGCAAGTCCACGCTCCTGCGGATGATCGCGGCCCTGGAGAAGCCGACGACGGGTACGATCCGTCTGGACGGCGCCTCGCTCGAACACTGGGATCCCGACCAACTCGGACATTATGTCGGCTACCTGCCCCAGGACGTCGAATTGCTGGGCGGCACGGTGGCGGAGGCCATCGCCGGCTTCGACGAGACGGCGACCGACGCGGATGTGATCGGCGCCGCCAAGCAGGCCAACGCCCACCAGATGATCCTGGCCTTGCCAAACGGCTACGAGACCGAGATCGGCCGCGACGGCAACAAGCTTTCAGGCGGGCAGCGCCAGCGCATCGGGCTCGCCCGCGCGCTCTTCGGAACGCGCAAGCTGATCCTGCTGGACGAGCCCAACTCCAATCTCGACCCGGATGGCGAGGAGGCCCTGTGCGCCGCGATCCGCGAGGCGAAGGCGCAGGACGCGACTCTCGTGATCGTCACGCATCGCCCGCGGCTCTTCACCGTCGCCGACATGATCCTGTTCCTGCGGGACGGTGTCCAGGTCGCCTTTGGTCCGCCAGGCGAAGTCCTGCCGCAGACCATGGCCGGGGTCACGCCGATGCGGCCCTCGCGCCCTGCCCCGGGCGGGAAGGTCAGATCCGACATCCTCGACGGGAGGCGCTGATGTCCGTCGTCGATCTTCCATCCGCGCCGGCCGACCGAAGCATCGTCCAGGAGGGCAGGTCTGGCCGGCTGATCCGGGCCATGGCCGTCGACCTGCAGGAGCTGCCGGAGCGTCCGCGGTCTGAGACGGCGAAGCTCGTCCGCTGGGGCGCGGCGCTGGTCCTCGTCCTCTTCGGCATCTTCGGCCTCTGGGCCGCCACCGTGCCGCTGGCGAGCGCGGTGATCGCGCCAGGGGTGGTCAAGGTCCTGTCGCGGCATCGCGCGGTGCAGCATCTCGAAGGGGGAATCGTCAAAGCCATTCTCGTTCAGGAAGGCGAGCAGGCGGAGCGCGGCCAGCTCCTGGCGCGGCTTGACACGACACAGATCGAAGCCAATCTTGGCGTTCTCGAGACCAAGCTTTTCGCCGACCTTGCGACGGTGGCGCGCCTGGAGGCCGAGCAGGCCGGCGCTGCCGAGATTGCCTTCCCCGACGAGCTTCAGAACAACACGACAAGCAGGGAGGCGCGGTCTGCCATGGCGGCCCAGCTTTCCGAATTCGCAGCGAGGGCCACGTCGCTCCAGGGCGAGCGCAAGCTCATTGATCAGCAGATCGCGCAGCTTGAGGACGCGATCCGCGGGTTCCAGAGCGGTTCGGAGGGCTTGGCGCGACAGCTCTCCTACCTCCAGGAGGAAATCAAGGATTCGGACTTTCTGCTGGCAAAGGGCCTGGCTCGGAAGCCGAGGGTTCTCGCTCTCAAGCGGACGCAAGCCGATGTCGAGGCCAGGATCGCGGCGAATGCATCCTCGCTCGCCCAGTCGAGAGGCAAGATCGCGGAGCTGGAAGACCGGCGCCGGCAAACCAGTTATGCTTGGCTGGAGGATATCGCCAAGCAGAGCCACGCGACCCGGGAGCGGATCTCCGATACCCGCTACCGCATCGCGGCGGCGCAGGACATGCTCCGCCGCAGCGAGATCCGCGCCCCCGAGGCGGGGACGATCGTCGGCCTCAACACGCGGAGCCTGAACGCGGTCCTCAACCCGCGCGAAACCCTGCTCGACATCGTTCCGACGCAGGACCGCTTGGTCGTCGAGGGCGAGGTGAAGCCGAGTGACCGCAACGAGGTCAGGCTCGGGCAGCCGGCTCGCGTCAGGGTCCTCGCCTTCAATTCCCGGCGAACGCCCATGTTCATCGGCGCTGTCACCATGGTCACGGCCGATGCGCTCGTCGACCCGCGATCCGGCAAGCCGTTCTACAAGGCCGAGGTCGACCTCCGGCAAACGCCGGAGCTCGGTCCCTATTTCGCGTCCCTGCAGCCGGGGATGCCGGTCGAGATCTTCGTGGAGACCGGCCACAGGACGTTTGCGGAATACCTGCTGGAACCGTTGATGCTGCGCGTGCGGCGCGCTTTCAGGGAGAGTTGAACGACGCGGGGGGATCAGTGCGGAGAGGAGGCCTCGATGTTGAGGGACGATTCCATGGCGCCGGCACAGCCGGACAGAGCGGCGATAGGTCTTGCTCTAGAGGCCTTCGGCCGGGCCATGCTGGGGTTGCTCGAATGCCGGCGATGCCTTGTCCTGACGTTATCGCGGCCGAGCGGCTTCGCAACCGTTGCCGCCCGTGTCGGCTTCGACGACGACATACAGCCCTCCGCGGATGTGATCACGCATCTGGTGCACAGGCCGGATTGGGAAGGCAGCGGCCTCTTCAACGCCGACTCATCCGACGCGCTGGTCACGGAGTTGCTGGGTCGAGGACCGGAAGAGGCGACGAAGGCGCTGGCGGGGCGCCTGCCCGCCAGCGACGGGAGCGACCTGTTTTTTGTGGCCGGCTGGAGGACGCATGCTCTCTCTGCCCCGGAGATGGTCTGCGTGACGCGCGCGGCGAGCGTGATCTGGGCGACAACCCAGGGCTTCACGCAACGTCGGCACGAAAATCTGAGCCTGGATACCCTCCTGCAGGAGCTGGCCTTTCCGGCCTTCGCCGTCGACCATCAGCTGCGGGTCCTCGAAACCAACGATGCCGGCCGGCAGATGCTGCTGGCCAAAAAGCCCGTCCGCCTTGACCGGGGCGCCCTCGCTGGCCCCAACTCGCTCGTCAACAACCTCCTGCACCATGCGCTGCGCGACACCATGGCCTCCCGTTCCGACCGGAAATGGACGAATACGATCATCCCGTTGTCGACCGACCATCGCGCCTTCGCCTTCGCATGGATCGGTGCAGCACCGGCCGAGCGGGATATGGACCGGCTGCTCGTTGTCATCCCCCAGATCGACCCGGCGGCGGGCGCCAGGCGGATCGCGACGGCTTTTGGCCTGCCCTGGGCCGAGGAAAGGATCGTGATGCGCGTCCTGGGCGGCGAACCGCCCTGGAAGATCGGGCAGACCCTCGATCTGACCGAAGCAACCGTTCGGACCTATATCAAGCGCATCATGCTCAAGCTGGGGATCAACCGTCAGATCGAGTTTTTCCTGCTCTATATTCTGACGTTGTCTCCTTTCGCGGAAGGCTGTCGCGGCCAGATTTTCCGGGGCGAGCCGCATCCCGCCAGTTCATCCGTCAAGCGGGATCGATGTCCGCATGAGGAAGCTCGATAACCGGGCCGTAGACCGCTGGCTTCGCGCGGCTCTGGCCCTCGCTGTTTTTGTCTTCCCGCCGGTCGCGATGGCCGAGGAAGCGCCAGCCTTCGCGTTACCCATCGCATGTGAGCTCGGAAGCAGCTGCGTCATCCAAAACTATGTCGATGTCGACCTTTCCTCCGCGTCCCGCGACTATCAATGCGGCACCCTGACCTATGACGGCCATAACGGGACGGATTTTCGCCTGCCCAGCATGGCCGCGCAGCAGGCCGGCGTGGATGTCCTGGCCGCCGCGGCCGGCCGGGTGGTGCGGCGCCGCGATGGCATCCCCGACGTGTCCGTTCGCAGCGCCGGTGAGGCGGCTGTGAGGGACGTCGAATGCGGCAACGGGGTTGTAATCGAGCATGCCGCCGGTTGGCAGACGCAATACTGCCATTTGGCCCGCGGCAGCCTGCGTGTCGAGGTCGGCGATCGGGTCGCAGCGCGCCAGCCCGTCGGGCGGGTCGGCCTGTCCGGCCTGACCGAATACCCGCATCTCCATTTCATCGTCCGTCATCGCGGCGCGACGATCGATCCCTTCGCTTACGAGGCATCGCCGCAATCATGCGGAGGCGGCCATATGCTTTGGGAGCCGGGTCTGCGCCCCCAGCTCGCCTACCGGCCCCGCTGGGCCTTGAACACCGGCTTCTCCACCGGCTCGGTCACCATGGCGGCGCTGGAGTCGGGCCAGACTGAACAGCAGCCGGGCGTCGATGCCCCCGCGCTTGTCGCCTATGCCCGCGGCATCGGCCTCAAGGCCGGCGATATCCAGACAATCGTCCTGAGCGGCCCTTTTGGTCAGGTCCTCGCCAAGCATCAAGCCGAACCGCTTGCGCGACACCAGGCGCAGTCCTTGATCTTCGCGGGTTTCCGGAAACCTCCGGCAGGGTGGAGCCAAGGCACCTATCGCGCGAAATATCTGATCTCGCATGATGGCAGCACTGTTTTCGAGCGGGATTTCGAAATCCTGCTTCCGTAGAGCGGGCCTGACGACGCTCTCGGATTACTGATCGGCCCTGACCGCGCCAAGCGGCCCGGAGCCGAGCGTTTCCGGCAGCTCGGTCGCAGGTCAGTCCCACTCGCTTTTTGTTCGGAAGGTTGTTTGGCGCGGAAGATGTAGAAGTCATCGACCATCTGCCCCAACTGCGACAGCTATTTCGAGCCAGACGATTTCCGCTCCTTCGGCCACCGCTCGCGCATGAGCCAGAAGGGCTATGCGCCCGAGGAGTATCGCGGCAAGCCGGTGATCGCGATCATCAACACCTGGTCCGACCTCAACCAGTGCCATGCGCATTCCAGGCAGCGTGCCGAGGATGTGAAGCGCGGCTTCGGCGGCCCACTGCCAGCTCCTGTGTAATCGGCCGCGGCGCCATAGCGGATGTTGCGGCCGCCGAAACGGCGGACGCGAATATTCGCCTGTTCGGCGTAGCCTACGAATCCCTCCATGATGCAGAGACGCGAGCAATACTCGCCAACGGAAGCCGAGGCCTCGTCGGACGGCACCCGCTGGCAGGTGCAGGTCCTCAGGAACTTGGCGACCCAAAGGCCCCCGGTGTACCGGGCGGCTTTCTTCGCGGGTAGCGTGTGGTTGGTTCCAATCAGCTTGTCGCCGTACGCGACGCTGGTCCTCACACCTGGGAAGAGCGAGCCGTAATTCGTCATTCGGTCGAGGAAGTATTGTGGGTCGGCCGTCATCACCTGGACATGCTCTGAGGTGATCCGGTCCGTCTCCTCTACGAGCTCATCGACTGTGTCGCACACGATCCCCTCGCCGTGATCCTCCCACGCCCTGTGGGCGATTTCCGGCAATACCGGCCTGACTCAAACGAAACGGATGTCGGCGCCACTGCGGCGATGTGCCCAGGCCGAGCCCGGCCATCGATCGATCTCCACCGGTCTCGATGCCTGCTTGTCGAATAGGAAGGCGCGTCGTGGTTTGGACGCGCCCCCCGAACCGCACCGGCTCCTTCGAATTGAGGTCAGCCCTTGTGAACGTCGACGGCGAGGGTCAGCTCGTCCACATGCGGCTCATAGCGTAATGCCCCCCGGGTCGCCCAGATGTTCTTGAAGTGGAACAGCGGGATGATCGCGACGTCCTCGGTCACGGTCTTGACGGCGTCGACTACGAGCGCCTCGCGCTTGGCATCGTCGGTTTCCGAGATCGCCTTTGCCGTGATGGCGTCCAGCTTCGGATTTGCGTAATGTCCCCAGTTGTAGAGGCCCCAGCCGGTTTCCTTGTTCCGGGTGCCCAAAAGGTCACGTAAAAGCCCGGTGCCTTCCATCGAGTTGTTGCTCCAGCTGCCGAGATAAGCCGTGAAATCGCCTTTGGCTCCGCGCGACGAGTAGACGCTGAACGGGATGGCGTCGATTTCGGCCTCGACCCCGATGCGGCTCCACATCTGGGCAATCGCCTGAGCGACCTCGACGCTGTAGGGCACGCGATCGTTGGAGGTCGACAGGGCGAGCTTGAAGCCGTCGGGGAAGCCAGCCTCCTTCAGCAGCTTCGCAGCCGCCTTCGGATCATAGGGAGGAACCGGCGTCTTCGGGTCATAGCCGAGAATGCCGGCCGGCAGCCACTGGCCCGTCGGCGTCGCGGTCCCCAGCATGATGCGCTCCGCGATTCCCTTGCGGTTCAGCGCAAGCGAGAGGGCTTGGCGAACCTTCGGGTTTGCCAGGGGAGAGGGGCTGAGCTTCTGTCCCTTCTTGTCGGTAACCGCCGGTGCGCTGTCGGCAGGCTTGTTCATGGGAACGACATAGGTGACGCGCATGCCGGCCACCGAGGCGACATGCACGTCCGGCTCCTTCTCGAGCCGAGGCAGGTCGCTGGCCGACGGCGTGTCGATCATGTCGAGGTCCCCGGCCAGCAAGGCGGCAGTCCGCGCGGCGACGTTGGGAATGAGCCGGATCGTCAGATTGGTCCAGGCCGGCTTTTTTCCCCACCACTTGTCATTGCGAACGAATTCGATCCGCTCTCCGGGCGTATAGCTCACCAGCTTGAACGGCCCGGTTCCGATCGCGGCCTTGCCGCTGTTGTAGTCGGCGGTCGTGGCGCCTTCGCCGGCGTGGCGCGAGACGATCGCCAGACGCGTCAGATCGCTGGGCAAATTCGGCACCGGATCCTTGGTGTGAAGCCGGATGACGTCCGGGCTGACCACTTCGGCTTGCGTGATCGGGCGGATGATGCCGGCGAAGCCGCCGAGGTTGTTGGGGACGTCGAGGGCCCGCTTGAGCGTGAAGGCGACGTCGTCGGCGCTGAAGGGCTTGCCGTCGTGCCACGTGACGCCGTCACGCAGCTTGAACTCCCAGACGGTCGGCGAGACCGCCTTCCAGGACACCGCCAGCCCGGGGATGAGCTTGCCGTCGGGGCTGCGATGGACCAGCCGGTCGTAGATGTGGAACGCAACGAGGTTGTTCGGCGTCGTGCTGTAGAAGTGCGGGTCGATCGAATTTACCGACCCACCGATGCCGATCGAGAGCTTGTCGGCGAAAGCGGACTGAGCGCCCACGCCCAAGAGAACCACGGATGCCAGCGCAAGCCGGCGCAGGGCGCCAACCATATGACGAGTCATGCCTTATCCCCTGTTTATTGTAATTCAATAATCAATATTTGAAACCAATTTCATAGCTCTGTCAAGATTCGCGCCCGGGCACGGCCATGCCGAGGCTCCCGACCCGGTGGGGATCGGCGACCTTGAACACTGGAAGAAGGAGACGGGTTTGACCGAGGTTTAGGAGACCAAGGCCTCGGTCGTCCGGAGAGCTGCCTGGGCGACGAGGGGGGCAAGGTCGCGCAGCGCGGCCTCCCGATCGTAGCGCGTCGTCAGCGTCGACAGGTTGATCGCGCCGATCGCTCGCCCCGCCCGATCGTGCACCGGAGCGGAGACCGAAATGGAGCCTTGCTCCATGTTCTTCTCCGTGACGGCGAAGCCGGTCGCCTTCGCGGCCTCCAGGATGCGGACCATCTCGGCCGCGTTCGCGGCTTTGGTTCGCTGTGCCACCGATGGGTGGGAAATCGCCCAGATCTTCTCGACATGGCTGGGAGCCGAATGGGCCAGCAGCATCTGCCCCGACGACGAGGAAAGCGCCGGAAAGCGCGTGCCCACCGGCAGGTTGACCGACGAGATATGGGTGCTCGGGACGGTCGCGATGATCACGATCTCCGCACCGTCGACCTCGACCCAGGAAATCGTCTCGCGCGTCCGCTCGGCGAGCTCACGCATGGCCGGATAGGCGGCATCAAGCCCTGCATTGGCGGAAACCGCATTCTGGGCGAAGCGAAAAACCTTGCGGGACAGGCTGTAGCGCTTGGTCTGCTCGTCCCGGTCGAGATAGCCCAGCCGTTCCAGCGTGTAGATGAAGCGCTGCGAGGCGCTGCGGCCGAGCCCCGTCCGGATCGCGATGTCCGAAAGCCCGAGCGTCGAGGCCGACTTGTCGAAAGCTTCCAGCACCTTCATCGCCTTCCCGACGGAGGCCACGAACAGACGCTCGTCGATGACCTGCGACGGTGCGGGACTGCTTGCGTCATTCGCCGACGATGTCGGAGCGCGGTTCATCGGCGACGAGGCCATCTTCGGTTCAAAATCCCATGGTCGGGCTTGCAGGTGTAGCAGCTTCGTCCCGGTGCTCAAGGCCGGGGAAGGTGATCGAAGCGCGAGAGAAAGCGCTGCCTGAGCAAGTTCTTCTGGACCTTGCCGAGTGTATTGCGCGGCATGTCTTCGAGGATTTCGATATCTTTCGGGAGCTTGTAGCCGGACAGGGACGATTTGAGCTTTTTCAACGCTTCGGACCTGTCGAACGCCGCACCCGCTCCGTCGAGTTGTACCACGGCCAGGACCGCCTCGCCGAAGTCCGGGTGCGGTACGCCGATCACCGCGCTTTCCAGGACGCCGTCGATGGCATTCAGCGCGGCTTCGACTTCCTTTGGATAGACGTTGAGCCCGCCTGTGATGATGAGATCGGCTCCCCGTCCGAGGACGCTCACCTGGCCATCCTCGTCCATCCGGCCGAAATCGCCGGTGACGAACCAGTCGTCGCGGAAAGCCTTGGCCGTCTTCTCCGGATCCCGCCAGTAGCCGAGAAACCGATAGGGCTGGCGTAGCTCGATCATGCCAACCGCCCCTGGACGAACAGGCTCGCCGTCACCGTCGACGATGCGGACCTGCGACCCCGGCAGGGCCGCTCCCGAGTTGTCGGCGCGTCGCTGGTCCCCGACCCGGTTCGAGGTCGCGATGAGCACCTCGGTCAGGCCGTAGCGATCCAGCAGCACATGGCCCGTGCGCTGGCTGAAGGCGGCGAAGGAGTCCGCGCGCATCGGCGCCGAGCCCGTCACGAACAGGCGCATCCCGCCGACCAGCTCGCGATCGAACCGCGGGTCGGCCATCAGCCGGCTGTAATAGGTCGGGACGCCGGCGAAGATCGTTGCCCGCGGCAACTGGGCGAGCACCGCCTCGGTCTCGAATTTCGGCAGCAGGATCATCGAGGCGCCGCCAGCGAGCGCCGGCGTCGTGGTGCCGAACAGGCCATAGGCCATCGGATTGGCGTGCAGCAGCACGTCGCCGGCATGGATACCCCAGCAGGCCGCCAGGGAGCGCGCGTTCCAGATCACCGATCCGCAGGAGAGGAGCGCGCCCTTCGGCTTGCCGGTCGTTCCGGAGGTGTAGACCATCGCGTTGGGCGTATCCGCGGTCGCGGCCGCGAGCTCGCGACGGGGCTGGATCGGCGCGCTGCCTTCCGTGAACGTTCCGCTCCCGTCGGATGCCAGCGTGAAAACGCTTTCCGCGCCCGTCGCATCGATGGCGGCGCGGCGGCTGGGATCGCAGACGACAGCAGCTGGTCCGGCGTCGCCGACGATGTGCTCAATCTCGGCATCGGTCAGCCCGATATGGATCGGAAGATAGATCGCGCCGAGCCGGCAGGTCGCCAGATAGAGCAAGATGCCTTCCGGCGATTTCTCCAGGATGCCCGCAACAAGGCTTCCCGGGCCGACGTCCGATCCGGCCAGCAGAGCCGCGTAGCGTGCGGTGATGTCATCGACCTCGCCGAACCGGATGCGGCGCCCGTCGAAGGATTCCATGAAGATGCGGTCGGGTTCGCGGGTGGGATCGAACAAGGCCGCGAAGACATTCGCATCGGCGGGCACGGATACGGTATTCATGGCTGCGCCCTCCTGCTTCCGCTCAACGGCCCTTGAAGACCGGCTTGCGCTTTTCGGCGAAAGCCCGGCTGCCCTCGCGATAATCCTCGCTGCGGTCGGCAGCTTCGGATAGCGCGGCGATTTCCGGGGCGACGGTGGAAAGCGCGCCTTGCGCGATCGCATCGCAAGCCCGTTTGGCAGCACGAATCGAGAGCGGCGCGTTCTCGAGCATGGGCTGGAGGTAGGTGAGGGCGGCTTCCACCACGTCACCCTCGATGCGCTGAGAGATGAGTCCGCAATCGAGCGCAGCCTGAGAATCGATGAGCTGGCCGGTATAGAGCATATGCCGCGCCATCGCGATGCCGGCCGTGGCCGCCAGAAGCTGCGTGCTGTCCGCCGGGTACACCAGTCCGAGCTTGGCTGGTGGCACACCGAAGCGGGCGGTTCCATCGGCGATCCGGAAGTCGGCACGCAGAGCCAGCGTGCAGCCGCCGCCCACGCAGGGGCCGCTGACCGCTGCGGCGACGGGGACGGGCACCGCCGAGACCGCGGCGTAGCAGGCCATGATCCCATCCCAGTACTCCCGGCGCGCCGCCGGATCGTCGCGCACGGCGGCGAAGGCGCCGATCTCGTCGCCGGCGCAGAACGCGCCGCCTCGGCCGGTCAGAACCACGGCCCGCAGATCGGGGTCGGACCCAAAAGCCTCAAAGATGGCGCCCAGCTGGCGCCAGGCGCGACCGTCGAGCGCGTTGCGCTTGGCGGGGCGATTTATGGCCACGATGGCGACGGGGCCGCGTCTCTCCAGTTCGATATCAGCCATGGGATCTCCGTTCACGCGTCCGCCGCAGCCTTGACACGAACGGGTCGGCAATATCAATATACAATCATAAATATTGACTGACAATAATTTGTGAAGGCGGCTTCCAGCCGCGGCGGGCCGCAGGACACGATATGCAGACAGATGTCGTAACGATTGGCGAGCTTTGGGACCGGCGG
>ERZ778020.1412-NODE-1412-length-20992-cov-15.441037_pt1 | contig 20992 bp, 20 predicted proteins | sample MGYA00375750_ERZ778020 | MGnify/ENA primary metagenome ERZ778020 (study PRJEB29350, sample SAMN05389818) | bioreactor metagenome | isolation source: Ammonium sulfate bioreactor | place: South Africa: University of Cape Town | collected 2014-03-17 ...
CCACGATGAACGACTGGCACACCTGCAAGGCGTCCGGCGACATCCGCGCGTCGAACCCGTGCTCGGAATACATGTTCCTCGACGACACCGCCTGCAATCTGGCCTCCACCAATCTGTTGACGTTTTACGACGTTGCGACGAAGCGCTTCGATGTCGAGGCGTACGAGCATCTGTGCCGGCTCTGGACCGTGGTGCTGGAAATCTCTGTGCTGATGGCGCAGTTCCCGTCCAAGGCGATCGCGGAACTCTCTTACGAATTCCGTACGCTGGGCCTCGGCTTCGCCAACATCGGCGGCCTGTTGATGACCATGGGCCTGTCCTATGACTCGAAGGAAGGCCGCGCGCTGTGCGGTGCCTTGACCGCGATCATGACCGGCATCGCCTACAAGACCTCCGCCGAGATGGCCGGCGAACTCGGCGCCTTCCCCGGCCACAAGAAGAACGCAAGCCACATGCTGCGCGTGATTCGAAACCATCGCCGCGCCGCGCTCGGTCAGGCTTCCGGCTATGAGGCCCTCGCCGTCAACCCGGTGCCGCTCGACCATGCCTCCTGCCCGCAACCCGACCTCGTCGCCCACGCGACGAGAGCATGGGACGATGCGCTCGCGCTCGGCGAACAGCACGGCTATCGCAACGCGCAGGTCACTGTGGTGGCTCCGACCGGCACCATCGGCCTGGTGATGGACTGCGATACCACGGGTATCGAGCCCGACTTTGCGCTGGTGAAGTTCAAGAAGCTCGCCGGCGGCGGCTATTGGAAGATCATCAACCGCGCGGTGCCGGAAGGGTTGCGCGCGCTCGGCTATCGCGAGAGCGAGATCGCCGAGATCGAGGCCTATGCGGTCGGTCACGGCTCGTTGTCCAACGCGCCCGGCATCAACATCTCCACCCTGAAGGCCAAGGGTTTTACCGACGAGGCGATCGAGAAAGTGGAGAAGGCGCTGCCGACCGCATTCGACATCAAGTTCGCCTTCAACAAGTGGACCTTCGGCGAAGACTTCATCCGCGACACGCTCGGCATCGGCGCCGATGTGTTGGCGTCGCCGTCCTTCGACCTGCTCGCAGCGGTCGGCTTCACCAGGCGCGAGATCGAGGCCGCCAACGTGCACATCTGCGGCGCGATGACAGTGGAAGGCGCACCGCACCTCAAGGCCGAGCACTATCCGGTGTTCGATTGCGCCAATCCGTGCGGCAAGATCGGCAAGCGCTATCTGTCGGTGGAAAGCCACATTCGCATGATGGCGGCATCGCAGCCGTTCATCTCGGGCGCGATCTCGAAAACCATCAACATGCCGAACGACGCCACGGTGGAAGACTGCAAGTCCGCCTACCTGCTGTCCTGGAAGCTGGCGCTGAAGGCCAACGCGCTCTATCGCGACGGCTCGAAACTATCGCAGCCGCTCAACTCGCAACTCATCGCCGACGATGACGAAGACGACGATGCAATCGAGGCGCTGCTGGAAAAGCCGATGGCTGCGCGCGCGGCCGCCGTCTCCGAGAAGGTGGTGGAGCGGCTGGTCGAACGCATCATCGTGATGCGCGAGCGCGAGAAGATGCCGGATCGCCGCAAGGGCTACACCCAGAAAGCGGTCGTCGGCGGCCACAAGGTTTACCTGCGCACCGGCGAATACGATGACGGGCGCCTGGGCGAGATCTTCATCGACATGCACAAGGAAGGCGCGGCACTGCGCTCCTTCATCAACAACTTCGCCATTGCTGTTTCATTGGGCCTGCAATACGGCGTGCCGCTGGAGGAATATGTCGACGCCTTCACATTCACCCGTTTCGAACCCGCGGGTCCGGTGCAGGGCAACGACTCGATCAAATACGCGACCTCGATCCTCGATTATGTTTTCCGCGAACTCGCGGTGAGCTACATGTCGCGCTTCGACCTCGCCCACGTCGATCCCTCGGAATCCGGTTTCGACGCCATCGGCAAGGGCGTCGTGGAAGGCAAGGAGCCGGAAGGTCAGCCGCAGCAGGCCACCCGCTACGTCTCCAAGGGGCTGACCCGCTCGCGCACCGACAATCTCGTCGTCATGCGCGGCGGTGGCGAGGCGCGCGGATCGGCTCCCTCCTCCCTAGCCAGCGAAGGCGGCACACGTTCCTCTGCTCCCTCACCCCTTGCGGGAGAAGGTCGTGTCGGGTCCAAGGTGACCCCCCTTTCCTCCTCGCATGCGGGCGAGGCGACGGAAGGCGCAGTCGCGCTGAAGCAGGAGACCGAGCACGACCTCTCGCCGACCGAGCGACTGGAGCAGCAGCAAAGAAGCAAGGTTGCCGCGCATTCAACCGCGCCGACCAAGGCAGAACGCCGCGCAGAAGCGAAGGCGAGAGGCTATGAGGGCGAGATGTGCCCGGAGTGCGGCAACTTCACACTGGTACGCAACGGCACCTGCATGAAGTGTGATACGTGCGGGTCCACGACCGGATGTTCGTGAGCTGAAACGGATAACAGCAGTTGTGGGCAAAGCCTTACGGCATGCCCGCAAGTCCGATGGTAAAGTATTGACCAATCGGATCCGCGGGCGGCAGTGGTTGCCTTGATCTCATCATCGTACCAAGATCTCCGACGTTGCTCCCTCGGAGATTCAGGATGGTTTTGCCCCTCTTGAGACCGGCGGGATTTGCCCGAGCCAAAGTCCGACGAGGCTGACAGCAGACATTGTTGCGCACGCCCTACACTCGGGCAAGGATAGCGCGGCAACGGCTTTATCATTTTAAGGTAGCTCGCGAACGTTTAATCAGCCTGCACGCCTTTGGGTGTTCTTCAAAATGCCACCTGCAACCACTAAAGACAAAAGCGCATAGTTCGAAAATGACAGATGCAAAGAACCAACTGTCGAACACGGGGCTTCACGCGCCCGGCTGCGTTTTCTGTGCCTTACGTGATACTCCCAACGTCGTCGCGCGAAACGAACTGACCTTTGCGGTCCGAGACACGACGCCGGTGACACACTTGCACACCCTGGTTCTTCCCTGCCGCCATGCCGCAACCTATTTTGACCTGACGGAATCGGAACTGGCCGCAGCCAATGAGTTGTTGCGACATCTCCGGTTGGAGATCATGAAGGCCGACCCGTCGGTGAAGGGTTTCAACGTCGGCGCGAATATCGGTTTGGTTTCCGGTCAGACGATTTTCCATTGCCATATCCATTTGATTCCCCGTCGCGAAGGCGATGTCCCTGATCCTCTTGGTGGCGTTCGCGCGGTAATTCCCGACAAAATGCGCTATTAATTCGTCAGAAACTTCTGTGGCCCTTGACAATCGAGCGAGGGAAGGTCAGCTTTGTACATGGCGATGGAGTTCGCCTTTTAACCGCCCTCGGGGCTGATGACTCCTGTCGAGCCAATTTTGGCAGACGGGAGTTATGCGCCTTGCTCAAACAATCCCCTCGAACAAACTGTCGGTCATTAGCTGTTAGGTTGGCTTCCCTTGCGCCGGGAGGTCGCTCGTGATCACGCGCGATATCCTCCTCCAAATTGCCCAGGTGCTCACCACACTGCTACTCGCGCCCTTATTGCAGGGCGCAATCCTGCAGGCTCAGGAACGGGTCCAGCGCAGCCAGGGTCCGGGAATCTTTCAGCCCTATCGCGATCTCTGGAAGCTGTTTCACAAGCAGATCGTCGTGCCCGAGACGGCATCCTGGCTCTACTGGGCCGCGCCGATCGTTGCGTTCACCACGACATTGACAGTTCCCATTCTGATCCCCGTTCTCACCAACTTTCCTCTTCCACTGTCAGACATGGGGGACATCCTCGGCGGCGGTCTGATCCTGACGCTTGGATCATTCATGATTACGCTCGCTGGTCTCGATACGCGCAGCGCTTACGGCGGCATCGGCTCCAGCCGCTCGGTCATGGTCACTATTCTCGCCGAGCCGACGCTCATCCTTGTCTTCGTCGGCATTACGCTGCTGGCGAAATCGATGCTGCCGTTTGTGGTCAATCACCTCCTCGTCGCGCAGCCGTGGATTTATTGGGGCCCGACCCATCTGTTTTTGGTCGCTGCCTTCTTCGTGTTGATCCTGGTCGAGACGGATCGGCTCCCGATCCATTCCAGCACGCATATCGAAGTCTACATGATCGAAGAGGCGCGAATTCTCGAATATTCGGGCCCGATGCTCGCGATCCTTCGATGGGCATCGATGATGAAGCAATTCATCCTCTATACGATCTTCTGCAACGTGTTGCTGTTTCCCTGGGCGCTCTCCATCCAGGGAACGGCAATCGGGGTTGTCGGATCTATCGGCGCCCTTGCGATCAAATTCCTCCTGGTCGCCTGCGTTGTGGTGCTCGTCGAAACCGTACAGTCCCGACTGCGCTTCTACCGATACCAGGAGCCCCTTGCAGCGTCCTTCATGCTGGCGATCCTTGCGATCGTCGGCACGCAACTGAGCTAGTCCCATGCTCGCGGCCCATCTTGATCCCCTGCCGGCCTCGCTGTTCAGCCTCCTGGCGATCGGCAGTCTGTTGTTGTCCTTCGTCATGCTCGGTTCGCGATGGCTTCGCCATTACCTCTTCGCCTTCGCGGCCCAGTCGTGGCTTATCGCAATCCTTTCGGGCGCGGTGGGTTACTATGGAAATTACGACGAACTCTATATCGTCGCGGTTCTGACGGCGGCCTTCAGGGGTCTGCTGCTTCCCTATCTCATTCTGCGTATTATCAAGCGGCTGGAAGCGCACCGCGAAGTTCACGTTATCCTGCAGGCCAGTTCCAGCCTTGTGATCGGCGCATTCGCCGTCGTTTTCGCGTTGGCGGTCTCCTACCGCATTGGCGCCGCCTTGGGTCTTGCCGGAACGATCGTCGTACTTGCGCTGACGGTCATGCTCTCGATGAAACTGATCGGCTTTCTCATGCTCTCGGTCCGGCATGAAGCGATCAGCCAGATTCTCGGCTTGCTCGTACTCGAGAATGGCGTCTTTCTCGGAGCACAAATTCTTGTCCCCGGCATGCCGCTCCTGCTCGAAATCGTCATCCTGTTCGATCTGCTCATAGTCGTCGCATGTTTCGGCGTTCTGGTGCAGTACCTCCTGACCTACGTCGGCACGACCAGCTCCCTGCAACTCAAACGGCTGGTGGGATGACATGAACACGGTTGGTGTCTTTGTCCTGGCACTTGCCGCGGCACCGGCCGTCGCCATCGTTCTAACAGTGATCATACACCGGCCGCGCGCGTCCGAAGCCTTAAATCTTATTGCCAGCACCATCTCGCTGGTCTCCGTCCTTGCGATTCTGTTTCTTGCGCGCGACACGAAGGTGTTGTTCTGGAGCGGCTACATCATCATCGACGGTCTTGGCACCTGGTCGATTCTATGCGCCGCCATCGTCTACTTTCTCGCTTCGATTTACGCGATCGGCTACATGCGGCTCCTCGGCGAGGAAGACCGGCTTTATCGCTTCTACGCCATGTTCGCGGGCTTCGCCTTGAGCACGCTTGTCGGGCCGATGATGAATAATGCAGGGCTTTACTGGATCGCGATCGAGCTTACGACCTTGATCAGCACATTTCTGGTTGCCTTCGAACACGAGGCCGAAAGCATCGAGGCGGCCTGGAAATATATCATCGTCGTGTCGGCCGGGATCAGCCTGGCGCTGCTCGGAACAGTGCTGTTCTACTGGAGCGGAACGTTCGTTCTCGGACCTACCTACGATATGACCTGGGATACTCTTCAACAGGTCGCGCCACGACTTAACTCGCCTTTGGTCTCACTGGCTTTTCTTCTGGTCCTGATCGGATACGGTACGAAGGTCGGCCTCGCGCCGATGCACACTTGGTTGCCGGACGCGCACAGCGAAGGCCCGGCCCCGGTTTCAGCCCTGTTATCCGGCGCACTCCTCAACACCGCGATGGTCGGCATCGTCCGATACCTCGTCGTCGCTGACGCGGCCGGGATCGGATCGCTGGCACGCGGAACGCTTCTCGCGCTCGGCGCTTTTTCGTTGCTCGTTGCAGCGCTGTTCATCGTTCGGCAGAAAGGCGTCAAGCGGCTGATGGCTTATTCCAGCGTCGAGCACATGGGCGTCATTGCGCTGGGGTTCGGGTTTGGCGGGCCTCTCGGGATCGCCGGCGCGCTTTATCACATGCTGAATCACTCGCTGAACAAGTCCGCGATGTTCTTCGGCGCGGGAAGTGTCATGCGCGCATACGGAACAAAACGGATTCCGGCAATTCGTGGCGTCCTTCGCAACCTGCCGATGCTTGGCGGATTGTGGCTGGCAGGCGCGGTCGCGATCACCGGCGCGCCACCATTTGCGCTGTTTCTGAGCGAGTTGTCCATCATTCGCGCGGGCCTTGCTGGAGCGTATTATTTCCTTGTCGCGCTGCTGGCCGTGCTGCTCATCGTCATTTTCGTTGGTTTTCTCAACCACTTCAAAACGATGTACTTCGACAATGGCGAGACGCCAAAGAAGAAGATTCTCCCCGTCAGCACCTGGTGTGTGGTGCCGATGTGGCTCGCGCTCGTTCCCTTACTGATCATGGGGCTATGGTGGCCGCAAACCCTATGGGACCACTTCCAGACGATTGCGCATGCCCTGACCGTGGCGTCGCCGGCGGAGGTCGCGCGATGAACGGGATGCGAATCAAACCGCTAGAAGCGAGCAAGCTCCACGCGGCGGCAAAGGCGCTCTACGAAGCTGGCGGCCGCGTTCAGTTCGCCTATGCGTGGTCGCCGCACGGATCGGGAACTGAAGTCCGCTATATCTGCGCGGTTCCGGATCAGCAGGATTTCGATGTCTGGACGGTCGCGGGGTGCTCGCTTCCGAGCCTTGCGCCCGTCGTGCCGCTGCTCGGTTGGTACGAGCGTGAAATGACCGATCTGCAAAAAATAAAGTTCAGCGGACATCCAGAGCCCTACCCGCTGGTGCTTCGCGAGGATGACTCGACCCGGATCAATGGCAGTCTTAAGTCGTATCCGCCGACGAACGGCCATGCGCATCTACCCGCGATTGAAACGCGTGACGTTCAGCAGCTTCCGTTTGGACCGATCCGCGCCGACGTCGTGGAATCCGCTGAGTTCACGTTCTTCTACATCGGCGAACGCATCATCTACTACCAGCCGCGTCTCTTCTTCAAACATCGTGGAATGGAATCGTGCTTCCAAGGACAGCGGCCGGACCACGCTGTCGTCATAGCCGAACGTGTCTCCGGTGTCGGAACGCTCGCGCATGCGCTGGCCTACTGCGAAGCGATCGAACGCGCCGCCAAATGCACGGTTCCGCCCCGTGCGCAGGCGTTGCGCGTTCTGCTTGCAGAACTGGAGCGGATTTACAACCATCTCCACTATCTCGGCCATCTCTGCCATACGACATCACTCAAGGTAGGCGAAGCGCAAGGCAAGCTGCTGGAGGAAAAGGCCAAGCAGTTGATCGCTCGTTTGACCGGCAGTCGCTTCTTGCGAAGTCTGTTGACGCCGGGCGGACTCCGACGGGATCTGACGCCTGACAGGTGGCTCGGTGCAGGACTCGAGGCTCTGCGCCAGGAGTTCGTCGCTTATGTCGAACGTCTGGAAGCATCGGAGAGCCATCTTGACCGGCTCATCACGACCGGGCCCTTGCCGGCGCGAATTGCCTTCGACCAGGGCGCGACCGGGCCGATTGAGCGGGCCTCCGGCCTCGATCGCGATCTTCGACGCGACCATCCCTACGCACAATACGCCGAGCTTCCGCTCGCAGTGAGCACGTTGAAAGAAGGCGATGCATACGCGCGCGAGCGCGTCCGTATGGCCGAAGTCGAGGCCTCGTTCATACTTTGCCAGCGTGTTCTGCTGTTGTTGGAACCCGGCCCAATTCGAACAGAATGCGCCCCGCCTCCCCTGTCGCAGGGACTGGGCTGGGCCGAAGATCCGCGCGGCTCCTTGTTCTATGCCGTCCATATCGGCGGTGACGGACGTCTCGCCCGCGTGAAGATCAAGTCGCCATCATTCTCGAACTGGCGCGCCTTCCCTTTCACCGTGCACGACACGAACATGATGGACTACGCGATCAACGAGGCGAGCTTCGGCCTGACCATCGCCGGCTGCGACCGATAGGAGGCATTATGGCGCTCTGGACGTTGTTTGGATTGATGAGCGGAAAAGCAACCACGCCGTGGCCGAAAGATGGAGCAAACGACGGACAAGACGGCGTTCTGGGCATGCCGCGCTACAACCCGGCTCTGTGTCAGGAAGGCTGCGAGGAGTGCGCGGCAGTATGCCCAACCCATGCCATTCAGATCCAGGACGGCGGCCTTTCCGTTGACTACGGACGCTGCGTGGTCTGCCAGCTCTGCACCGAGGCGTGCCCGAGCGGCGCGATGGAGCCGTCACACGATTGGGCATTCGGCGTTCGCGACCGGACCGACCTTGTCTGGTCGAACGATCGCACGAGCCATCCGGCCGCAGATCGAACCGAACGACGAGCATTTCGCCGAAGCCTGCACATCCGTCATGTCGATGCAGGATCATGCAACGGCTGCGAGTCGGAACTTCAGGCACTCAATAATCCGTTTTACAATCTGCATCGACTGGGGATCTTTTTCACGCCATCGCCGCGATTTGCAGATCTCCTGCTGGTGACCGGGCCGGTCACCCGCGCGATGTTCGAGCCGCTCAGGTCTGCGTACGAGGCGATGCCGGAACCTCGCTGGGTCATGGCGGTTGGAACCTGCGCGGTATCGGGAGGAATCCCCGGGGGCAATTACGCGTGTGGCACCGGACTCGAGGGTGTGCTTCCCGTCGACCTCTATCTTCCCGGATGCCCGCCGAACCCGTCCGCAATCCTGCAGGCATTGCTGATGTTTCTTGATCGCACCCCTCAACGCGTAAGAGGGGGACAGATTGGTGGCTAATCAACTTTTGCTGCTTTGCTCGATCATCTGGCTGGCCGCAGCAGTTGCCGGCCTGAGCGGGTCTATCACTATCGGCCGTATCCTGCTGGCGGCGGGCGCCGCAATCGGCGTGCTGGCGACAATCATCGGCCTGCCGGCTGCGACGCCTGCGTACATGCTCCCCGGTCAAATAATGGGAGAAGCGATCGCGTTTCGTCTTGATCCGGAGGCGCTATGGCTTCTCGGATTTGGTCTGGTCCCGGCAGGCTTTGCTTGTGCGTTGATGTCGCCCTCCGAACACGGTTCTCAAGGCTGGATTTTCGGCGCGGCCGTCAGCCTTCTTGGCGCGCTCGGCGTATTCGGTCTCCAGAACGGCGCGGCGCTGATCGTCGCGTGGGAGTTCATGAGCCTCGGCGGCGCCGTGATGATCCTGTCCGAGAACTTCGACCCGTCGCGAGGACGAACCGTTCTGTTCATGCTGGCGCTTCTCGAAGTGGGCGCCGTCGCATTGATCCTCGCCATTGCGGTTTTGGGACTGCACGCCTCCTCACTCGGTTTCACGCAATTCATTCACGAGGCAAACGCGCTTTCCTATGGAGTGGTGATTGGCGTTGGCCTTCTCTTCCTGATCGGGTTCGGCGCCAAGCTCGGCCTGTTGCCGTTCTATGAGTGGTTTCCCGGTGCTTACGGGTCAGGCAGCGGCGCATCGGCAGCGATTCTTTCCGGCGTCGTGCTGAACGCTGCATTTTTTGCTTTGTCGCGAGCACTGATGGAATGGCTGCCGGTCGGGCCCGATGGCGCGTTTCCGACGCTCGCCATAATCGTGATCGTCGTCGCAACTGTCAGTGCAATCCTGACCATCCTCTATGCTTTCCAACAGGATGACTGGCGCTGTCTCCTGAGTTTTTCGTCGGCCGAGAATGCCTCGATCGCCGTTGTCGCGCTTGGCGCATCGATGCTCTTTCGCAGCTATCAGCTCCCGGATCTGGCCGGGCTTGCCTGGACGGTTGCGCTGCTGCATCTCGCCGGGCACGCGCTGGCCAAGGGCACGCTGTTTATCGCCGCTGACGGCCTGCGTCGAGCCAACGGCAATTACGCGATCGCCTATAGCGGCGCGGGAAGTCATTGGCTGTTTGGCATCGGCGCTGTCCTGGCCGCGATGAGTCTCGCGGCAATGCCTCCAGTCGCCGGATTTGTCAGCGAATGGTACGTCTTCCAGACCGTTTTTCAGGGTTTCAATCTTCCCTATCTCGGCGGCCGTCTGACGCTCGCGCTGACCGGCGCAGGGCTGGCTCTCACCGCGGCGATCGCATTTGCAACCTTCGTCAAGGTCATCGGCCTTGGCGTGCTGGGGCGGGATGCGAAGCGACCCGCCCCCATTCAGAGATCTTACTCCATCTCGGTTGGTCTTATCGGTCTTGCTGTCCTCGCCCTTGGAATTGGCATGCCGCTCTGGCTTCCGGCATTGGATGGTGCGACATCGCGGCTGTTCGGCCACGTTGTCACAAATCTCATGCATGACGGGCCAATACTTGTCCCCTTGACAGCGAAGTTCGCGTTTATCTCGCCCAGTCTCTTGATGGTCGTCATGCCGCTGCTGGCGCTGATCCCGATCGCCTTTGTTGTCCTCAGTCGGCGCCGGCCGGTCCGCCGGGCGCCGGTCTGGTACGGCGGCCTTGCACCCGATCCGATCCGCGCCTCCACCACGGCCCTGACGTTTTCCAACGCAATGCGCACGTTCTACAGCTTCGTCTATCGACCAACGGCTGATACCGAGCAGGACGCCGATGCCCAAGGATATTTTGTCAGGAAACTCGTATTCGAGCACGACGTCGCGCCGGTCTTCGGACCATTGCTATTTCAGCCGGCGGTGCGGATCGTCCAGGCTCTGGCTCGCACGCTGCGATTACTGCAATCGGGACATCTCAATTTCTACCTCGGCCTGATCGGAATTCTCCTCGTACTAATTCTCGGGCTGACGCTGGTCTGATTCTTGTTCTGACGCGTTTTTTCACGCGAACCGATAACCTCTTCGCTGGAAAACGCTCTGGTTTTGCAGAGGCTAACGATACGATGTGGACTTACGGAGCAATTGCGGTTTTTGGGGTGCTTGGCTGCTGGGCACGGTTTGCCCAGACGAATCTCGTGCAGGCCGTCTATGGCCGCGACTTTCCATATGCCACCATGAGCATCAACATCATGGGAAGCTTCTTCATGGGATTTCTGTTCGTGGAAACTCTGGAGCGCCTCACGCTTGGACCCGCACTCCGCACCGGGATTCTGACCGGATTCCTCGGCGGTTATACGACGTTCTCGACCTTCGAAATGGAAACGCTTCTGCTTGCCGAAGGCGGCGAGGTGCTGAAGGCCGGTCTGTACGTCCTGCTTTCAGTCGGTCTCGGTTTCCTGGCTGCATTCGGCGGAGCTTACATCGCACGCAACCTGTGAGGAGACAAACATGACGGAGGAAGTGTTGATGGTCCGTATCTATCTGCACGAGGCCGATCACGGACGTCGGAAAACCTTGATGCAGGAAATCCTGACGCTGCTTCAGGATCAGCACGGTGTCCAGGGCGTCACCGTATTCCGCGGAATCGCCGGCTTCGGCGCCGGCGGCGAGGTCCGCGCCGATGACATTCTCAGGCTCAGTGTCGACCTGCCGCTCATGATCCAGTTCTTCGACGTGCCGAAGGTTGCTGAAGCGGCGGTTGGAATTCTTAAGGATCTTGTGCCCGGAGGCCACATCGTTTCATGGCCGGCGAAGCGCTATGGCGCAGCGCTGTAGTCACCGAGAAAGCTGATCGCATGCAATCGCCCCGGACCGAAATGCGCAAGCGCAATTCCACACTTCCGGCGAAGTCTAGAGCGAACGCCACGCCGGCACTCGCTTTGACCCATGGCCAGGCCATGTGGCTGATGGCGGATCTTGGCCTCCGCGGCGGGGTCGGAGGGTCGACTTTCAACTCCTACATCAAATCCCTGCGCAGGATGGGAATCCCTTTCGAACCGGGCAAGGGGCAGTCCAAGGGACATCGGCATGTCACCTACGATTTCGAGGAGTTGATGGAGCTGGCGATCGCACTGCTGTTGCGGGTGTACGGAACAGTTCCTGACGCGGTGTTGGTGGGTCTTCGCAATTTCCGTGATGATCTTCGGCCGATTTATCGTCAGGGGTTCCGTGACTCCATAACAAGAATGTTTCCCGCGGCCCGAGTTGCTGAACGCGTCGGACGCCGTCTAAGGGTCGAGGGACTCTTCCTGGATCTGAACATTCGATATGCGGCTGGACAAATGGTTGAATTCGGTCCGCCGAAGGCCATGTCGCCGTTCGAAGCGATAGCGATTTTCACCCACGCTGAAGTGCCCGGTCGATCCTATCTACCTTTGAACGTTACCGCCGTCGCCGAAATGATCGTAGGACATGCTCATGTGGCGCCGTCGATCCGCCGTGGTCGCGGCGCGCGGCGTACCCACGTAGAATAACAAAAGGGCAGCAGCGGAAAGATACCGTCCGCGGCCGCTTCGCTTGCCTCGTCAGGCTCGCGCAGGTATCATGACCAAGATGGGGATGGAGTCCCCCGAAACCGCCGCAAGGCTGATGACTCCTGCCGCGCGAATGACCGTGGTGGGAAAGCTGTGACTCCGTGCTCCCTCCTTTTCCCCGGCAGGCCTTATCCGCAGCGACTCTTGCGTGAGGGCTTCTCATTTCGCGCCGTTGATGTCGAACAAAGGGATGGAGGACGTCATGGACAGGATAACTGCGATACTCGGAGACGAAATTCTCGATTCTCGCGGCTATCCAACGCTACGCGTTGAAGTCCGCTTGCAAAGCGGCATAAGCGCATTTGCATCAGTACCTTCGGGAGCGTCCACCGGTGAGGGCGAGGCGCATGAACTAAGGGACGGCGATTCCAACCGTTATGGTGGTCGGGGCGTGCTCAAGGCAATCGCCAACCTGGAGGAAATCGGCCGCGTGATCCGGGGCCACGATCCGACCAAACAGGCGGACCTCGATCGACTGCTCATTGAGACTGATGGAACCGAGACAAAATCCCGGCTCGGCGCCAATGCCATCGTGGGTACGTCCATGGCAATTGCCCGCGCCGGTGCGCGAGTCTCACGGAAGCCACTATACGCCTATCTCGCAAATGCAGTGGGCTATCGCATTCCCGCTTCAATGATGAACGTCATCAATGGAGGCGTTCATGCCGCGAACTCTCTCGACTTTCAGGAGTTCATGATCGTACCACATGGCGCGCCATCGTTCCGCGAGGCCATACGATGGGGCTCGGAGACCTATCACGCGCTTCGTGCCCTGCTGGTCGAAAAAGGCCTCGCGGCTGGCGTCGGCGATGAGGGTGGCTTTGCACCGGACCTGGAGAGCCACGACGCAGCCTGTTCGCTGATCGTTGAAGCCATCCAGCGTGCCGGTTTCATTCCCGGTGAGCAGATCGCACTTGCACTCGACCCGGCGGCTTCGTCGTTCTGGCGCAACGGCTCGTATGATCTGAAGAAGTCCGGTGCCGGAACGCTGGATAGCGTCGCTCTCGAAGCGCTTTATAGAGACTGGATCAAGCGATTTCCCATCGTTTCGATCGAGGACGGGTTTGGGGAGAACGACTGGACGGCTTTCCAGGCGCAGACCGCCGAACTCGGACAAGCGATCCAGATCGTCGGTGACGACCTATATGTGACAAATCCCAAGCTGATCGCGCGTGGGGTTGCCGAGAAAACAACGAACGCCGTTCTGATCAAGCTCAACCAGATTGGCACCGTCACCGAAACGATCGCAGCTATCTCAGCTTGCCGCGCAGCGGGATGGAATTACATCATCTCCCATCGCTCCGGTGAAACCGACGATCCGTTCATCGCAGATTTCGCTGTCGCAATGAATGGTGGGCAGATCAAGGCCGGCGCACCCTGCCGCGGCGAGCGTCTGGCGAAGTACAATCGCCTGCTTGAGATCGAACGTGAGGTTGCCGGCCAAAGCTTCTACCTGTCTCCCTTTGCCGCAGATCACGCCCACTCCCGGAATAATAACCACACCGCCGGGATTTCTCTTTCCTCGGGACATGACGTTGTGGCTGTGATCGAGGAAGCCTCTTCAGCCCAACGGTGTCTGACCGTAGCGCAACGCGCGGCGCAGCTCGCGGGGAATGTTCCGTTAACAGCACTTCACATCTGTGTTGATCCTGCCGAACTCATCGCAGCCGCCGAGGAAATCGACCTTCAAACGATGCGTGAGCTGCGCGAAGGTACCGCCCAAGAGCGATTACATCAGGCTCGATATATATTTGAAGGCTGGCTGGCGTTTTCCGGTGCTCGCGTCAAATGGCTCGAACATGTCGGCGATATCACATCTTCCCTGGTCGCCGAGGTAAAGGGCGCCGGGCTCATTGCTGTAGCACAGCCGCATAATCTCGATGCCGCCGACGCGCTGCACGCCGCGATCTTTAATACCGGTCGACCGGTTCTGTTTGTGCCAACCGATGGGGTCCTACCGCCAACATTGGGTGAGCACATCGTGATCGCCTGGAAACCGCGGACGCAAGCGCGCAAGGCGATCACGCGTACGATACCTTGGCTTCGAGCGGCCAAGCAACTCACGATCGTCGCTGTCGACGAATCTGGAACCGGCCAGGGCTGTGCGGAAGCGCTGGGGCTTCTGAAGGAACAGGGTATTTCGGCTGAGGTCAGGCACGTGCATACCCAGCCGGGTCAACATATCGGCGCACGTTTACTGTCGGAAGCCGAGGCGGTCGCGGCCGATGCCATCGTTATGGGCGCCTTTCGTTTCGGCCAGATTTTCGAATGGGTATTCGGCGGCGTGACCCACGAAGTGCTCAGGCACACCCGCCTGCCCGTTTTCATGATGCATTGAACCGACAAATGAACGCTGTTGCCCCAGCGTCCGTGGCTTCATTACGCCAACACCCTGCGCCTCTGTCGCGAGCGAATCCAGAAAAGTCGGCAAGCCCTCGAAACACTTTACGACAAGCGGTTCAACCGGATGTGGGAATATGACCTCGCCGTCAGTGAAATGAGCTTTCGCTATGCGGGCTTGCTGGTCTTCCAGATCCAGTTAGCCAAAGCCGTCGGCGCTGTCCCACTCACCACCAGAGATTACCAGTTCGGAGCCGAGCGAGGCGCTACGCCCTTCCCCGGCTTCCGGGCGGCCGGTCCCACTGCGGTAACGCGACGGGGTGGCGAGCCGCTGTTGGTTGACGCTCTATGTGAGATCACTTACATACAGGAAAGGGATGGAGTCCCCTGTTATGCCCTGCTCGCTGATGACTCCTGCCATTTGAACCGTGCGCCTGACCAAAGCGCCGAGGCAGGACAGTCATGAGGGCCAATCCTTCCGCCCCCGACATTGTGATCTCGCTGAGCGGCAATTCTGCAAACTGCGTCCGCTTGCAACAGCAGGCGTTCCCGTTGACCCTTTATCGGGGTCAGCGGCAGCGGTCGCTGAGGTGGAGGGTTTAACCATGGACCCCCGCAACTACGAAAGCACAAAATTCGAGGTCTCAGAGCCTCCCCAAAAGGTCGTGGCGCACGCTACGCTGGCCGCTTCGGCTGAGGTCGCGTCTTTCGGCAGCATCCTGTTCCCGCCCGGACTCGAGCGGCAGCCCGATCATGCCAACGAGCCCGACTGCTTCATTGACCTGAACCTCGATCAGGTGATCGCTGCAGTGGTGGCCAAGCGTGACGAAAAGGTCTTGCGACCGATCTTCTACTCTTCTTATCGCAACGAAGAGATTGTCCGGTACCGTCAAGCCGTATTTGCTGATCTGGAGCGCTCCGATGTGTTCGCCCTCTTTCCGGCCTTCTGCGAAACCATGCGGTCCGTCCGCGCAAGTCTTGGCTATGCAGAACAGGCCTCTTGCCGCAGCCATCAGCACACCGTTTTCCTTCGTGCGGTCGGCCTTTATTTTCATGGCGTAACTTCGCTGCTGCACGATTTGCAATCCGTTGCTCCGCAGTCGTCTGGACTAAGGAATCTTCTCAGTTATCTCACCGCCTATTCCGATTCGACGGCGTTTCGACAACTTGCGAGCGAGACAGCCGAGCTTCAGGAGCTTCTGTCACATCTGAGCTACGGCATGCTGTTTCGTGGCGACCATGTCACCGTGCGCAAATACGCTTCAGAGCCCGATTATACCGTCACCGTTCTCGAGCGCTTTGCGAAATTCAGAGAGAGCAAGGCGACGGCGACGGCGCCTCGCAAGTCCACCGACGGTTTCTCGCTGAATCACGTCGAGCAGGCAATTCTCGAATTCGTCAGCCGTCTTTTTCCGGCGGAGTTTCGTCGCCTTGACGAATTTGCGGTCTGCCATGGCGAATTTATTGATAAGACAATCGCCCGCTTCGATCACGAGATCGAATTTTACGTCGCGTACCTCGACTTTATCGATCCTCTCAAACGTACCGGATTGTCCTTCTGCTATCCCGAAATATCCGTTTCATCAAAAACGACGTTGGTAAAAAATAGCTTCGACCTGGCGCTGGCCGCAAAGCTCGTCCCGGAAAAAGGCGCAGTCGTCTGCAACGACTTCCATCTCTTTGGGCACGAGCGGCTACTGGTCGTCACGGGTCCAAACCAGGGCGGCAAGACGACCTTCGCCCGGATGTTCGGGCAGTTGCACTTTTTGGCGAGCCTCGGCTGCCCCGTCCCCGGCAAGGCCGTACGGTTGTTCCTTCCTGACCGCATCTTCACGCATTTCGAGAAAGAAGAAGATATCACCAATTTGCGGGGCAAGCTGGAGGATGAACTCGTTCGATTGCACGTGAGCTGCGAAATCATGACATCGCACAGCGTGATCGTTCTCAATGAAGTTTTCAATTCAACAAGTCTGGGTGACCAGATCTTTCTCAGCACCAGAGTTCTCGAGCGGATCTTGGCGACCGACGCAATAGGGGTATGCGTGACCTTCATCGACGCGCTTTCCACGCTAAGCGGCAAAACAGTCAGCATGGTGAGCACGGTCGACCCCGAGAATCTCGCGCGACGAACCTTCGAAGTCATCCGTAAACCGGCTGACGGCCTCGCTTACGCACTTTCGCTCGCGCAGAAGCACGGCGTGACTTACGAACAGCTACGCAGGAGGGTTCGGCCATGAAGGCCCTCTTGATGCATCCCGATCGCGATTTCGATGCAAAGCCGCCCTCCCCCAAGACCCCGATCCAGTCCGCGCAGGATGCGTTCACGTAGGGGAAGGAGTCCCCCGTTTCCCGCCGAGAGGCTGATGACTCCTGCTGCGTGGTTTCAGCGCGGCGGGAGAATGTCGGCAAAAATCACCGTCAGATCCCCTGCTGTCGCTATCAGGAGTGCCGCGCGAACCTCGCGCGGGCACTGACCTATGGCCTGAGGAGGTTGTCATGGAACAGTTTGCCATGGAGTTTTTGGATGTCCGGCCGATGATCGAAGCACTCAGAACCAGGCCGATGGACTTTGAGTGGGACAGAGGCTGGCTACATCATTTGCCCAGCAATCACCGGTTCAAAGTCGATGAGGAAGGCGATGTCCGGATCGACGCGCACTGCGATTGCGCCATCCTGCGCGTGCGTCGCGATCATGGCAGAGAGCTTTGGACTGCATTCCAATTGTGGGAGGCAGCCTATTGGCGGCCCGTCGAGATCAATAGGGAGTTCGCCAGACACTTTGGAGCGCCGAACTGGCTGCAACGCCTCTATCGCGGTTCGAGGCTTATGCTTCGTCGGGTTCGTCGTTACCGCAAGGCCCCGCCTCCGTTCGTCGCGACCAGCCCTGATAATCCTTTTGGATCGGGGCAATCACTCATGCGGACCAGCAACAATCTGGATCGGGCGAGTTTTCCGTTCGTTTCAGGCACAGCGCTCGTGCGTGCCCGTGCTCAGCTACGCCGCGAGGAGCATTCGGCAAATACGATCAAGAACAGGAAGTAACCAGCGTCGACCCTGAGCAGGGACTCGAAAGGAAGATCGCAATGAACCTCTCGCACATTCCAATTGGCTCAAATGCACCTCACGAGCTCAACGTTGTCATTGAAATTCCGCAAGGCGGCACGCCGGTCAAGTACGAGGTCGACAAACAGACAGGCGCCATGTTTGTTGACCGATTCCTGCACACCGCAATGTTTTATCCGGCGAATTACGGATTCATTCCTCAAACTCTTTCGGAAGACGGAGACCCAATCGATTGCATGGTGATTTCGCCAACGCCGGTGGCACCTGGCGTCGTTGTCCGGTCTCGCCCCATTGGCGCGCTTCTCATGGAGGATGAGCACGGGATCGACGAGAAGATCATTGCTGTGCCAATCGACAGGCTTCATCCGTTCTATAAGCGGGTGACGAGCTATCGCGACCTCCCGGAAATTCTGACCGAGCAAATCGGCCACTTTTTCGAGCATTACAAGGAGCTTGAAAAAGGCAAATGGGTGAAACTCGCCCGGTGGGTCGATCCCGCTGAAGCCGCCGACTTGATTCGCGCGGGCATTGAGCGCGCGACGACACAGGCGCGGTAATCATCACGAATGTACGCCGGTCGGATCTCACCTACGTCGCCATCGCAGGCAGCTCCGACGTGGCGCCGCCGCTAAGCGGGTCACCCGCCGTCCAGTGGCGCCGGTTGATATTGACGAAGGCAATGCGCCGCTCGCTGAGACGTTCTGGCGAACGGAAGGGCTAAGCCTAACTCCCGCTTCCTTTAACCTCGCAACGGCCTTGGCACCGCACCGCTCCATTGCGTGATAACCATGGATCTGATATACATTTTCCTAATAAAATAACGCGAACACCGCCGCGACGGCGTGGGTCGAAAAAATCGAGTACAGAGGCGCGCCATGGCCGATCATGCGAACGCCAGCGTTGTAATCGAGACAGTGCCACCGGCGGAGATGGGGGCCGCGCTCGCCGCGGACGCCGCCAAGAAGGCTAAGTTCGGTACCATCCATCTTCTCATCCGTGGTTTTCTATGTACGCCCTTCCTGGCCTATGGAGCCTGCGTGACCTTCGCGATGGTCGCCGCCGGGATCCCGCTCGGCGTGGCCGGCCTTGTGTTCCCGGCCGGTTACGTCACGCTGAGCTTCCTCGGCCTGGAGATGGCGACCGGCAGCTTCGCGACGATGCCGATCGGCATGTACGCCGGAACGGTCACGCCGTTCCAACTGGTCCGCAACTGGACCTGGACTCTGGCCGGCAACCTGCTCGGAGGCATCTTCTTCGCCTGGCTGCTGTGGTTTTCGCTGACCAAGGGCGGATCCACTCCCCCCGACAGCATGCTCAAGGTCATCTCCAAGACCGCCGAGGCCAAGGTGAGCTATATCCACTACGGCATGCTCGGCTGGTGCGCCGCCATCGGCAAGGGCGTGCTTTGTAACTGGCTGGTGAGCCTGGGGTCCGTCATGTCCAAGGCCACCCGCAGCACTGTGGGCCGGGTGGTGCTGATGTGGATCCCGATCGGGATGTTCTTCGCGCTGGGCTTCGAGCACACCGTGGTCAACATGTGGCTCTTCCCGACCGCCATCCTCTCGGGCGCCAATGTGAGCATCTACGAGTGGTGGGTGTGGAACCAGATCCCGGTCACCATCGGCAATATCCTGGGTGCGATGGTGCTCAACGGAACGCTATGGTACTATACTCACACATTGCAGAAAGAATAGCGGTTCAACATCCATCGTTGAAAGCCATGACGCCGGCTCAGGGCGAGAGTTTGTTTCAACCGTGTTGAATCAGACCCGTGGCTTTTCTTTGAGCATGATCTTTTCCGAAAGCCGGTTTCCAGGTTTCTGGATCATGCTCTTCGGGATCATGCTCTGAGCAATTGAGAAACGGCAAAGCGCGATTGGCCGCCGATAAGGTGTGCGAAGCGGGTTTCAATTGGAACACCAACCGGAAGATAATATACACCGGCGCCCGATGAGCTAACGCCAGTCGCGTGACGTCGTAACATCACGGAGAACACTCGTCTCAAGCTCGAGGTCCTCCAGTCGATGCTTGACGACGTCACCAATGCTGACAATGCCGGCCAGCTCTCCGTCGCGTACGACCAGCACATGGCGCACGCGATGGTTCGTCATCCGGTTCATCACACGATTGATGCTCTCGCCGGGAGACACGGTTATCACACCGTGCTGCATGACTTCCTTCACAAGCATCGACCCAGCCGTCTCGCCATAGCGAGAAAATGCATGAACGATTTCACGTTCGGAAATAAGGCCAAGAACCGTGTTCTCCCTCATCACCACGAGAGCACCAATATTCTTTGCGCGAAGCCAGTCTGCCGCCCTCTTGATAGTGGCTTCCGGAGCTATTGTGGTGACGTCGTCTCCCTTCCGCTTCAGAATGTTTTCAATAGTCATGACGTTTTCCTACCGTACGGATTCCCTTTGCAAGGCAATTGAACTGTGCCTGGCGGCCGGGGGAGCGCCCTCAATCATGACCGGGACCTGTAGAACGGTCGCCTCCAGTCCCCGGCGCAAGGCCGTCACCAGCTCGACCTTTCCGTTCGAGAATTCAAGTGCGTCATGGACTTTGTCGCCCAAGCGAACCTGTCGGGACCGCGCCAGTTTTGAATCGATGTGACCCATGATGCCGAGCCATATTAACGGTGCAAGAACGCGGTGGCGCGTTGGTTCTGTACGGAAAGCCAGCTCCGTTCCGGGCATCAGACAAACGGCAACGCCGGGCTCATCTTTCGCGCAGAATCCACGCAAATCATGGGACAAGGAAAAGGACGTTGTCACAAGCAAATCTCCGGCCTTTGCCGGACGCGACGCGACGGTGTGAAGGCTGTAGTCACACATGGATTCCGCTCCGATGAATTGAACCAGCGCCAGCTAGGGCGCTGCTCGGTGAAAGGTCTTTGCAGCCGGCGGCTGCGCGAGACAACGGTCGGGCATCCGAAACCAACCGCAGCCTCGCGCCCCGCAGTGCGAACAGAGGCTATGGTCCTCTCGCCGGATCGGTGTGGAAGCCGACGCCGACCGCGCCCCTGCGGATCGGATAGTTGTGCGAGACCGGATCGAGCTGCGGGAACAGCGCATCGACCGCTTCCTCACGCTCCATCGGCGGAACCACAAAACGCTCCTCGAAGGTCGGCATCGACGTCAGCCGCCAGATCGCCTCGACCTCGGCCGCGGTGGTCTTGCCTTCGGCAAGCGCCCGCTGCACCTCCTCCTCCGGGATATCCTTCACCTTCTTCGAAC
>ERZ778020.1414-NODE-1414-length-20987-cov-3.669024_pt1 | contig 20987 bp, 17 predicted proteins | sample MGYA00375750_ERZ778020 | MGnify/ENA primary metagenome ERZ778020 (study PRJEB29350, sample SAMN05389818) | bioreactor metagenome | isolation source: Ammonium sulfate bioreactor | place: South Africa: University of Cape Town | collected 2014-03-17 ...
ATCATTGTCGGTCATTTTCTCACCTATGAATTCATCTGTCAAATGAAAATGTCTCGAAATGTTGATTGACAACGTCTATGTAATAATAAAGAAGATTATTGATACAAGTAACACTTGTTCACAGACTGTGGCGTAATCATGATAAGATAACTTGCATTACACGAACTCTTTTTTTTTTTGTGAGGGCGTAAAAATCGAATTGAATGCAGTCGTAATGTTCGTTTAATCTAACTAGATGTTAATCAAAAGCGTCAAGGTGAATAGTACCCCACTGGAAATCATCGTGCAAAATACCACGGGGCATTATTAATGATAAGAAAAAGAGTTCTCAAATACGGAGAAAAAAAATTTAAAACTATAATGGTTTTTATTAATAATTGATGTGAGACTTGGACCTGTCGTTATATCAATCTTGGTCTCACACTTTAAAACAACCAACAATAATCCTATTAATCACAAGAGATTGTATCGTATATAATTGGAAAAATATACCTCGAATATATTCTTAATTTAAATGAATAATTTCAAATAAATGAACGCATTAATCATTTAACATCTGAAAATAGCAATTCTATTTGATTATAATTTCGATTTAATAGCGAATTGTCAAAATGAACAAGAAACATGTTCAGAAATCTCAATAAGACATTATTAAAATAATAAGTAGGTGAATAATTTTTCTCCAACGAACAACAATGAATTGTAATCTTTATTAAATCGTCTCTACCTACTTGATGTTTGTTCATTTACATGGAAAGTTAATATTTCTAATATTAATATCGAATGGAAATGTCGGATTTAGTTGAGAAAAATATTATTTATATTATGTAAAAAAAATCTATCTATTATTGATAAAATAATATTCCATCGAATTATTTGATAAAAATATAAAACAAAAGAACGACGAGTTGTAGGTGTAAATCGCTGAGGATAAAAGCTATCCTGTATTCTTTTTTTTATTATAAATTATTCCATTGAAATTCTACATCTTTTTTTCTAGCTTTTGAAGAAGAAGAAGAAGAAGGAGAGACAAAGAGAGGGAGAGAGAGAGAGAAAAATGAGAGAAAACCAAGTGAGTATATATATATATATTGCAATCTTTCTTCTTTTTGAATATTAAACATCAAACACAGATGTTATTAAATTGTCTTCGGGAGAATATTTTCTTTATTGTGAATACAAGTTAGAAAATAGAAATCTAATTCTTCAATCTTTTCTCCAACATGTTAACTTGCTTGGCATATTGTTTCTTAATTTTATCCATATTTCAAGTCGATCGAACATTGACAATGAATGTATATCATTATCAATACAAACCTCATCCGTATCCCAGTCAACAAACTAATCGTATGATTTTGAATCGACAATATTATCCGGTAAGATATCAAAAATACGAAAAAAACAACAGCAAACTATTCATTTTTCATTTTGAATAATTAGTTACATCCACATCAACAAAAACAAGATTCATCTATATTGATCAACGATAATCTACCATTAAATTGGTTAAAACGTGACACTCGATTTAATAGTCAATCGAATAAACGCATGCTTTGTTTTTTCCATGCTGTCAATTGTTTTGGTTGAAGAAAAAACAAAACTCTTATAAGATTAACTATTCAATTAAATATTTTCCTGCAAAATAATAATAAAAAAAAATGAGAAAGAAAGCAAAAAAAAGAAAAGTTTTTTTTTTGATTAATCGAATTATGTTTTTGTCAGTAACAGATTCTCGTTTTTTTTTTATTCTATTCGGAAACTGTTAAGGCATTTCATCCAAAAAAGAAACGTTTAAACAATCGAATAATTATTTTCTCGAGATATTCCGAATGAACTGGAAACATTAGTTATTAATTAATCATCATAAAAAGAAAACGAGGAAGAACTTCTTTATGAATTTTATTTATTAAAATTATCTTTGTCAACGAGATTTATATTTAGCTGCGTAGGCTGATAGTGATGTGTGAAATCTTGAAGTAAATAAATCAAAATCATAACATGATGAATATTAATTCGTCTCAATTTCTTAATGACATTCGATCGATATATTTTGATTTTTTTTTATCAATTATTTTTGTCATTTGATCTTTCTGCAATAAAATTGTTTCTTTCACCCGTCATCATTTCGAAAAACTATTTCATTTGTTCGTATTATAACATACACACAGACATAAATGCTAACTAGTACGTTCGTTTTTCTTAGTTTTTTTTGTTTTATCAATGTTCAGTAATCCTATTGTTCATCTTACACGAAAGCAGATTAGTGGCTTAGAAGATAATGAAAGAAACAAAAATGTCAGAGAAGTATGCGACGTATTTTATAAGTGATATGATAAACAAGCTGATCATGTAGGTATTTAGCACTGATATACAAATAGAGACATTGTTTATTTTCTATCGAATCAAGAAGAAAAAAAGAAAAATTATAAAGATATTTGATTATTTTAAGTTAACATTTGCAGAAGTAGAGAAACGTTAAGATTTTTGTCGATTCGTTTTCTTTTCTCAAATGTAAATTACTGTCATTTGATTCGAAGGCATATTTTTGACATTTTTTTGATTGTAAAAGTCAGGAAGAAATAGATATGTCAGAGATGATTTGTTGACTAGAGAAAAAAAAAGACTGAGACGAAAGAAAACTGCATCAAATATACATGTTTCTAATCGATCGTTAGATATATCTTAGATCATTACATTCTTTTCTCAATATAAATCCTTTTTGTATTAATTTAAATATCAAAAGTGGCCAACACACAAGAAGAATATTGTACATTAAATCCCTTATTTCCTTGCAGTAATCCCAAACCAGTGGTATCGTCAGTGAAGAAGCCATTTTTGATTCTATTTGCTGTGCTTACCATTTTATTTCTTCTAACAACGATTATCTTAGCGATTTTATTCGCAATTGAAAAACAAAAAACAAAAGAATCAAGTAAAAATCTTTTCTGATTTTATGTTTAAATTTCTTTTCTTTTGTTCTAGTCGAAAACGACCTATGTTTAACTCCGTTTTGTATAAAAGCAGGTAAGAAAGAAATCAAATAAATCATAGAAGTCATCGATATTTTTCTTTTCTCAACGTGTAGCAAATTATTTACTGAATAGTATCGATGATACAGTCGAACCATGCGAAGATTTCTACAAATTTGCTTGTGGTACATGGCTAAAAAATACGCGAATACCTGATGATAGTAAACAAATATTGTACTTTATTCGTTCTTTAGACCTTTCCGATTTCTTTTCTTAGCCGGCTCTCAGGATACATTCAATGTTCTACGTACGCAATTAGACAATAATGTTGTCGGTAGTTAATAATAAACTTCTTTTTTTTTTCAAAATGCCCCTACTACTCGTAATGTTTCTCTTTCTCTCTCTCAGATTTATTAACATCTCCACTACCCAATGGCACACAGAACATTCAAGCTATTCAAAATGCTCGTTTTCTATTCGATTCATGCGTCAATGAGCAAGCTATTGAATCGACTGGCACCACTCCCGTTCTTTCTGTTATTGAAAATGAACTTGGTGGTTGGCCTATTTTAAATGGACTTTCATGGAATGAGAGCAACTTCAATCCATTACATTTATTATTAAAATTAAGAAAATATAATAACAATATACTTTACAGTTGTGGCACAGCAACAGACGATAAAAATTCATCAGCATATTTTATTCGAGTTGGTTTTTAGAAAAATAATTCTGATTAATAATGAATTTTAATGTAGATCGGTCAAAGTGAACTCGGTCTTGAACAACGACAATATTATCTCAATGAAACAAAAATAACTCGGGCTTATAAAATATTCATGCATGATCTCGCAATGTCCTTGACAAATGATACGTCAATGGTTGAACGTGATGTTCAACAAATCTACGAATTTGAAAAGAAAATTTCAATTGTAAAACGTTTCCAAAGATCAAAGATATGAAATATTTGTTGTTGTTGTTGTTGTTGTTTTAGCGTCATTGGACAGCTGCTGAACAACGAGCACGACAAAACGAAACCATTCGTACAACTCTTGGCAATCTAACGAATATATTCAATACGAGTGTAACAAATTTTATTCATATTTTAAAAAAAAACTATTGATTGGTTTTTTTTTGTTTTTGATTAGTTTGATTTCAGTCAATATCTTCGTCTAGTTTATCAATCTGCAAATGTAACTCTTTCCGATTATGATAATGTTTCGATAAGTGAAATAGATTTTCTTCGTTATGTATCGAAAATTCTTATCGAAGAATCACCACGTACTTTACAAAATTATTTCATTTGGCGATTTATGATGTATCGTTCGACGAATATGCCGAAACGATATCGACGTATTCGCGAACAATTCGATCGAGTTTTTCGTGGCACAAATGCTGAACGAGCACGTTCGATTATTTGCGGTGCTTATGTTAATGATCACATGGGTTTTGCTGTCGCTAAACTTTACATTCGAAAATATTTCGATGAAAGCGCACGAAATCAAGTAGAATATGAAAATTCCCAAGGACATGCTGACTTTACCTTTCAATATTCGATTTCATTTTAGTCATTAGAAATGATTGCAAATATTCGTAGTGCTCTGATTGATTTACTCGACGAATCCACCTGGATGGATGATATATCCAAACGTAAAGCAATTGAAAAAGTAATTAAAAAGACAATAACAACAACAACAACAAAAAAACGAATCGAAATCAATGATTATTTAGGCTTTAGCTATTGATGAAAAAATTGGCTATCCAGAATATCTCGGTAGTAATAATGTAACTGTGTTAGAAACTGATTATGATGAAGTAAGAACGTAGTTTGTTTTTATCTATTGATTTAATTTGTTTGTTTTTGAAAGTATAAATTTAATTCATCGTATATACATAATATCTTTCGAATGTTACGAATAAAATCGAAAGAAAATCTTCGAACACTTCGAGAACCGATCGATCGAAAAGCTTGGGGCGCTAGTGCACCGACTGTTGTCAATGCATTTTATACACCATCGAAAAATCAAATCAGTAAATACAAACTACAACTGAAAATGAATCAACTAACAAGTTCTTTCGTCTAGCTTTTCCAGCTGGTATTCTTCAAATGCCATTTTTTAATAAAGATGCACCGAAATATTTGAACTACGGTGGTAAGATACTTATTTGTAAGGTGAAAAAGAACAAACGATATTGTCTGTTTAACATTCAGGTATAGGCGCAGTTATAGGTCATGAGATAACGCATGGTTTCGATGATAACGGTCGACAGTATGATAAAGATGGCAATCGAATACTCTGGTGGACGCCAGAGACCATCGATCGATTTAATAAAAGAAAAAAATGTATTGTCGAGCAGTATAGTAAATACGTTCTCGAACAAATCAATACGACTGTAACGAAAGAAAAATGATGTTTTATTTTTCAATAAAAATTCAAATCAATTTTTCTAGATCAATGGAAATCAAACTCAAGGTGAAAATATAGCTGATAATGGCGGTGTTAAAGAAGCATTTTATGTATGAGAATAAAAGAAAAGAAATCGATATGAATTGAATGTTTTTCATCTCGTAATAATATTGTTCTAGGCATATCGAAAATGGACACAAACAAAAGGCAATCGAGACAAACGTTTGCCAGGCTTGACGAAATATTCTCCTGAACAGATGTTTTTTATCAATTATGCGCAAGTTTGGTGTTCGAAAACAACGAATTCATATGCAATGAATCGAGTTCTCACTGGTGTTCATTCGCCTGGTCAATTTCGGTTTGTTTGTTTGTTTTTTTCTCGTTTTTCAATATGCATTTCGAATTGAATCGTTTAGTGTTCACGGTCCGACCTCGAATCTTCATGAATTCGATCGTGTATTTCAATGTAAACCAGGTCAAGGCAATAGTCGTGTAGACAAATGTATGGTTTGGTAATTTTACTTTTGTTTGTTTGTGTTTTTCTTTTTTTCAAAACAGAAAAAATCAATTTTTATTTTGATTTATATGTAAAGATAATGTGACCAAAAAAAGAGAAACAAGAAGGAGCTTATTGTTTTCTTTTTGTTATCATTCAAACAAAAATAACACACACACACACAGAGAGCAACAACAAGAAATGGATTTTTTCTTCTTTCTTAATCATCTTTTTTTCGTTTTTTCTTTTGTTGTTGCAAATCCGAGGCATCAGCACCATGATTACTATTTGTCGGTTGTTGTTGGCCTTGTTTTTTCGATTTTTTCGAAGATTTCTTTTGATCTCCTAATGATTGACCAAGATCTTCTTCACTTGTTAAACTCATTGTTTCTAATTGATCATCATCTTCATCATCCGACGAATAATTACCAAGATCAAATGGTGGTTCTGAACAAAAAAAAGATATCAAGTTATTATAATAACAAAAAAAAAGACGAAATATTTATCTATCTACCAAGTAATTTCGATGTTATTAAATGTACGGGTCCATCACCTTCAACTAATTTGAATGTAACTTCCGTTGTTTCAGTTAATAGAATTCGAAGATTGAATGCTGAAATCTAATAAAAAGAAAATTTTCAGGGTGTTTCGTTTCGTTCAAACAGCATACGGAATCATTTTTGTTTAATGATAATGAAAAAATTGGTTGATCAAGAATGGTTTTCTCATTGGCAGGATCTTTGATCGTTAAATGTACTAAATTTCGTTGATCAGATTTAGCACCAACACCAAGAACAGCCTATGAAACATAAATCGATTATTTAATTTCTTCTCTCTCAATTGATTTACACTATGAACAACGAAGATTTTCTGTAAAGCCGACATTTCATCTGCACTTTCATTGTCATCATCATCGTTGTTGTCTTTTGATTTTTTCTCGTTCGTATCATTAACTGGCCATTTAAATTGCTTCTTATTTGCAGTTAATTCAACACCGATAATTTTCTCGTCTAAAACCATTTGTTCACGCATAACAAAAAAACGAAAAAAAAAACGAACAAGATATTCTACCCGCTATTTAAAAAGACAATCAATGACTCATAAACAGACACTTGTAGATTTTCACTCTAAAAAGCCTCTAGAATATTTTCCAAGAAAATCAACAATGAAAATTTCAACGAACATTAATGAATGGACGTGATGATTATTATTTTATTTCGATGATTTTTTGTTTGTTTCTATTTTCAAGAATGATAGACGTCGCTCATATGCAATATGTATTTAATCAAATGAGAAATTAATAGCGATTGAATATTCTCGTCGAGTGTAATGATCGTTATATGCTTGTCATTTTTCTTTTTTCCCAGCAAAACAAAACGAGAAGGAGTGAAATACGCATAGACACAATTGATATGTTAAGGATAAATTTCAAGAGAGGAAAATGATCGATTCAAAATGACATCATACATAATCATAATCTTTCTCGTTCAACTAATGAACCTTGGCCAATTGTTATGAAAACGAAGAAGTGTGTCGAGAAATTTTGATCGATGAAGACAAACTGTTTTTATTTTAGCTCCTGTTGTGTTTTTGAGATGAGCATTATGATGAAATACGTGTAACCAAGAGGCAAATATTCTAATTGGAGACTTATGATGCATATCTATTCACAAGATCAATTTGCAATTGAAATCTTTTGAAAGAAATTGTTCGTTGTTGATTCTGTTTGTTTTCTTTTCTTTTCGTTTTGGTAAAAATCGATCATAAGGTAGATTACAACAAAATCGATTAATGTCAAATATTGCAAAGTCGAAAGCGAACAAGACGAAGAAGAAGAAGAAGAAGAAGAGAGAGCGAAAGAAAATGAGAAACGAGTATGTAAGCAACAAAAACGACACATCAAATCGATGCTCGACTAATTTCTTTTTTCTTTTTTCATGATGATTTGCTTGCAAGCGAAAAAATATTAGGTGTTTGTAAATGTAAATCGATATTATTATGAAGGTAGTCACGGTATGTTGAGTCTACAGTCACCGTTTTCTCGTGTGCATTCAGTTTTCTTCGGCTCATTTATTTAATTTGCCCTCGTCGAATAAACAGATTGGTAGTCCGAAGTAAAAATGCACAAACGATTCTCATTGGTCGATGTATGCATTTTTTTTTCTTCGTGTTCTTCTTTCTCTCTCGCTCTCTGTTTCTCTCTGATTTTTTTACTTGCTTGCTCTCTCTCTCTCTCGTTTTCTCTCGATTACAATACAAGACAGAGAGAAAGCATACATCCGATTTGCTCATACCGTTGTTCGACAAGCATTTTAACATGCAACAAAAACACTGACACTGACATTAGATCCACCTCTTTTTCTTTTTACTTTTTTTTTTGCATTATTAGATGAGTTCAATCACGAATAATCATGCTGAAATTGCTTCATTCTATCCGCATCTATCAATGATGCCAACATTGATGAACACCGTACCGAAAATGCCACCGAACATCTATCGACCAAATTCATGGATGGATCCGAGTATGCAACCGTTTTTCTACTATAATCTTGCGTAAGTTCTATCGATTCTCTCTTTCTCTCTTATTTATTATCTTATTAAATATTCTTTAGTCTTAATGATCCAAATCATAAACGAAAAAATGCCACACGTGAAACAACAGGTATGTTAATGACAAACGTGTTGATTCGCATAAGTCAATAACATCATCGTCATTATTATTTATTTCTCATCATTAGAAAAAAGCGAATGAATATGAAGTCGATCCGAGAATTGAACGTTTGATGACGAAAACGACGTGACTAAGCAGAGAAAATCTCATCTCGTTTGATATGCAGATCGATTGCATACGTTACATTCCTCTAGTGTGCATATGTCTCTATCATCATTTTCCGAAGAAGAGAAAAGCAAAAAGAAAGAAGAAAAAACGCATTAAAAAACATTGATTAAATTCCTTTGAGCCTTTTTAAGTGGCTGAGATTAGATATATTTTTATTCATCTATTTTTCTTCTCTATGCTTTAGCAACACTCAAAGCATGGCTTTATGAACATCGAAAAAATCCCTATCCGACCAAGAATGAGAAAATGGTCTTAGCTATGGTTACTAAAATGACGTTGACACAAGTTTCAACATGGTTTGCCAATGCTCGACGACGTTTAAAGAAAGAAAATAAACTTCATCGAACAACGAATAATAGTAGAAGTGAAGAAGACGAAGAAGATGATGACGACGATGTCGATGATGACGAAGATATTGTACCGGATGATGAACAAGAAAATGAGAATGATAGTGTATCTCATGTTAATATTGAACAAGTAGACTCGAAACGAACGAATTCAAATACAACTAATCTTAAACGAAAACGAGACGACGATGACGACGATGAACAACAACAGCAACAACAACGACAACAACAACATGCAGATTCTCTTCCACCACCACCGACAAATCGTCCGAAGATTTGGTCACTTGTGGATGTTGTTCAATCGAATGAAAGCAAACGACCAAAACAATCACCATCACATATCATACATCCGTATATAACACCATCGGTACCCTATTTATTCTATCCACCACAATCAACAAATTCGTCATCATCATTATCATCATCGGAGCATTCGAGAAATTCATTATCATCTCCGAATTCATCATCAACTAGTTGTTCGCCAACAAAATAGCAAATCATAAATACATTCTTATTCATTTAACACAAACAAACATTTTCATTTTCATGACTTTTTTCTCTTTTTCTTCTTCTTCTTCTTTGCTTTTCTCTTTTTTTTTGTATTTTGTTGTGAAAATATATAAATGTATATTAAAACGATCTTCGAGTCAAAAGATCATATTGAAAACGTGTCAAATTAACGTGTGTGCTTCACACACATACGACGGATAAAGATTGTCTCCTTTTTCGTTGACTAGTCAAGTGTCTAATAGCTGTCCATTAGTTTGTTTCATGTCGATAGTGTTTCGTTTTCTCTCTTCATCTCGAGAGAGAGAGAGAAGGAGATTTTTCGAAACGATAAGTCGATATACACATTCAACACCTTTTCACTTTCTTTTTTGTTTGTCTTATCAACAATCGATGCGTAGATCAATGATGGTAAACAATGTTCGAAATGAAAATCTATTTAATCGAAACAAAAAAGTCAATGATGAGTTTTCATTCGTTTGATCTTTTTCTCTCTCTCGTCTTGAGATAATTGATATTTCACACTAATAATTATCATCATCGCAAATATTACAGCTGCGACAGGTTGTCTTTTCATATATAGATGCAAACGCACAAGTACGAAAAGAGAGAAAGTCAATATAACGGAAAAAAGAAAACGAAATTCTAATTTAATCAGACCATAGAAATTTCGTTTTTATTTGCCAACAACCTACGTTTCAATACATTGGTCTCGTTTTTCTTTTTTTTTTTCTATTTTATTTTATTTCTACGTTGACATATGTTAAACATGATGTTTAATACACTCTGAATGGCAACAGAAGTAGAAGAAGCAAACAAAAGAAGAAATAATGTTGAGTTGTACCATATTGAAATAAAATATGCTAATCAATCATAGTGATGCTAGAGAAGAAGTCAACACGCACATGCATGCATATATATATACATCGAACGATGAAGCACATTATTATTATGTAGAAATCGATAGACACAGACAGTGAAAGCAAACGAATATTCAAGTGTTGATGATGAAAAAATACTCATCGTTCGTTTTTATTGGTTGTTTGAAAGATTTTTTCGTTTTGTTTGATGTTTGTTGATTGGCATGTTACCTTCTCTCGCTTAACACGATAATTATAGAGTATCAATGAACACGTCAAATATTTTATCGATGTTTGCTTTGTTTAACAAAAAAAGAGAGAGAGAGAGACAGAAAATCTTCAGTGATCTAATTCGAACGCCTATTCGCGTGTATTTTCTGATAAGAATCCGTCTCTCTGTTTATGTACACGCCTTTCGTTACACTCGCTTTTCTTGTCGTATTAAAAAATATAAAAGTATTAGTTAGAAGGGCGAATATGATGATGATGATGGATATGTTCAATGAACATCGATCTAGTACGAGAAAAAAAAAGAGACGATGAGTTGTGACACGCTCAAGTGATAACAATCATTGTCATTATTTCGTTTTACTCTTTGAGTCAGCATAAGACGACATACACAAAATATATGACTGTCGTTAAAGGCGTTTTGATCGATGACTACAAAACTATAAAAAAAAGCAAAAAAAAAACGAACGAACGAATGAATGAATGAAAAATTGTTGACAATGTCTGAAAATGTTGTCTTTTTGTCCTGCTCGTTTAGAAAATTGCATGAGAAAACACTTGACTGGAGGCAAGTTATCATCAGAACTATCAATCAATAGCCAACAGCAAAAGATTACATCTCGTTTTGTTTCAATGTCTGTCTTTTACTCGTTCTCGAAGAACAAAAAGGAAATCAATGCACTGACGAACAAATATTCAGTCTGTTTTATTTTGTTGCTATCTCTCTCTTCTCGTCTAGGGAAATCAACCAGCAACACACAGTACAAACTTCTGAACTATTTCTTCTTCGACATCGAACATGCAAATTAATAGCAACAATTTCTTTTCTTTTTCACCTGTCTATCATTCGATTCATATTAAATCAAAATAAAACGAGAACAATTGAACTTCTAATCGGATTTAAGTTACCTGTGTGCATATCAATCTACAGGTAAAAATTATACGCCTTTCGTTAACTGTACACATATCAATGATGATGATGATGATTATGTTTTCTTTTTCGCCTCCTTCGCATATACATATTTCGACGACAGGTCTAATCGTGCACGAATAAAAAAAAACGTATACATATCGTGTATAATTAATAGCGAATAAGATTTCAATAGAAACAAAAAGTTAACATTTATCATTTGTTTACTTGCCATTGAATTGAAAGAAAGCAAACGCGTACTTGAATAAATCTTCTTTAATAAAGTGTCAATAGAAAAACAAAACAAAAAGCAAAGAAAAGAAAAGAGAGAGAAGTTGCTTTTTGTTTTGATCTCTGTCAATCAATAGATTAATTCATTGACACATTCGCGGACAAGTTCCTTTATTTTCTTTTATTATTATTGGTTTTAGTATTTGTTTGATAAGGCATCATCGAAACATTATCAGTAATGATCTGTTCACCAAAATTTACAAATAAAATACATATTTGTATCATTTGAATAGAAAAAAGAAGAAAATCAATGAAAAGAAAGAATCGTACGAAGAAAATAATTCGTTTAAATAACGAACCACATGTTGTTATATGATCCCAATTATCTTGATTCGTTTCATTTTCAATAATAACTTGTTGACAAAATGGAAATAAAAGAAAATAATCACGTTCATTCTCGGAATCGAAAAGAATTTCTTCTTGTATTCGACAACATTTATAATGAATTAATGTTTGTGCTAATAAATTCGCATCTCGATCATTTGTCATCATATTTATTGTTAAGATATTCATAATTGAATAATAAATTCTATGAGCATAGAGAACGTAAACAATTAAAGTTAATAATATCAGTAAAGTAGTTGAAACGAAAAGAACATAATAATATTTCGAATGTTTATAAAGGTAAAGATTGGATATTAGAAAAATAAAATTAAGTATTATAACTATTATAAATGTATTTGACCATGTTTGATAAATGAAAAATATTCGTGTTAAACTACAAACAATTAAAGCAATATACCAAAGAGATAGACGAGTAAATGTCAGGAATTTGGGTGAAGGAAATTTTATCATTCTCGATTGGGATCGAATATCAGCAAGGATATTGTCGAATTTGGACCGATTTTATCTGTAAATATGACACAAAAAATATTCATTGAAAAGAAAAATCAATTGGAAGAAGAAGGAGGAGAATTTTTATTAGTTCGAGTGTGTACAAAAAGAAAACAAGAACGAAATGTGAATTAGTCAAAGAAACACTTTCTGTTCGAAACACCGAATCTATTTGGAGACAAAAAAAAAGCAGAATAACTCAATCTCGAATCTCGTTTTTCGTGTTAAGTCAAGAGAATTCGACTTACCAGCGAGATAGGCTCGTGGTTGATCAGCAATCGACTCGAGTGAGATCGGAGGTATGCCGACATGGAGAGCACGTTTTATTGGACCATACGAATTTAAAATATCTTCGGGAATTCGACAGTATGCCAGAGTTTTCAATGTGTAAACTAGACAAACAAGATGAGTTGTTTTTTGTTGTTACAAAAAAGAAAATCTATCGATTCGAACCATTGAGTCGTTGATGAATGATCACCAGTGCTTGATTATTGTTGTTTGTTAGGGAAAATAATAACTCTTCATTTGGAATATCTAGAGAAATCTTTAGCCAATCATTGATTGTTTGTTCGTGATGACCTATAGACACTCTCAAAAGTCAGAAATTGAAAAGAAAACGAGAGATTATTTACGAATAATTGGCAGAGTTTTCGTTATTTTCGAATCGAATCGATTTTTGCCTTCGAAAATTTGAATTTCAATGACTAATGTATGATATTTGATTTCAAAAGCTGGGTTTTTCTTCTAAATAAAACGAAAATATTCGTTTCATTTCATTCTCATCTTTCGATTACCACTGGTACGAGTAAATTCAATGAAATATTCTTAAGACCAATTCGATGTTTTCCTTCAGATTTAGTTATTAAATTTTGCCGATTAATACTCGGAATTGATTGAGTTGTTTCTTGTTGTTGATTTAAATCGAAATAAATGAAAGCTGTCTGAATATCAGATGTGTATAAACGTGATGGTTCAACGAGAAAAACAAGACGCATTTGTTCGTAATCATTTGCACGAAGAAAATGCGAACGTAAAAGATAGAAAATAACTTTTGTTGCATGTTCAAGATAATCGATATCCCATTGTGTAAGAAAAAATTGATCCCAAAGATATAAAACAGCATTTGAATTGAGAATACCAATGAACATCTATTAGATATCGATTCGACGAGAATGATAAATGAAAGGAAATTTACTTGACAAATCCATTTTCGAATGAATAAAACCGGATCAGCTAAGAGTTCATGTGAGAATCGAGTCGATTGTTGATCTAATGTGATTATTTCACGAATGAAATCCTAGAAATAAGATTCGAAATAATCGAGTAGATAGATGTTTGTTTCGGTGTACTTTTTGACAGATTTTTGTTCGAATATTTGCAATACGATTTAAATGATTGTACAATTCCGGATCAGTTTTTGATAGTTCGTGCATAATTCGACTTGCAATCGTAAATACATTTGACCAACGTGGAAAACAATGATGAATAAACAAATAGAAATGCATTGTTATCACATAGATTTCTTCATCTTAAAATACAAACGAGATAAATGAACGAATGAGATAGTTTTTAATCTACCTTTATCGATTTCATCGTTATATGTTAATTGAAATGGTAGTAACCAATAGATGAAATAAGGCTCGTAGATTTTCTTGAAAGTGTATAAAATATTAAGAATTTGAATTGTTTTTCGTAGATGATATTCATCGAGATATGAATACAGAACATGAATTTGACTGTATGCCTGAAAAATAGAAGTGAATCGATATTCGAAATGATTAATTTTTCTACTTCAATAACCGCATTTTCGATGAGATTTGTCAATGGACTATGTGATGGATTGTTGACTTTAAATGTTTGTTTTCCTTTAGTTAATTCTGCAGCAAAATTTCGACGAATTTCTAATTCAATTAAACCCTACAGATACGTTTAAATTTACCGAAAAACAAAACGAATTGTTTTACAAGATTATAATCCGAAGTTTTTCTTTCGAAATGAATTAAACATTCAGTCCAAATAAATTGCCGAAGTTTATTTGGCAATCGTTGACCAAATAATCGTTCTCGAATGAAAACAATTCGACGTGGATCATATCTAAGAATGGCTAGAATTGAATGAGAAATAATATCACTGTATTTCGATGTCATTTGAGTTGATTTTGAAATTGACTCTAAATGAAAGAGAAGATTTTTGTGTTTTTTTTTTAATTTTGCGAACCATTGATTATTGGTAATTTAGTTGAATTGAATTTTGCTTGACGAAGAATCGAACGAAGTTTAGCACGACCAGTGAGTTCTAAGAGATGTTTTTTCTTTCGAATTTCATCGAGTTTTTCTTCTTCTTCGATTCGAACTCGATTCTCTTCGAGTTTGTAGAGATAACGTTCGAGAGATTTCGAAGTTATTTCGTACGTATATTCGAGAAATCGTTTCATCGAATGAGATAAATGATTTTCACTAGCAAACAGAGAGAGAGAGATTTCATTTTTCGAGAAATTTGTTATTTCATTTCAATACTTTTCATTGATATTTACAGCTAAAAAAATAAAAGAAAGCTGAAGAAGAAATGTCATTGTTTTTTTTTTCTATCTACCAGCACGAATATCGATGGCAGATCGTTGTACTTGAATTTGTAGCCATGATTTTGCTTCGTTTTCTAGTTTTCGACGTTCATCCTCCGACATAAACGGAGGTTTTAATAAATAGGATTGATCGTATTCATCACGAAAATATCGCGAATTAAACTGTTGACCTAATAATTCAAGAATAATTTGACGACGTTGAGAATGATTAAATTGTTGGTATATTCGATTGGCTAGAGTCGGTTCGAGTTCATCAAGAATCTAATTTAAAATTTTGATTTCTTAAAATATAAAATTCAAGTGAACAGAAAACAAACTTGTTGCCATGGAGTGTTTGGTAGACAAGTTTGTTGATAACTTGAATCTAACCATTGAATACCGAATGGATAGGAATTTGAATTCATTTGTTGTTTTTTTTCTAGTTAATTTTCAATTTGAGCCAAAACAATATTTATAATTCTTATTGATATATTCATTTTCATTAATAACACTTTGACTATGTGTTCGACAACGTGATAGACAAAGATCGAATGTTGTCGATAAATATGAGAGAAGTAATTTAGTTTTCAGATTACTTGTACGAATATAATTTTGTAGGAAATGTTTCTAATAAAAACAAAAGAAGAATCGAACTTTCTCAATGGACAACAGTTTTCTTTTCGTACATGTTCAGGTTTTAAACAACAGGATATACAATGTTCAAATGAACTACAACATTGTTTGGTTTTAATACAATTATCACAGATAAACGGACCTTGAATCGACGCCGAAGTTGTGTCACAACATTCACTTGTTTTTTCTAAATGACGTCGTTCACAGATGTAACCTACGCCGAAAGAGAGAAAAAAAACTTGTTAAATGAAATAGAATATTTTTTTTTCTAATTATTTAATGGAACGGAAATGAAAGTTTCACTTTTTCTTGTTTTATCATTTTCTATTTTGTCAATATTGATAATGAAATTTTCTCTCGCTTTTAATATATTCTATCTACCTTTACTATCGACAGCAATGGCCTGTTTTCCTTGAGCAAAGTATTTACATTTCGAGATTGAATTACTACTTTCATCCGATGAAAGAACTCGTTCTAAATCATTGAAATTCATCTTCGATGTTGCATGAGTATAATGATTGAGAATTAATTTCTAAATAAAATCGAAATGAGCATCTCTTTATTCCGAATTATTTCAAAACTACATAATTCGTCCACCAATTCCATGCATAGAATCCAATGAACAAGCAAACAACACCGACAACTAGGATAACACTTTGTTTCAAATGTATTCTCATCTTAAATTAAAAAAAAAAGAAAAGAAGAACGAAATCAGCATATTCGTGAATCGCTTGTTTGTTTGTTTTTTTTATTTACGTTTGAAATCGAGATCATAAAAGAATAAATAGATATAGAATAGAACACAGAGAAAAGAAAGAAGATCAAGAAATATTTATACACATGAATATATTTATATATATAGATATGCGCCCAAGAAGAGAAGATATGGGTGGAATCAACAGACGATGGAATGATGGTGAGAGGGTTAATCACCGGGAGAAAAAAAGGAACATAAGCTTTAAAGTAATTCATCGACAATTGCATCATTAAACGAAAGATTTGCATATGCATGTTGTTGAGAATCATTGCCCGATGATGTTGATATTTGATTGAAAGATTTTTTCTTATTCGTACGTTTACGTGACGATGAAGATGATGAAGTTAATTCTTCACTTGACGAATGTCCATCGTTTGCATAACGATCGGAATGAAAATAATAAGTATCATTAGTTGTATTTGTACTTGCCAAAGTACTGAAATGTGTGGCTAAACCAGCTGAACCAACATGTCGACGTGAAGGTGACAATCGAATTATTGGCTCGTTGTTTGACTGAGAAGAAGAAGTAACAGTGAAATCAATTAATTGAGAATTCGAGGAAGACGTCGAACGAGAAGACGAAGGAGATATAGCGTTGAGTTTTGTTGTATTTGTTGGCTGTTGTTGTTGCTGTAGTTGTTGTGGTTTAGATGATACTTTGTTTTTAAATGGGGCATTTGTAAAAACATCTTTTGATATTGTTGATTGATTCGTTGAATTCACATTATTATTTGTATTATTATTGTTATTAGTGTTATTTATACCGGGAGGATAGGATTCTGAATGAGGTATTTTTGATATATTTGTATTCGAATCAACTAAAGAAAACAAACAAACAATTGATTTCGAAAATATTTTATTTATTTTTCATAGATATAAACCTGATGCTAATTCTTGTCGATGATAGGGCGCAAATGCACTAAGTCTTTTTCCAACAACGATACTCGTCGGATCGAATGTTGTATTAGATGTAGTTGTTTGTTGTGTGGGCTGTTTTTGTGTCGGCGATCGATGTGTATAGTGAAAAGGTGCATGAAGAAATGGATTATCATTGTTTGTTGTTGATGATGATGATGATGTATTTATTTGATTATTATGCTCATTAAATAAACGTTGGCAGTCATTTGACGGATGTGTTTTCGAATTAGTTGAAAAGAGATTAAATAATTTTGTTGTTGGATCTAAAGAATTCGAAAACGAAAATGAATAGAAAATAAATGAGAAAAGAAAATAAAATCGATGTCGATATGGTTGAATAGAATAAAAGCTTTAAATGTGTAAGAATCAAGAGAGTAGACATTAGTGGAGAGAACTTTACTTTTGCTAGAACCACGTTATATCCTCTACAAAAATTCATTTGTTTCAATTATCTCAAGTCAATGATTTTTTGTTTAAATTGATTTAAATTCGAATTATTTACTTGATGATGTTTTGTTGATTGTCGATGAATTCGTACTATTTTCATCGTCATCATCAGAATCTTGAAAATTTTCGTATTGCTGTTCTTTATGTCGTGAACTTGTAAACAGACTACTGGTTACATTTGATTTAGTTGTATGAATTCGATTGATCGATGTATTTTCTTCATCATTATCCGAATCTTCATTGATTAATTGATCGAAACCAGCTGTATGATGATTATCATGATTATAATTTGAATTTTGATTATCATAATCCGAATCGGAATCGGAATCATCATCGGAATGATCACCGATAAGTATTGGATTTTCGTTCGATAATGTCAATGAATCTTTACGTTTGTATGGTGTTGATGTTAATGTTGAATCGTCGGATTGTTGAAGTGAACAACGTTCAATTAAACGTTGAACAAGATTTTTATTGGTTGTACTTGGTGATGAAGTCACTTTTTCTGTTTCATCATTTGTACGCAATGGTGTCAGTGCTGATTGAACTTTTTTCTTTGTTTTCTATTTTTTTTTGAATAAAGAAAGAAAAAAAGAAATTCGTTGATAGTTTTTTTTTATCATTGTATCATTTTTACTTGATTTGTTTCGTTCGTATTATCATCGGATATCGATGACGAACTTTGCTCATCATCCGATTTCAATTGTGAATTAATTGTATATGTTTTAGCAAATAAACGATCATCTTCATTGAGAATAAGACTTTCTCTTGATTTGACATTTTCTGTTGAATGATTGTAGATTTTTAATTTATTTAAATTACTTTCCAATGCTCGGGCATCTTCATCGTCATCGGATGATGCTTCACCAATGAAAAGAATCTGTTGTTTAACTGATGAATCAATTGAATGACGACGTTCATGTGCTAAATTCGATTCTGTTGATGAAACAGGAGGAAAATATGATGAATTATTTGTTGTTGTTGTTGTTGTTGCTGGTGGACTCATTGTTTGTGAAGCACTACGACGATGTGATGAATTAGTTTGCATAGACGACGGTGGAGGCGGAAAGAGTTGTTGAGGTTGAAGAACAGATGGCGGCGACGGACGAGCACGTGAAACATTCGAGTCCGATTTCGGTGTGAGAACATGAGGATTTGGAATGTTGGTTAGACTAAGAGCATGTTGTGATGGATATTGAGAGAAATCATCGTCGAATAGTGACTGTGCTGTCGAACCTGATCGTTGTTGATTCGATTGAGAAGAGACATTCGTCGATGGTGGCGGTGGTGGTGGTGGTACAACAGTTGTTTTCTGTTGTGTCGATTGAGCAAAATTAATCAACGAACCAGGTGGTGCTGCGATACCGCGAGGACGTTCTCGCGGATTGACTGCTGTACCAATAGACGTTGATTCATCTGAAATGTTAGCTGCCGATGTTGTTGTTGTTGTTGATGATGATGATTTTGCATTTGCTAATGCAAGAGCACGTTGATGACGTGATTCACTTTCGGTTAACGGAACTGTCAGTGTACTTAGATCGGGTTGTTTCGAATTGAATCGATTGACAATCGGACATTCCATGCCAAGTAATTTATACGTTAAATAAGACACTTGCCAAATGTCGGGCCGTTTTTGAATGTCAATTTCTAGGATGTATCTCAGAAGAAGATTTAATTCTTTACTATAAATTTGTGACATTTCATCTGGAAGAACGAATGTACCATTTTGTATAGCTAAAATACTATCACCAAATGGCATTTGATTGTACATTAATTTGTATAATAAACAGCCCATTGCCCAAATATCGACTTTCAGCGTAATCGGCAATCGACTATACAAATCAATGAATTCCGGTGCACGATAAGATAATGTTGTATAACGTTGAATGTCTTCTTCGATTTGTTGAATTATTTTCGTTGTTAATTGTTCTGTTTGATATTGTTGATAGTTATGATTTTGATTACTTATAGTTAAATAAATTGCTGAACCAAAATCACAGAGAACGATCGATTGATGTGAATCAAGAAGAATATTTTCAAGTTTAATATCACGATGTAAGATCGGTTGTGGACGACGAAAATGTAAACAACTGACAGCTTGACATAGATCAGCAAATATGCGAAGAATTTGACGTTCGGTTAATGAAATACCATTTTGACGTTGTTCGTTCAAACGATTCTACATAGAAATCATTAAATATTAAAATGTCATTTCAAAATTGATTCACTTACAATCAACGAACCATTCGAACAGTATTCTGTTAATAAGAGTATTTCATAGATAACATCATCTTCGTCATCGTCATGATCATCATCGTCATTATTGTTTTTATTCTCACGTTTTTTTGTTGAATTCGTTGGTGATAAACGTTGTATTGATGAATCAATATATTTGACAATATGTGTTTGATTTGAAAATTCTTTTAAAATAGCTATTTCACGTTGGCAAACAGTTAGATCTCGTTCGTTATTAACATACATTCGTTTTAATGCATAACGTTGTTGATTAGTTAATGAACGAACAAGAAAGACTAATGCAAAACCTCCTTGACCAAGTACATCATCGACAATAACTTGATATTGATTGATTGTTAAAATTTTACCAATATATGACGTTTGTTCAGCATTATAATTGTTTGTTTGATATGAAATATTATCATTATTATTGTTATTGTTGTTGTTGTTATTATTAGTGGATATTATTGGTTGATTAACTGAACGTGTCGGCATGATGATGATGATGATGTCTACTCGTATTTATCACTGAGGCAGGCTTTACATGTGTAGAAGAGTTTACATCTAGAATAAATGAATCATGTGTTTGTTTGTTTGTTTGTTTGTTAATAATATTCATCAAAGACAGAAAAAAAACGACTGTGAAATTGAATAAATGAGAGTCAAGACAAAGAGGAGGACCGAGAGAAAATGAACAAAAAAAAGAACTGAAGAAGAAAAAAAATTGATTTATTCTATTTTTGTTGTTGTG
>ERZ778020.1415-NODE-1415-length-20979-cov-3.668754_pt1 | contig 20979 bp, 19 predicted proteins | sample MGYA00375750_ERZ778020 | MGnify/ENA primary metagenome ERZ778020 (study PRJEB29350, sample SAMN05389818) | bioreactor metagenome | isolation source: Ammonium sulfate bioreactor | place: South Africa: University of Cape Town | collected 2014-03-17 ...
GAAATTCAATCAGAATGATCTATGATTTTATAATTAAAAAACTTAGCAATATGAGTAATTTATTTCCCCATTTTCGATTTAGCTCATGTTCAAAACAAATATGAATTTTCCTGAATCATATGAGATTTGTCTAAATCACCAGTGACATCTAGTTTTGTCAAATATAAAAATCGAATAACTTTACAAATAAACATTACATTCGAATGTTGATTCATAAAAAATTAAATTGACAAACTCAATCAACTATCTTTCAAATCATTCGTCATCAACTTCTCACTAATCTTTCTCAACTTGTCTCTGTCTTAAAAAATAAATCATTCACTTACTCACTTCTATTTATCATCTCAATGGCTGGTCCTCTTCTACGCGTTCTAATTCGTCTTAAAACTAACAAATATCATCGTTTGCAAATACCAGCCCGATATCGTATCATCGATTTATTTCAACAAATTGCCAATGAACTCCATCTTCAACTCGAGCAATTAATACATCTTTCAATCTATCGAAACAGTTCGAATGGTTATTTACTAATCTATCCATTGACAACAAGTACAACTGTCTATGATCAATTAGAAAAATTCGATCTGTCCAATAATGATGAATTATATATTGATTTAACTCTAAATGAAAGTGAGTCCGATGATGATCTACCATTGAATCAACAAACAACAACAACAAATCTTGGTCAATTAATACGTTATTCCGTGCCAGCCGATAATAGTTGTTTATTTTCATCGATCGATTTCGTTCTTCACAATGGCAAATTGGATGAATCATCGAAGAAATTCTTTCGAAATCTAATAGCAAACAAAATCGAAGCCGATCAAATACGATATTCGGACGCAGTTCTAGGACGAACGAATGCTGATTATTGCCAATGGATTCGTCGAGGTAAGAATCGAAAAAAAAAATTTATTCTTCGACATACAAAAATGAATTTGTTTTTTTTCTCAGATGATTCGTGGGGCGGTGGGATCGAGCTGTCTGTTCTTACCGAAGAATATCAAGTAGAAATTTGCGTGATTAATACTGAATCAGGTGGTCGAATTGATTATTTCGGTGAAGATAAGAAATTTCCTTATCGTGTTTTTCTCTTCTACGATAATTTGCATTATGATCCAGGTAAACACAAAAACAAAAAAACAAATCAACATAGAAAAACAAAATGAAATTCACTTTTTTTCTTTTTCTTTCGCTTTAGTTTGTTTTGTTACATATGACATTCTCGAACAAAAAGAGTCTATGCAAACAAAATTTCATCGAAACAATGAGTATATTCTTTCATTAGCAAAAAATCTTGTGAATATTGAATAAACAAATTGTGCCATTTGTTTCCTTGTTTTTTATTGGTGATTTTTTTTACAAAAAAAAACAATTCATTGTAAATAAATCTATTTAAATCTTTTCTTTTTCTTTTATTCAGATTTATATTTTCTTATTCATTTCACATGAGAATATTAACTAATTAATTTGCAACCTAGACAATCAATGGTAAGTTAAGATTAGCTATCAGGCGAATTTCGTGGAGAATATTGATGTTTCACGCGTACATTTAAGAACATATAAATACTCTTGACTTTAGTCTTTTATTTGCGTTATTCTAGGATTTTATTACAATTGAAGATAAACAATAATGTCTATTCCTTATTTCAATACCAGGTAGAGACGAAAAAAAATCGAATTATTATATTTAGCTAACGAATCTGTTCGTTGCTCTCATTAAATATTGTTTCTTTTTGATATTAAATATATCTGTTATATTTTCTCACCGATACAATGTTTAGTTCATATGGTTTCCTATCAAACGTCAAACAGTATGAACATGGATCCGCGTATCGACATGTACCGATGCCATCAACAGGTAAATATTTCTTAAAATTTTCATTACATTTATTCGGTTTCCGCTAACCAACGAAACGATCGAATGTAAATATTTTCATCGATAGATGGACTTGTTTTGCACGAAAATATCATTAATCTCATGTACTTGAATTCACCTCAAAACACTCGCACGTAAACGCTATAAAACGTGTCAACATGAGCTAATTAGTTTTCAATGAAATAACGTCGTAGAAAGAAGAAGAAGAAGAGAAAAAAAAACAACAAGTATTCATGTGATGATAGCTAAGAAAACGAATATAGATACAAGAGAAAGTCTTCTTCGTCGGTATTTAAGATGATTCATTCGAGAGAAAGAAAAAAAAAGCAAATTATCTAACGATTCGCTGAGGAAATCAGTCAGTCGTATTTTCCCATTAGTTCTTTAGAATAGAACGGAAAAATTCGTCGTTTATTATCAATGATTTTATTTACTTCTATAAAACTAAATAAGTAATGGGTTTCTTATGTAAGAAGTGTTTTTTTTTGTTAATATTCATTTTTTTTCTAAAGTTTTCATACTGCATTTAGTAATTAAACATGTAAACATAGTATGAAAAGAAAGAAAGAAAAAAATACGAGAGAAAAACAAGAACCCCAATCTCTTATTTTCTCTCTCGCTCTGATCGACACATCGATATAAGTTTGTAATCATATACGTATATATATATATCGCTTAAAAAGAGAAAAAAAAGAAAAGTCCATCTATATTCGAAACGATTTATTTCGTTTATGAGAGTTACAAACATCTGTCAATTTACTTTCGTTCATTAGTTTGTTATATAAAAACTTATTGAAAAAAAACAGAAATCATGTCAAATTCAAATACTCCAATGGAGAACAACACTGAGGAGCCAGATGATGATGTTTACGATGAAGAATCATCTTGTCCTACTGCAACGAATGCTGCCGTTAAAGAAGATATTCATGCATGGCGCAAACGTAATTCGTATGCATTTCAACGCAAACCATTATTAGTTCGACGAATGAGTCGAGGTGAGCCTAATCAAAAACAAATAAACGCGCACATGCCCATCGTGCCTCTAACTATCTATGTATCTTCTCATCGATCGCTTTTTGTTTTGTGTAATATGATCCTGTGCTATGCTATTATTTGCTAGAAAATGATTTCTTTTGTTTGATAAGAAAAATAGAATTCTGATTATTTTTTTTCAGCATGTCGAGATCGACTAGTACGGACACCGACTGTGATTGTATGTAACGATGAATTCTGCTTTTTTTGCTGTATAATATCAAACTTTTGTTTAGGGTATGTGTGGCTTGCCAGCTCGTGGCAAAGTAAAGAGCAAATTTTTCTCAATTGTTTCCGTTGTTATCTAAATCGATTGCATATTGTTTTAAAAGACTTATATTTCCAAAAAATTGGCTCGTTATTTGCATTGGATTGGAATAAAAACGAAAGGTAAGGAAGGAAATCTCGACTTGTATTTTTCAAAGATAGTCTAAGCTTATCTCTCTTTCTTTTTATTTTTAAATCATATTTGCAGAATAAATATTTATGACCTACTTTAGACGTTATTGTTTTCCTATGGATAAATTTATGATAATCATTTCTTAATCTGTAGTGAGTCGAGTTTATGTGACAATGATTAGATAATTAAATAGAAATTCGGAAATTAACATAGTTTGCTTTCTCAGAGATAAATCGATATTGAAATCTTGAGCATGAGGGTCGATCTGACCTGAAACAAAGAAATAAAAAATGGGTGTACCCAAATAGTGCGCGATATCATCGTCTAAATAAGGAAATTATTTGTTCTAGTTTTTAATGTCGGTGAATATCGTCGTGATGCTGTGAAATCCTATGCTGACAAAGATTTTTTTGACCCTAATAATACTGAAGCTGTTAAACTTCGAAAGTATGGAAATTCAATCGAATATTTTGGTTTGATCATTTGAATTATTTTTGTTTAAATTAGCGAATGTGCTCAACATGCACTCGAAGATATGTGTAGTTACCTTGCTGATGAAGGCGAAGTAGCTATATTCGATGCTACCAATACGACAAAGGAACGTCGACAAACGATTTACAATTATTGTGCGCAAACATTTTGTTTTCGTGTATTTTTCGTTGAATCAATTTGTGATTCAAAGGAAATGATTGATGCTAACATTCGAGTATGTCGTCAAGTCTTTTGCAAAGCGTATATGTTGTCTTTCTTTGTTGATTGATAGGAAGTGAAATTAAAAAGTCCTGACTATCGAGATGTGACACCGGAAGAAGCTGTCTCTGATTTTCATCTACGTATTCAACAATATGAAAAATGCTATGAAACAATTGATGAAAAACTCGAAAAGAATTACTCATTTATTAAGATTTTTAATTGTGGTGAACGTTTTCTTGTTCATAAGATTGGTGGTAAGAATCATTTGATGTAGAAATACTTAAATAAATATATTATCTAGGTCATATTCAAAGTCGTGTGATCTATTTCTTAATGAATATTCATATTCTACCACGAACGATTTATTTAACTCGAGTAAATTCAAAAAAAAAACGAATAAGTAAATAAATTTGTTGATAATGTATTTCGTTTTTAGCACGGAGAATCAGAATTAAATCAACAACAACGTATCGGTGGTGATCCACCTCTTTCAGAAAATGGCAAACGAGTACGATAGATAATTCTGTTGTTTTAATCAATTCGTCTTTTCTTTTTCTAGTACGCAGACGCATTAGCACAATATATGGAAAATGGTGAATAGAAACTGACTGTCATTGTCATTTGTTCAATATTTATTTATTTTTCATAGAAAAAATTCCGGATCTAATTGTTTGGACAAGTCAAATGCAACGAACGATTCAAACAGCGGCGAAAATCAGTGCACCCAAAGAGCAATGGAAGGCATTAAATGAAATCAATGCTGTAAGATAAAAAAACAAGAATCTATCGTTGAGAATAAGAAAATATGAGAATCTTTTTCGAAGGGTATTTGTGAAGGTTTGACATATCGTGAAATAGCTGAACGTTTTCCTGATGAATTCGCTGCACGTGATCAATCGAAATTCTACTATCGTTATCCAGGAGGCGAATCCTATCAAGATCTTGTTGCTCGACTTGAGCCAGTTATTATGGAATTAGAACGTGCAGAAAATGTGCTTGTTATTTGTCATCAAGCTGTTGCACGATGTATTCTCGCGTACTTTCTCAACAAAGATGCCGGTTCGTTCGTTTGCTTTCATATTCAGATCAAAGAGAAAAACAAAAGTTCTTCTTCTTTCTCATTGTAGAAGATCTTCCGTATACGAAAGTACCTTTACATACTGTTATTAAATTAACACCCATGGCCTATGGATGTTTTATGGAATGTATTCCTTTGCCAGTCGAAGCAGTTAATACGCATCGTCCGAAACCGAAGGTTTGACGAAGATTTCTTTGTTGTTGTTGTTGTTGTTTTTTTATTATTCGTTTGTTTTCTTTTAGAATTGTCAAACTGATCGGGCAATTGAAGATGCTCTCGTTGAATTCGATGCGTCGGAACGTCGTATTCGAACGAAAACAGAAATTATTTATAATAGTGGCGGAACGAAAATTCAAACTTGTGATGCAGATGGAAATCGTATTCAACGTTATGATAGTTTCAGTATAGATACAACATTAAACAATATCGATTCATTGGTACACGACTTCAATACGATGAATACAGATTCCAACAATTAAACCAAAGCAAAAACAATAATAACATTCGCATTCAAAAATTTTATCTGTGCTAAACTTTATACATATGATATATATATGTATTCTTGAATTTTCATTTCGTTTCTTGGTGAACCTATCTGGTTTCTTTCAGTTTTCATTTCTTCTTCTTCTTCTTTTTTTTCTTCTTTATTTCTTATGTTGATGTATCGGTTTTTGATGATGAGTTCTTATGAGTATATATTCTCTATTCTTTTTTTATCTGTCAAACAAAGATAAAAAAAAACGAAAACAAATAATAGATTTCTAGATGGATGCTAAGGAGATAGAAACAACGGAAAATTCCGATGAACCAGCTCGAAAACGAATAAGACCTGGTACGTTGTCAAAGAATGAAAAGAGACAAACGAAAAATTCATTCGTTTCAATGAAAGAACAACGAATTGATTGTATTTAGATCCATCACCAGATCATAATCCTGAAGATGATGTAGGCATAACTGAATTCGTGTCTTCACACGAGGGTTTCGATGGAATTATTAAATATCGGTAACAAAAAAAGCACTCGTTAAGGTCTTAGCCTTTCCAGATGGGAATTTCATTTTCTTGTAGTTATTCAGATTTTCTTGTCAATGAAATCTCAACAGATGGTACAATCGTTCGTCTAACTGATTTATCATGTCCAGATTACAATTCAACAAAATCGAATTCATCATCTGTCTGTACTCCCCTTACACAGATTTGCAAAATTCTCATCGTTTTATCTTCTCTAGAATATCGAACTCGACGATGACATCATCGACAAATTGAAAACTCTCTCACAAACACGTGCTAAAGATACTGTTTCCATTCCTGTTGGTACGCATCAATAAACAAAAAGAAAATCTTTTGAACATCTCTTCGATTTAGAAAACATGACAAAAGATCAACGAACATCTGTTCATCATTTTGTTCGTTCGATTGATATGAATCTTAAGAGTGAATTAGTACAAAATGTTATTCAAGTCGTCTATCAACGTGAATAACATGACTTAGGCATCTTTCGAATATGTTTAATTGTTTTCTTTTTCGAATAGCTCTTGCGAATCAAGTTCGTCGAGCTACTGAACAATGGCCAGATAAAAGCAAACCCTATCTAAAATTTATTCTTTACAAAGAAAATCGAGATACAATGGATGCAATTCAATCGATTGCTGGCTGTCTCAAGTAAAATTCCGATTAGAATCGATTTTTGAGCTTGAATCTTTGTCTAGTATGAATACATCGTTGTTTCAATATGCAGGAATCAAGGATAAACGAGGAAAAACTTGTCAGGAAGTAACAATTCATAAGTAAGCAGATAGAGAGAGAGAGAGAAAAACAACCTGATTTTCGTTTTCAAGAGTTCTACCAAGTAAATTCAAACAGATCAATCAACGTTTACCATCGATTAAAGTTGGTAATTTTCAATTCTGTGAAAATCCTCTTCGTCTCGGACAATTACAAGGCAATCGTTTCGAAATTTTCATTCGAAATATTCCTAAAACTATTCAAGAACAACAAATTAAAACCTATGTTAACAATTGGATCAACCATGGTTATATTAATTACTTCGGTTTACAACGATTTGGTTCACGAACATTAGCAACACAAACTGTTGGAAAGTATATATATATCACCTTTCTTTTTGTTTGAAATATCAAATTTTGATTTCTAATACTCAGATATCTACTTCGACATGATTGGTCATTGGCTATCGATGCTATTCTAGCCTATGATGACAATATTGCACATGAATGGCTTCGAAATTTACTTAAACAATGGAATCAAACACGTGATTTAACGACAATTCTCGATGGTTCGATACCGTATCGTCGTTCGATCGAAGTCGATCTTCTTCGTGGCTTGCAAAAACACGGTCAAACAAATCTAATCGGTGCACTTTCATGTATACCACGTAATACTCGTTTATTATATCTTCATGCTTATCAATCGATGATTTGGAATAAAATCGTTTCTCGACGTTTGAATACCTACGGTCAACAGATTCTTCTCGGTGATTTGTATGTAAAAAACTTTCAAGATGATAATAATGAAATTTTCATTGTCGATGAAACCAATCGACATGAAATTCAACTCGAACAAATCATTCTTCCATTGCCTGGACACGATATTAAATATCCATCGAATGATATTCATTCATGGTATAAAGATTTATTAAATGAAGATGGTATTGATATTAATCAAATGAAATATCAAGTTAAAGATTACAGTCTACCAGGTAGTTATCGACAATTTCTTTTACGACCTCAACAAGTCGAACATCGAATTGTCTATTATGATAATATAACTGACGATCCATTGCAAAGTGATTACGAACGATTAATTCAACAATCAACTAGTTTGTTACAACCTTTTTCTTTTCTTTTTTTTCTATTATTTGTTTTTTAAAGATGTGACATGTGAATTGAAACAGTATATGGGTTTGATTCTTGCATTTTCATTGCCGAAATCATCGTATGCAACAATGGCATTGCGAGAATTGTTACATCGAAACGAATCGAAACTTCAAACGCATCATCAACAAGAACAAGAATCAAATGTAAATCAAGATAATGATCTTGAAGATGTTATTTCATGATATTGTTCTTTAGAAAAAAAGAAATAAAATATATAACTATACGTATACATATCGATCAAGGATTCTTTTGACGATATGAATTGATATCCATTGATTACATCATACAGAAGAAAAAAGATTTCTTTCTTGTTTGCTATCAAATGAATCTAATGTAAGAATTCATTAGCAACATTTTTTTTTCTTTTTGCTGCTGTTCATAGGAAAAAATTGTTAGTCAACCTTTCTTTTGATTGTCCTTGTCGATGAAAGACATATGTTTATAATTATAAATTATTATTTCATTGAATATGTTTTCATAGAGATACAATTCAATGATAACAAAAGAAATAATTATTTAACAATTGACTGCATTTATTTCACGTAAAATAACTTCAAAGCAGAATGTTTGATAAATAAACGAAAATCTTCTGAAGATGATCGATTGATTTTCTTTTTCTTTCTTGATTTGCCTGCCATTCCACCATCTCTATCGGTCAAGAACAACTTCAATGTGTTTATCTCTATTTAATGAATTGATTGCTCATGATGATTGCACATGTCTATTTATTGAGTTAATCGGATTTCTTTAATTTGACTGGATATATCTTTCTCAAGAGAAAAAGAAAACAAGAACAAAATTATTATAAACTTCCGTTGAAAATCAAAAGTTTTGAATACACATCTGCATAAGAATCGAGTTCATGTTGACATTAGTCTGAATATAATATACGTACATTGATATGTTATCTACATTTGTTAATCCACTCACATGAACAATTGAAAAGTAAAGAAAAACAAGTCAAGAGTTAAAATTGCTATTCTTTCGATTACTTATTCATAATGTATCGTCACACTTCTCCCTTTTTTGTTTCGTTTTCTTGATTTAGTAGAACTGATGACCAGAAGGGTCGAAAATGTTGTATATACGTATATGTATACACTTGTGTTTAACAAAGAAACCGAACGAGACTCATATAAACGATGTTGATGAGTGAAAGAGACACATCAAAGTGTGGTGATTGTCATTACATGCGTTTACTACGCCTTTCGGCAGATGTTTATACAAGCCGAAAAGAATTCGTTGAACAATCTTTTTTCCTTTTCTTCTTCGTCTTCTTCTTCTTCTTCTTCTTTTTTTTGCCTATATGTTGTATTTCGTGTTCTCATATCGCTCGCTCGTGCATATACACAATTGATGAGCGAAGGCGCAAATTTTGAATATTCGACGCGACGTTATAGTTGAAAGAGAAGAGAGAGCAGAGAGAGAAGAAGAACGAAAGAACAACCATCTAACATCGTTCTGTTTGTACAGTAGCGTAGCTATAGCAGGCAAACTATCGTCGTATAACTTTTTCTTCTTTCTCCAACGATCAGATCAGTCGTCGTTGAACGAGCTTTATTGTGTCTTTGTCTATACATTCGTTGAGTTCGTTTCATAGTTAGACAGTATCTCTCGTTTTTTTTTGACAACGAAAAATCTATTGCGAAGAGAGCAATATTCAATCTTTATGGTATACTAATGATTGATAAAGGTAAAGATATTTTTCTTGTTACAATAATCATACAACTCTTCGGGGGGATATATATATACGTTTATACACACACACACACGCATACATGAAAGAAAGAGTTTCTTTCACATATGCATGATTTCAAGCTGAACGTGCACGCGATCGTATCCATCCATACATTGCAGGAATATTTGGCGATTATCGTTAATTAGGTGCCTTATTCTCAGCGGTAGTCGGCGTACGCCGTTCGTTCTCTTCTAATCTTCATCGACAAACCGTTCACTTATTCATAACCTTAGAGAACAAAATAAGCGCAATCGAGATGAAGACGAAGAAAATCGTTCATCAGTAGGGAAATTTAGTTTCTTTTCTTTTTTTTAAATGTTTATTTCTTCATTCATTCATTGCATCATACGGAAATGTAGTAGAAGTTGCAAAAAATCTGTCAAATAGAAATAGAACGAGGAAAGTCGCTTGCATATTTCCGCTTGATTAGCTTTTCTCGTCTTTGCACTTAACATTGATGATGATAAACCATTTTTGTGTGCTTGTTTTATCACTATGAAAGCTGTTTGAGCAATATTTATCTATTTACACCCAAGGTAGAAGCATTCAATAATCCAATTATCTCGTTTTCATTTTCAGCTTTTTGTTTCGCTTCGATTCATTTTCTTTTCTCATTCTCTTCATAAATAACTGTCACATTTATCTATTGATTCACATTCGAGAAGACAAAAAAACGAAAAGAGTATGACCATCAAGTTGATCTTGAAACTTGGTGCTTAGGTGACAGAGTAAACGATTTTTTTTCTAGGACGACCTTTTAACAAACACCCTTTCAATGTAACTAGAGTGTTATTTCATCATTTTATATGAAAGTTCAATATGTTATCTTGATGAATTAGTAGTGTACACATCATTTTCGTTCTTATACGTATATATATATATGTATATCTCGTATAAAAAATGACAGAGATTTATCTCTTCTCCACCCCTCTTCTTCTTCTTCTCCTTCTTATTCGATAGGAGGGACGAGACGTTCAGACATGATGAATTGCTTGAGATATTTTGTATTCACTCATTTGCTCTTCTATTTAGTGTGTGTGCTGATGGTCAATTAATCTCTCCAGTAGTATATTCAACAAAGAATAAAATGATTGTTTCATCATTATCATCATCATCAACAACACAACAACAACCTCAACAGCAACATTCTCGTTCATCGAATAGTGATGAAGATTCCGGATGTGCTCTCGAAGAATATGCCTGGTGTCCACCTGGTCTCAAAGCCGAACAAGTACGTGTATCTAATTGAATGCATATTGTGCTCATTTCTTCTTATCTATTTAATTAAGGTCCGACAATTTTTCAAATGTTTTCCAGAAGATAAAGTGCCATTTTTGAATTCTCTCGGGGAAAAATATCGTCTTGTATGTTTTCAAATTTCATTTATTTATAAAAAACAAACAAACACGAACATTGATTTTCATATTAGAAAATGCTTGAAAAACAATTACCTCCACATGATTCCGATGCGAAATATTGTCGTTCATTAACTGAAGACGAAAAAAATGAATTACGCATATTCAATGAGCAACAACGACATAATGCACTTGGACGTGGCGTTGCTAAACAATTACTTCTTACGCAGTCTTCTGTACCATGTCGAGGTGTAAGTTAAAGAAATACATACATATGAATATGTATTACTTTGTCAGTATACATTACCACAGGGAAAAAAAAGAAAGATTAGCACACATACGTACATATCGATATGAATAGATGCATATTACGAAATAAGAAAGAAAAACTGACAGCACTTGAGAGAATGCGTATCACATTTCGAAATATGACAACTAGAAGAAGAAAATGAAATGAAACTTTCTCAAGCGTAGAAGATTGGTCAGTTAATTAGATTCAATTTATTTGACGAAGATATATCAGTTCAATAATTGTAATAAATACCAAGTGTGTTCGACATTTGTTCTCTTCAGTACTCAGTATGTGTGAAATTAAAAACAGATATTTCTTTGATTAATAATGATAAATGAAAATCATGACGGATAACATATGGTGAATTCGATCTTTTTTCTTTAGTGTCAAAAAGTAATCGAACCAGGCTCGATCTATGTAAATGCCGAACGATTAGGTCGAAATAATTTCTGGCATCCACAATGTTTTATCTGTATTCAATGCAAAGAATTTCTTATTAATTTAATTTATTTTTCTAAAGATGGTCTTTTATATTGTGGTCGACATCATGCCGAATTATATAAACCACGATGTACAGCATGTGATGAGGTATGTTAAACGAAATTCATGAAAAGAAAGAAAAATGAACAGTTGCTCTTCAAAAGAACCTTTAATTGATTATATAATCATTACTACGAAGAGATAAAAATCAAAGGCATACATAGGTATTCAAAGTATAAAAAACGTTTGATAGTCGACATTGTTTACATGATGAGTCGACGATTACTACCACCGCCACGTCGATATAAGGTATATACATAAAAAAAAACACTTTATGAGTAAAAAATATTTGTTCGAGTATTACTATCATTCGATCGATGAACTGATCAGTTGTATATTTACATATCGTAACAGACGTTATGTTTATCTCGTGAGAGTATTCAGTAGGAAATGACTGGTTAAATAAGAGATTGACAAGAATGTTGTTGTGTTATTAGCTGTTTGTCATGCAATTGAACAGCAAAAATCTAATTATGATTTTAATCTTTGTTTGAAGATAATCTTCAGTGATGAATGTACCGAAGCTGAAGGTTACAGTTGGCATATGGATCATTTTGGTTGTTCAAATTGTAAGAAACGTCTTGGCGGCGAACGTTATGTTATGCGACAAAATCAACCGTTTTGTTTGAAATGTTTCGAAAGTATGTATGCAGAATATTGTGATACGTGCGGCGAACGTATTGAAACTGATCAACCACAAATGGCACATGAATCTCAACATTGGCATGCGAATGATGCGTGTTTCTATTGTTATACATGTCGAATACCATTAGCTAATCGAGCATTTTTTCCACGTTATGGTGCTTTATTTTGTTCAAATGAATGTGCTCTACAACGAAATCATCGATTTAATCATACGAAAATTATTCAACAGCAAAAATATTCGAAGGAGCCCGATCTTATACCGACATCGCACAAACATACGAATCAACATGTGAAAATTCTTCCAGCTCGACCGAAATCCATGTCGCAACAAATTTCGAATATGTCTCGTTCAATTTCTAGTCGATCAAAAGATCAAGCGGGATACGTATCCGATGGTGGACATGTTAGTAAATCCAAACGAGAGTATAGTAATGGCTATCTATCCGATGGCACTGGAACGAGAAGGCACAAACACGCACTTCAATTTCAGAATAAGTAAACGAACAAAAAAAACGAGAAAATTTGTTTTATTTTTTGTTTTTTTTTTGAAGAATTAATATAGAAAAAAATAAACCACAAGTATTCGTTCAATTTCAATCATCACCTGAATCAATACTCAAAACTCGTCACAAAGACTCGAAAAACAATCGTTCACGTGAACCAATTCAATTTTACAATGATTTAAATCTCGAACAGTTAGATCGTCATGGTGCAACGTTAGAAATCGCTCGTTGTCCAACATCGAAATCGTCTCGTTCATCATTACCCGATTTAACAAATAAAATTTCACGAAAAAATCATTCCGAAGAAATTCTCATTGACAATGATAAACCGAAAATCGATGTGAAAAAATGCGATTCAAACGATATCATGTATCCAATATCACGACCGAAATCAGTTGTTTATTCGACATCAACCCAATTTCCACGCTCACGTTCATTGAATGGTTCGACACGGTTTACTAAACAACATCATGTTCGTTTTGTCGATGAACATGATGATAATGAAAAAGAGAAAACTAATAAACGTTTATCGATAAATTCTCATCGAACAAAATCAACATATTATTCGTCTGCGTCATCGTCATCGTCGTCATCGGACTCGGACAATGACGAGGATTTAGATTCGATCTATCGACAATATGATATTCATGGCAATCGTATACGACGACCGATGAATTATGGAACGAAAATAAGCTATGTCGATGAATGTGGACTCGGAAGAAATACAATTAATCCAATGTTGATGAAAAAACCAATTACAACAGAAAAAACTCAAAAGAAATCATCATCGAAACGAAAGAAAAAGGATTGTATTATTAGTTAAACATCATCTCGTTTTTTCACTACTGTATAGCTGTTTTGTTGTTTGAACATTGCAAACAAATCTTTTTCTCTCTCGCCCTTGCCCGTTTTGTTTTCTGCGTTTTTCTTTTTGAAGATAAATTAAATAATAATAATAATAATAATATTTGATCGTCATTTAAAAGAATATTTCGATTTATTTTTATTTCTCGTATGTTACTAAGGAAATAGTTTTTGTTATTTGCTTCTGTTTTTTTGCATGACATGTCTGGATTCAATCGAGTCATAAATCGATTAAAAGATGTAGTCATTGGACAGCCAATAATGTCAACGACAAAAATCGAAAATGAATCAACACACGATCCACAAACTGTCATTCTTCATATTTATTCGATTTCTGAACGTGTCAATCGATTTTCTTTTAAATTCGGCTTAGGTCTCTATCATACAGCTGTCGAAATCTACGGTCAAGAACATTCATTCGTTGGTCATCCATTTAAATTCTCTGGCATTGTATCAACAATACCGAAAACAGCTGCATATATCTATTTAGAAGGTTTAGATATGGGCAAAACAACAATGACTGAACGAGAGATTGGCAATTGTTTGAAAGAATTAGGACAACAGTTTACAGGCGATTCCTATCATCTTTTACAGAAAAAGTAATAAATAATCTGCGTAGTATGTTTAATATTTTATTGATTTTTTTTTGTATTCTTGTCAGTTGTAATCATTTTGCAAGTACATTTGTTAAACGTCTTTGTAATGGTACACCGCCTAGTTATATCAATCGAGCAGCAAATTCAGCTTCATCTCTGCCATTTCTCGATACAATATTTAGTATTAAATTAGATACTGAAAAATTCTTTATTGAAATACTCTATTTAACATTCTACGGAGATTTAACAAGTGTCATAGAAACACTCGATGTCGATTATCAAACAAATCTTACACGTTATATATCGTATATTGAATGTTCGTTCGATGATCAATCGATACCGAAATGTTTGCCGTAAGTTGATGTTGAACATGTTTGACTAATTTAATTATTTTTTCGTTCAATCGAATCAATGAACAGATATTATCCAGTTATGAAAAATGAGAATCCATTTAAACCATCGAAGACATTGGTAGAATTAGTTAAGACAAATCTATGTGCAAATTTTATTTTTACTCAATCGAAAGTAAAAGAAAATAATAGAACTTTTTAATATTTTTATTGGACATTTTTCGAAGTTTGTTTATGATCAAGCATTTGAAATCGATGAGAAATTAAAATCAAAGAAAATTTCACTAACAAACATTCGTTCGATTCAACAAGAACCAACATTCATCATTGATGATGAATCTCTATCTTCATCTTCAGATTATTCAACCGATATTCACCAGTATCTAGATCGTATTTATAGACAACGAATCGAAACGATATAGATCGTTATATAGTGATCTCTTCTGTCGAACGATTACTATTCGACGAAGAACAATTGACGAAATAAAAACCTATTCTATTATTTGATTATTTGTCTTTTTTCGTTGTTGTTGGTCAATTCAAATGAATTTAATCGATAGTAAAACGCTCTACTTTCTACTCAGAAATAAATATGTTCTACTTTGTGGAGATTCAGTCATGCGTTCGTTAGTAATCAAACACTAAAATAGAATATCAAATTCCGTTGTGTATTCGTTTCATTACCTAGAATTTACAAAGATATAATTTTATTAATTCAAGGCCAAAATCGTTTATTAACGAGTGATGAATTAAGAGCGAAATTAGATGATCCTGATATGTCAACATTGAACGATCAATTATTAGCAGGCGATAAGAAAACAAATGATGCAACATATTATGAACGTCGTTGTTATTTAACAAATACACATTTGATTAAATTTGTTTTTCTAACACGATGTTTAAGTGGACAAATGAGAAATGAATTACGTGAAATAGTTGAAAAACGAGCGATGGTACCTGATGTTATACTTTTAAATTCAAGTATTGAAACAACAGAATTTTTTAATACGAAAAAAAGATCATTATTTGTTGGTTTTTAGCTATTTGGGATATTACAAAATATGAACAAAATACTGAAAGAGATTATGCACAATTACTCGAAGAATGTTTTCAGGCAATACGTTCGATTATTCCTCCATCGACGATTGTCATTTGGTTAACAGCTGTAAATTCGAACGAAGTTCTTTTTTTTTGTAGAATAAAATCTATTTTTGTTTTTTCAGACTCCATTTTCTAAGGATGCTCGTGGTGTTCTCGATGAAACAATATTCGAAAAGAAAAATTTTCTTCGTATACGAATCTTTCATATCAATACATATTCATCTGAATTAGCTAAAAAATATAATTTTCAAGTTATTGATCTTCATTATCTCGTACGAAAATTTGTTCAACATCGTTGTAAAGATGGCATGCATTATGATGCTTTAATCCATCGATTAATAACAACAGAGATTGCACGATATATAGCCTGTGGATTTAATCAAAATCTACCTGAATACACAAATGATAATGATAAACAAATATGCCTTGATATTCTTCAAACAATTCTCGATAAAATTGATCATCAAATAACAGAATTCGATCGAAATATTCTACAAACATATCGACCAACAGATATGGATTTTGATTTAATGGTTAATTTAAACGAAAAAGAAAAAAATATTTTTTATTTAATCGATTATTATGAAACAAAACTAGCTCAAAATACTTGTTAATAAGTTAATTTTCTTTTTCTTTGGAATAAATAATTAAATATTGTTTTCTTCGTCTTCTTATTTTTTGTTATAAATATTAAAATTAGAAAACCGTCGGGCTTTTAAAAGTATTTGTCGAATATGCGACGTAAATTATCAAAACGAAAACAAACTGTAGATTTATAGAACAGCTCCTCTAGGTCGTTGGCTGGAGCGAATTGTTAGGTGCAAATTAAACGACATATCGAACCATGAAATTGACTTCGACAAATCTACTGAGTACGTTAACCTATTTTTTGTAGGATGAAAATTCTATTAATTAATTTATTGAAATAAGTGCTTTCCTGTTTACATTGACTTAATAATTGTAAGTTAAACAGTTCGTAAAACTAAGTATTAATTATACTTTTGCGTTATTGGAAATTCTCATTTGCGTCACATTTGATCAAAGTAAAAGTAGGGGAAGGAAAAACGTTTTCATTTTTTATTACCTGAGTAATTTTGATCCATCACATCCGAATGATGAAAAGGGAATGCATATTTTCTCTCTAATTAGTTATTTATCATAAATTAGAATGGGAACATTTCCATAATAATTGAAGTGGCTAGTAAAGAAAACGCATTTCATTGACCTATGACAGAGTATTTTCTGTTGACATTACTGTGGGAGAAAATACCGAATTAAATTTGTAAACATGAAATCTTTACTGACAGGCTGTGTGATTTTGATTATATAGGCAGACTTGTTATTAACTTAATTTATAACGAAATCAAATAGCAATATTGAACTGGAAAATATATACTTTCATTGATTATTGATGAATAGAAAGAACGCAATAGTCATTGACATCTGCGTAAAATCTATGTTATGTAGACGATTCATAAATTCTTTTCTTATTTTATTACTCTTATTAAATATTTAATGTGTTTTGTCTTTTTTCTCAAAAGAAAACAGATTTCGTTATAACAGGCATGTGAAAAACACAATTATTTAGGTGAACGGCTTTGTTGAAATGCGTAGTTCGATAAATGATTTTCTCGTTTCAATTTGGAGAATTTATCCACATAACTGGATTAGTAAATGGGTGTTTTTGCTTGAAGAAATTCTTTCCTTCGTTCTACTATTGCTGAGATGCAAGCACGTGGGCTTGTCCGCCGGATAATTGATGTCGTTTCATGACAAATTTCAATGTTAGCTTTGTTTTTTAATTTTAGCATAAATAAAATTTAGCTCATTTACTATTTTTATTTTTTATTTGAAAATTTTTATCAGATTATAGAATTTATATATATATATATATATACACGATAATTATCTTATTTATTCGGATTATTTCGACCTGAGTGCAGAAAAAGTCGTCAACTTATATATCAAATATTGTTTATCACATCATTTTCGAAGTATACTTTATCTGAAGAGGACGATAACCGTCTGTATGATATTTTAAATTATTAGATATAAATAGATGACTGGTTGTTGATAATAAAAGTTAGTTATAAATGGATGTTTTAACAGTGTTTCATTAAGCACACTACGATATTTCTTTTTTTTTTGACTCAAGTGATCTTATTTTATTGAAAATTTTTAACAATAGAACAGAACGACAATCCATTATTAATTTCGATGTTTTTATCGGCAACGAAGTAGAAATTATTAAAAAATGATGATATTTTTTGAGGTATCTCAACTTTAAGGACATGTTCTCGATAACTATAGCGTAGCACTGTTAATTCTTTTTGACATTTTTTGTAAGTCATAGTCATATAGAAGAGAGAATAAAAAGATCCTGACAATGGTCTTTGTCATAGTTGCCATTGAACTGACAATTATACTTGCGACGATTTTTACATAAATTTAATCGACTAGAAATATTCATCATAAGTAATATATAAAAGGCGTTTCTCCTATTTTATAAGTACGTTTTGGTTGATTTGTCTTCCGCTGTGGTGAAATATCATGTATCGGAAACACAGTGGTAGTCTATTTTACTCTAATTAGTTGTTAGCACCCAGCATTTATATATCTGTTGTTTTCTGCATATTTTATGAACTCGGTAAACTCGTTCTGCGAAAGAAAATCCTCTTTGCCATTTTTTCTCCCAAAAAAAAGAGAGAGATTACTTCGTGCATGTTGGATAAATCGATTTCTTATTATGTTCGAGGAAAAAGAAATATCTGTGACAAGCGCAAAGTTCAAAAATTAATTCAGATCTTGTAACGTTAAGACTGACGGTTAAATTTAAAATGTAAGAACGACCAAATTTCACCACTAATCATGATATAGTTCGTGATAAATGTAGGAATTTTGCTAAACTTTTTTTTTAAAAGAAGACACTCATTTTTTATACGACTTCATTCGGATTCAATCAATGAAACAAGCACTTTATCACAAAAATACGTAGATGAGAAGGCGAGCACGAATGTTTTTATTTTCGAAGAAATATCGACAAAAAAATACTTGTTAATTTAATACAAATAGTTTCATTGACTAGTTCATGAATATTTCTGCAAACATTCGTAGGTTTCACATAAATTAGTCATTCTCTCATTTATTCTTTTATCTAGAAATAACTTGGGAACTATTCATCAGGGAGATTTTTCTGCGTTTATCCTTTAAGTCAATGAATAAATTAAAGATTTCGAAGATGATTTCGCATATGCTCAGTTCACAATTTGTGTCTTTTCTAAAGATAGTATTATCGAATCATTTAGTCGACAAATCTGCTCTATGAGTTCACTTTCATCAATAACTATTTATATTTTTATTCTACTAATTTATCCCGCGAAGCATCAAAATGATTAGTTATGCTCTTTTACTATCGAATCGTTTGTTCAATTGAATCGTTAGAGCTTTGTTTCTATTAGAGCCTTGCATGACTTGTATGTCACATGTAATCAAGTATAGAAATATATATATATATATGCACTTTTTTTAAAATAACCTTCGCAACAACATTCAATCGGATATGAGTTCTCATGAAAAACAATTCAGACACAAGTAATTGTGAGTTATGCCGCAGTATATATATCTTCATGACGACCAGACATTGCATTTCATTCTTGGCATAGTATTGCGTTTGAAAGTTTTGTTATTGTGTCGTCTTCGAAATCATTAGAAATTCATTGATAGTTTAATCAATGAGCGAATGTTATTTATCAGCGCCCTCTCAAATCGTGTCATTCATCTTAAGTAATAGAATTATTCTAGTTGAAATAAGATAAGTAGCACAGACGTAAAAGTGATCCTTGTTAAAATATTGATTAAATTCTTTGTGATTATCTTCGCTAAAGACTAACGAGAATATATCCTATACGTCAGCTGTCTATGGATTGTCAAACTTTAATTTCCTGTGTGCAATATATTCTGAATGTTTTCATTAACCCTTCGTTGGTGTCCTCATTTTATAGCTTCAATTATGGCCCGTTTATTCCTTCTTCATGCTATAGAATGAGAGCGACTCTATTTTTTTGAGTTTGTTCGCTATAAAGTTATCAAAGAATAACCAATTAAAAAAATCACTTCCAGGTCTTATTATAGATAGAGACATAGGGTGGGTCTAATCGGGCCCCAGGACACTAACGAGGAGTTAACAACATTATGTGACAGAGCAAGAATTCCTTGCTTTTTTTTCGATGAACATTCGTAGATTTCTTTCTTAATCAATAGATCAACAATTTAGTATCAAATTACTTTCAAAAATTATCATATCTATTTTCCATCGCCAATGTAAGTTGACATTTATACTTTTGTTCTATGGCCCCTATTGTTTTCATAATAAGAATTAGATATTTTTGTCAGATTCAAGTCGTCAAACGAAATAAATCGTAAAGCTATTTACGTCATAGTAATGTTTACTTATTTGTATAATTTAGGAGTGCAAAACATGCCAGGTCAGCGTCACTGTTTTATCTGAACATAAATAAAATCATGATTTGTCCTGGAAAAATAAATGTTTTCCTTAGAATTAATTAGATTAAGATTAAAACGAGAATACAATATCTTGTACTTTTATCTAGTAAAAGAAGAAAGGAGCCCATCAACATTTTCGACGTTAAATATTTTAGTAATGAACATTTTTCAAACGAGACAATTGAATCTTGACAATAGTGTGAAGTTGTTATTCATCACCACTCATTTGCATGCAAAGTCAGAAATAGTTTAATTATTTCTTCTATTTTTTTCTCTCGAACTTTCATGATATATTTTCTATAAAAACATATGTTCAATGTTTTTAACGTAGCGATATCAAAAATATTTACATAGGATATGATTAAGAGTTCGAGAAAATTATAGTAAAATCTCTAATCGTGATACTTTTTGGTTCATTCGCAATTTTCTCTGCATGAATACACTGTCAACTGTCGTTTTTATGTAAGGTGCACAGAATGCAAAATGACAGTGCCGAACTAATTTTGCTGATTCATACA
>ERZ778020.1417-NODE-1417-length-20970-cov-4.425532_pt1 | contig 20970 bp, 27 predicted proteins | sample MGYA00375750_ERZ778020 | MGnify/ENA primary metagenome ERZ778020 (study PRJEB29350, sample SAMN05389818) | bioreactor metagenome | isolation source: Ammonium sulfate bioreactor | place: South Africa: University of Cape Town | collected 2014-03-17 ...
TGATATTGGCGTTGTTTCTTCATGAAAGGTTTGCAAACGTTTCGTGATTGTTTCTTCATTGTCATCGATTCGGCCACTGGTTTCACCTCGTTTAATCAAACGTTTGGTCATAACCTCATCGGGCACATCGAAAAATATGAGAACATCACATTGAGCAACATCTTTTTCGAATTGAATGCCTAGACAATCGAAGAATCAGCGGATTGTGATTGATTTTCACTTTGACTTTACCTTGTTCGACCTTTCGAGGAAAACCATCGATTAAAAATCCACTTGATTGACCGGCTTTTTCATAGACTGCGTCTTTTAATAAACCGAGAATGTCTTCCTACAAACGAATACATAAATCATAATCGAGATTTCCGAAAGAAGTCAGTCGTACGGTTGAAATCAATTTGCCTTGAGACATCATTTCGTTAAAATAACGACCTTTGGCCGAATTCGAGTCTTGAACAGCTGCTCGAATCAAATCTCCAGCTGATAAATGCGTAAAACCGTATTTTTTGATAATTCGATCACATTGCGTTCCTTTACCGCTGCCTACATTCAAATAAAACTCGAAATTCACTGAAAATATTCGTTTTTATGCAAGACCGACCTGGTCCACCACCAACGAAAATAATCGGTTTGCCTTTGAGTAGATTTTTATCTTGTTCAACGGTTGTTGGTGCTGCTGATTTCTGTTCACTAATCGGTTCGAGTTTCTTATGCGTGCTGATTTCTGTTACAAATGTTGTTGTTGCTGCGGTTGGTGGTGGCGAAGGTTTATTTGCTAATGGCGGTAATTGTCCATTTCTTTGTCCGATAAATGAATCCCATTTCAATGGTAGTTTACTATTTTTTTGCTAAATCAAAACGGAAATTAAACTCGACATTCGTTTCCCATCGCAAATCGATTTACTTTTGCAAGAGATTCTCTGATGTATTCAATATGATCTTCAGGTTGATCCATCATGAGACCAGCGATCAGAGCCTAAAAACATCTGTTGATTTCGGTTGTTTTCGAATTCATTCGACAGTTACTTCGAATAGTTGAGGAATATTTCGTTTGGCGACATATTCTCTCGCCACATCTGAACTAGCAGTTGTATGCAACTGATTCATTTTTTTTTTCGAAAGAAATCTGAAAGAAATATCGCATTTTTGTTTTCACAATTGCACTGATTTAGTTCTTTTTTTTCACAACAACAACAAAGAAAAGACTATTTAAAGATGCTTGAGAATGTCTTCTTTGATATCCGAGATTTCCATTTGACTATTCACCTATGTAAATCAAAACAAGGTCAAAAGAACAAACAGTTCGAAAGAGAACTGTCGACTTACGTAGATTGCTTTGTCGTTTGATTGAAATTTGTCGATGATTTCGTTGAGCGTTGGATTTGAGCAACGGCCACCAATGCAAATCAACAGAGCGCACGGGCTGATCTATCGAACGACTCGAGGAAATGAATTTTGATAATTCTTTCAAATGAATTACTTCGGATTCGAATCGATAGAGATCGTCGAATGACGTTGGAAATTGTGCAATGATAAATCCCGAATACTGACTGCTCGATTGAGTGATTTGCTTTTGTAGTTCTTCGAAATTTTTGTATTGAATATATCTGAATGCTAGATCAGCACTTAAATATCGACATAGAGTCGAAAGAAATGAATTCCTATGATATTCTTCGTCGTTATCGATCGAATATTGACGAGTATCCAAACAGAAAAGAACAGGAAAATGAAGGAATTTTCGTTTCATCGGAATCATCGACGCGCGTTGACTAGCAAACGCATCTTGAGGAAATAGCCGATCGAAATGCGTCATACTAATCGAGAGAATATTCTCGAGATCATCATTACAATTTATCTAAACTCAACATATAAAGTCAATTCAATGGATATTTGACATTCTACTTGAATAAGACGAAAGTTTTCATTGAAAATCTCGGAAGATTCTTCACGAGTTAACATGATAACTAAATCAATTCGATCCAACTAAAAGAAAGTTCGTGTTATTTGTTTTTGTCTATTAAAAAAAAATCAAATTAAAATACCGTCTCAAACCAATTCTCGAGATAGAACTGCTCGTTTAATTCTCCGGCTATGATAAAACCATCGTATGCTGAATATTGTTCATCGATTTCTGCTTTCATCAAATCGAATCGATATTCATGTTGAGACAAATCTTCAAATGAATTTTAACAGTAAAAACAAAACTCGTGAATCGATTTACCAATTGGTTCATCATCGTCATCGATATTTCCGATGCTATTAATCGATAGATAATGAACATGAGGATATCGTCGGAGTAAACGTGAACATAATCTCATCGAACCATTGCCTTTATATCGACAAAAATCGTAGTTTTTTTTTTCTCTTTTGATTGATTATGTTTTACTTAAGATAAAAATAATCGGTTTCGATCGTTGAATCGGTGGTAGAGATTTGTATCGGTTTTTAATGATTGATAAAGATGATTTTGTCAAAAAATAATCCCAACATACATCCGTTTGCTTATCATCGATCTAGAATTATCGATTATCTCGTGAAAATTCACAACTAAACTAAGCACAAACCCTATCTAAACATTGCCGAATAAAACTAATATGATCATCAGGTTTCCTAACCATCAGAGCCGTCATCATCGCCTTAAACGACACGAGAAAATGAATTGGAAGTTTTGTGCACGCAAATTCTACCTCGAACAATTCATTGATACCCTTGGTTTTGACGTAATTAGCTGCATTTTGGCTTGCATTATTTTTCGCCATGAAAGGTTTTTTGTTTAAAATAAACAAGCAAATCCGTCTCCTTCGTTACTCGAAACAACAGTGAAAAGAAATTCTTTTTATCCTATTCTGCTCATCCTTCGAGCGACAGCATGCTCGGTCGTCGTCTTTTTTTACCACAGGAAAAGCAGGGCAGAGTGTTCCTTTAAATTGTAACAAACAAAAAAAACGAGCGAGAAAGAGGATCGGTAACAACCAGGAAAACTAAATTCTCACTTTTAACAAAGAAAAAGTTATTGACATCTATTCGAGCGAATTCGATTTTATGTTTATAATTAAGATTTTTATTTATTTAACAAAAAAAAGGCAACGTTTCGTTCCGTTCGGTTCGGTGTGTTTCTTCTCGATGAAATCCGCAACGTCAAGCAACGTCCTCTATTGTTTCATCGAGCTGACTCGAGTGCATCGCTCTAGCACGTCTCTGCATTCGTCGATTTGCATGGGATTCGATGTCAAACAGACGACTAAACTGCACTCATGTTCTGAGTTCATGACTCTTTACACGTGATGATTTCTGACTGAACAGAAAAAGGAAAATGTCCGATGATAACATGTGTTTATTTTTTCAGATCAATTGTTTTTCTTTGCAAAAATCTTTAAAATGGATAAATCAATTCAACCATTGACAACAAACGGTAGAAAAAAATTCACTTGATTTCATTTGACAACGGAGGTTAAAAAAAACACTTGTGTTTGATTAGATCCCTGGATCGATCTCGAGGTCTCATCGATCGCGAAAAGCTCGTTTGCCGAACGAGATCTCACGGCGATTATGCATATCAATGAAAATTTACTATTAGAAGCACAAAAAGAATCCTCACGATCTGGTTCGAAGAGCTCGCGAAGTGACAGGTAAGAACTGTCAAATATTGGTTGTCAAATCAAATGTTTGTATTTTGTCGACAGTTCATCGCCGAAAACACCGAAAAGTCCAGTTCAAACAGCTGATTGGATTTCCTACTGGTCGTCGCGTATCGAAACCGAACCGCCCAAGTAAAAAATTCTTCATTTCAAGACAAAAAAAAAACGGCAAATTCTCTTCTTCAGAGAATGGAGATTTCTTCATCCAAATAATCCAAATGCTGATATCGAAGATAAATTAATCGAAAAGAAACAAATGCGATTCGCTATCTTAACTAACTGCGCGAGTTTCTTACTCGGCATGGGCATGTGAGTCATTCAATTGGTTTTCATTCATTCAAAAATCAAATTTCTCTTTCAGAATGTACTTATGTTTACGTCGTTATCTTCGTATGCGTACGCCTTATTTCTATTCATTCGATTGAATCGCCAGATTTCTGATCAAAAACTCTCAACAAAAAAATTCTCATTTCGAAAGATCTTTGTTTTGTTATGTATTTATAGTTTTCATCATTGAAAAAACGTCTTGTTTTCTTTTTTGTGTATTCAATGTAAACAAATGTGTGTGTCTGTTTGGAATATGTATCTTCTCTAGAATTAGCCAATTGGTTTCTCTTTGTACAAATGTGTCTCGAAAACAACAATATAACTAACAATTTCAATAAATAAATCTAATCGATTATAATCTTAATTTATTCGAATTTTTTTTAAGACAAAAAAAAATAGAGATTTAAACAAGAGTTTCTAATTGTTGCTGGGAGAGACTGTAACAGCCGCTGTCAGCTGAGGAAAGCGATCCGAGACACGAGTCTGTCGTACTTTCATCATCGTCGGAGGAATAGTACGCATCGTCTGTCAATTTCAATGAAATCAATTGATCAATATCACGATCGATACTCGATGATTTCTTCAAAATACTTTTAACTTGAGCAACCGATGTCGTTCGATCTGTTGTATTGGCTGGTAAACGAAATCGAACCTGTGGATCGTGTCTTGATGTGAGTCGATGGATAATTTCTTGTTGTTTTTGAATTAATAATTCTTGTAAACGGATTTGTTCGTACGGATCAACGTTGTTGGTCGATGAGGCTGTGATTCGATCGAGTTTTTTGCGTTGTGCGAAACGAGATGGTGACGACGTGCGTTTAAATGAAAATCTTAAGCGAATATTTGCTAACGAATAACGTGTACGAATATCACAGATGAAATCCGTTGATTTTAATGGATGTAAAAACGAACAATCGTCGAGATATAAACAACAATCATTGACTGTTAAATCATGATGTTCAGGTAATTCATCGAGAAATAATTGCTGAATATCGGCAATTGTTGTTAATGGATGAGCATTTGTAAGACATTTTCGAATATTTCGATATGAAATTTGAATACATTGAGATGGCGAATGTTGACAAACGAAATTCATTGTTGACATGATATGAAATCATTTCGAGAAGATAAACTATTTATATTCTTTTCTAAACCAATCGATTTGTTTCTCCTTTCTCTTTAATTGATGACCGAATCGAATAGCACGAAAACGATCGAATATTTTTCACTTTAGAGTTTATTGTCGCTTGATTAACTTGTGAAATAATTTCAAATATCTCTCACTCGTATAATCAGATGAGACTCAATCCATTTAGCACGACAACAACAAAAAACGGATTAACGGAAACTATCGAGTTTACAAAACAAGAACAATTCGAAGAATTTTCTTCGTCTGTCGGCAAATGAGTTGAACAAATGAATGAACATCAAACACAGGAGAGTCAAATCGATCGTCGTTCTCATCTAAAATTGATCATTGAGTTGATGAATATTCTGTGACTGGTAATGAATTGCTTTCAAAGAAATGTCTGAACATCAATTAAAACAATTGCGTTTGATTTTTCTCCGAAATCGTCAAGTTTCCTTGCCTAGTTTATGTTTTTTATTATTCAAAGAAGAAGAAAAATTAGTTTGCTGCACAAAAGTTAAAATCAAATCTAAGGACGAAACAAAATTCAAAGGTCGAGCGAGGAGGTGTGGTCGATGGTTTTTGATTTTACCACACGTCGGAAATGCCATCGTGAATGTAGTTCAACGCTTGATCACAACCTTGACGAAGGCGTTTTTGTTCTTGTTGACAACGCGTTACATTCTCGCGCATTAAACGTAGTTCTTCTTTCAAAGATGTATTCTCCATTCGAAGAATACTCATTTCAGCATCTTGTTTTGTACACTGAACAAAAGAGGAGATTCGTAAAAAAGTGAATTCGGGTTTTACTTTGTTACTAAGGGATGAAGTGTTGAGAATTGTATTTTCGAAATTATCTTTGATTTGTTCGACTTCTTTTTCGCGTTTTCGAACTAAACGTTTGTGTTCGTCGACTGCTCGTTCGAGAACAGCGATATGTCGTTGATATTCTTGATTGATTTCTTCGAATTTCTCTAACTAAATTCGAACATCAATCGATTTTCCAAGACAAGCAAAAAAAAACCGAAACGAACTTTTGTATTCATTGTTGTTTGCTCGTAATTCATCGTCTGAAGTTCCGATTGAAGAGAATTCAGTTCGGCTTTCTTCTGTTCTAATAGAACTTCTTTAGTTTTATTCGTTTCTCGTAATGAAATGAGCATTTTCTCGCAATCAACTAGTTTATCTTGATAAGTTTGATTGATTTGTTGTAACGATTGATTTTCAGCTTGAAAATGAGTCAGTTGGTTTTCTAATTTGTCGATTGTTTGTTGTAATAAACGAATTTCGTTCGTTAGACTTGTGATATCGTTTTCTAATTTCTCAACCTAAATCAAAAACGAAACAGAATTCGAAAAAAAACAAACGATCGCAGATTTTGGTTTTCGAACTTTTTTATTTGCAGTTGTGATATTTTTTAAAATTTGATCTCGTTCGTAGACAGTTTCATCGAGTTTATTCTTCAATTGTTCAATGAGAACTTGTGCTTGCGAATGCGTTTGTAGTTCCGTTCTGAAATCAAGTTTTACGAAAGGTACAAAAAAAAACTTAATTTTCTGATTTTACGTCAATTCTTTTCGCAATTGATTGATGATTTTCTCTTGTTCATCGCTTTTGGCGTGCATGAGATGTTCAGCTCGATGGAAATCTTCGAGTTTATCTTTCAAACGTTTATTTTCGATGTTTGCATGTCGATTTTCATCATAAGCTTGAAAATAATGCCGTTTGAAGTCTCGTAAATACGAGTGAAATCTTTCGAAGATCGGCTTGAGAGAACGAAATTGAACGAGAAGATCTTCGTGTTGACCACGTAAATGCGTGAGAACTTTCGTTGAATGTTCGAAACGTTCTTCAAGAGAATGAAGACGATCGACATCGTCAGTTAAATCGACAACCTGAGCATCGAAATGCGTGGTAAAATTCGCCCATTGTTCGCTGGTTTCCGACGCCTAATCGAGAAAAATAAAACTGAAAAATCGAGTCGAAAGGAAAAACCTGCCTTTCGAACGAGTGTTCCGAAACAATCGCCGAGCAAAGCCAGTTTCTGTTTGTAGATTTTGCCTTCGTCAATCGATTGAATTAGCTAAAATTCGTGTGTCTTTTGTTGATGAAATTGAATTTTCGGGGAAAATTCTTACGCGTTCTTTGTGGGAAATATCCGATTTCTCGATTTGATCAAGTTCGTATCGAGTTTTATCCAATTCTTTATTTAATTCTTTGACTTCCTGTTGACTTTTATCGTAGTTATTCGCGAGATTGAGTAGTTCATTTTCTAAAAGTTTCAAACGTTGTTCACGTTCGAAATATTCGTCATTCGAATATCGATGTTCTTTTTCGTAAACATGTAAATCCTGTTGAATTTGCTGAAGACGATTCGAGACAATCGCTAATTCATTCGATTTCTCTGTAAAATGCTGTTGAGTTGTTTGATTGCAAATCTCAACTTGAACGAGTTGATCATGAGCATTCGAAAGATCATCTTGAGATTTTTCGTAATCGTTCTGAAGACTTGTGATCAGTTGATTTAATGTCTCGATTTCGCGATCACGGTCTTCTAAAGATTTATTTCGATCGTCGTATAACGAGCTGATTCGATTGAGATTTTGTTTGTATTCATTTTCCTATTATGGAGCGATTTATTTCTTTTTTCAAGAAGAAAATGAGATTGTTTACTCGTGTGACGTAATCTTGAGCGATGATTCTCGCTTGATTGAGTTCGCATTTTAATGTTTCATTATTCATAAGTGCACTTTGAAGTTGTAATTGAACATCGTTTAGCTGATTGATGGCTTCGTTCGCTCGTCGTTGATCGTCCTCGAGCTGTCGACTGAGTAGAATAACTTTCGAAGCCGATTTCGAACCGGTTTCGGTTTCTTCGTATAGCAATTTTTGAATATTTTCAAGTTCGATTTGATATTGTTCGTTTTGTTCTTGATACTCGTCGCGTTCGTTCGAAAGACTGAAGAGATTTTCTTTATATTCATCGAGACTTTTCAACAGAGTCAATTCAGTTGTTTTCAACGATGAAATTTCGCTATTCAATCGTTCGAATTCTTGTGTAAATTGTCGATGTTCTTCGTCACGAGAGATCTTCGTATTTCGAAGATCAGCTTCGATTCGTTCGTATTGAATTGTAATCGCATCTTTCTGCAAGAAGAAAAAGGCTCAATTTCATTGTCAACGAGCGTCTAGTCGAACCTGTTCTTGACTTTGAAGTAAATCTTGTTGAAGAATATTGATTTTATTCTCTTGTTCCTCTTGAACTGCATTCAAACGCGTGATTTCTTTCTCTTGAATGAGACATTCTTCTTTGGCGTATTTACATTGAATTTCAGCATCATGAAGATTTTGATCGTATCGAATGAGTTGTTCTTGTTTTTGATTCAATTGTTTCGTAAGATTCTTTTCGATTTGATGAAATTCATCTTGTTTGAGTCGAAAATCGTTGGTTAACCTTTGAATTTGCTCGTTCAATGTCGTATTCGTATGTTCGCAATCGGCTAACGATTGTGAAACATCTCTCAACTAAATCATTGAAACAAAAAAAAAACCTGAAAAGTCAAATCGAAATTGAGTTCTGTGTTACATCGCGTTGCAGATTTTGGCAATCTGCTTGAGTTTGATTTGCATAGTCTTCTTGTGATTTTTCTCGTTGTTGGTTTTTGATTTGTTCGGTTTCGAAAGTTTCAGTTAGTTGTGCAATGCGAGCTGATTTTTCAATGAGATCTTGTTCTAATTGATCGATGAGATTTTGTTTCTCAAGAAGATCTTTGTGTTTTTGTAGAAGATCGATTTGAAATTTGTTGACTTGTTGTTCGTAATCGATGATGGTTTGATTTCGTAGATCGAGAATTGACATTGTTTCGATGAATTTGTTTTCGAAAAGATAATTTCGAGAGTTGAGTTCATCGATTGTGCGTTCGTATTCGATGAGTTTCTCTTGTTTTTCGTTGAGATTTTGTCGATATTTTTCGATTTGTTCATTGGACGTTTGTAAACAGTGACGAAGTTGTTGTTGTTCGTGTTCGTTCGACGAGTTTTTCGAGTGTTCAATCGAGAGATGATCTTGACACGAACGAATTTCGAGATTTTGCTTGTCGACCTTGACAAACAAAACAATGGAAATGAAAGTGAACGTTGACAAGGAGAAATACTTCGGCTGTTTTGTCGTCGCAAAGACGTTTCAACGAACGAATCTCCGATTGTAATTGTTCGGTTTGTTGGGCTGTTGTTTGAATATGTTCTTGCAGCTGTTCGTCGTGAAATTTCTTGATTAAACAAATGTCTTGTTCGAGTTTTGAAATGAGATTTTCTTTTGATTGATTCTGAAGAGAAAAATAAAGGAAAATGATGACTTAATAGAACGTTGAGTTACTTCAATAGTTAATCCATCGATTTGTCTTCGGGTTATTCGAAGATCTTCTTCGAGTTTTTCGTAGACAAGTTTTGGTACCGACGGTTCGGGCGGAATGCTTTTCAAGGCTAATTCTCGTTCTAAATTTCGAATTTGTGCTTCGAAATCTGCAGTCATTGCATCTTTCACTCTCATCTAAACTCCGAAACTTATCATTTTTGAAATTCAATATTGAGATCGTGTTACTTGTCTCTGTAATTCACTGCGTTCAGTTTCATAGGAAACTTTCTCTTTAATCACTTGTTCGACTTGATCAGTTAACTGATCGATCTGTTGTTTTTTTAATTTGATATCATTGTTGATGATATTTGTCGATTCTCGATGGCGATCAGAGATCGTTTTTAGTTTCGATGATAATTCGTGAATGTGCTCTTCGTACTGTTGCTTTTTCTCGGTTAATTCTTGTTGAAGATCTTTTAATTGCGTAGTTTGCAAACGAATCTTTTTTGAAAGAAAAGAATTTTTTAATAACAAACATCGATCGAATTGACTTACGTCCATTTTTAGTGTTTCTGTTTTTTGACATTCATCAGCGAGTTTTGAACGAAGATCATCGACTTTTTTCGTCAGAACAGAATTCTTTAACAATTGAAAAAAAAAGAAATAAAACAGATAGAGAGGAAAGAAATTGAAGCGAATTCATCGAACTTGTGATTTTAATTCGTCTTCATTGGTAATTTTAATTGTTTGTTTAGAAAATTCGACATGTTTTCTTTTGAAATGATCGAGTTCAGCCTGAAGAACTTGAATACGTTCATCACGATATTGAATTTCTTTATTTAAAGCCATAGGATTCGGACTGTCTTCATTCGTTAGTCCAATAATACGATCGACGGGTAGAGTTTTCAATTTCAATCGTTTCGCATCCCATTTTCCCGTGCGTTTAGCTGCATTTATAAACGTTGTTAAACATTCAAGATCATGTTTAAGATCGAGATTTTCATGTGTTAATTTCCATTTTTCTCCTTCGGAATTCTTCAAACTTACACCATTGACTTTACTTAAATCCGATAGCGAATGATGATGCTATGGAAATGATGAAAGACAAGAGCAAAAAAGATGAATTTTAATGTCCATGAAATCGAGTTTTTCACATACTTGTAAAGTAATATGAGCTTTTTTGAGTTTATTTTCAAGTAAAGCAACACGTTGATTCGCTTCTTTCTCGAGTTCTTCGAGACTTTGAAGAAGTAATCGTGTTTGAATCGAAAGATCTTTTACATAACTTTCATAGATAATTAATTTGTGCTGAAAAGGAAAACACAATCGAATCGAAATTAGTCTTTCAAAAATAAACAAAATGAAGCCTTCGAATTTCTTTATTTATTTAAACTCAAGTCAAGTTTGATTTTATGCTAATCAAATCACCGAAAGGCAACAAATATCTCGCGTTTATTTTATCTTTCTTATTTACTTTATGTCGTTCTTCAGTTGTGATCTGTTTTTCATCGATACTTAATAATTTCTTAACATATCGCTGTTGAACTTCTTCAAATAAAGTCGCAACATGTTTAACATTAAGATTTTGATTTGGACATGTCGAGTTACTCATTGAGTGAAAGAATAACAAAGAAAGAAAAATACAACGAGCATTGATTGTTAACAATCACTTGAAGTTCCCTCGTTCGCTCGCTCGTCGAGCAGCATTCTTGTTTCTATTTCTTTGGCGATACCTCGTCGATGATGCAGTGCAAGACAATGCATAGATGTTTTATGCGTCGATCAAACAGCCAATGATGTCAGTTTTTTACTCGAAAGACTTGCGAACGAATCATCGACACAAGTTTTTTTTTCTTCTTCGGAAATTATTATCTTGACGAAATTAAATTTACGTTCGAAAATTGAATTATTCAATCATGTCGAAAAAAACCAAAAAAGGCGTTACAATGCCATTGACGAATTATCTGGCGACAGAACCTAAGATTGTTCCCGTTCGAGAAAGTAGCTGGGCTGCAATCGTCGATGAAGAAGACACGAAAAAGTCGATCCGTAAACTTCGATTTCATGTTTGTCGATTTTTGTTTTTCTTAAATCAATGAAAATTTTAGTCGTTGACATGAGTACTGTGCCAACAGCGCCTCGTGGAACTGACATTGATCTCAGTTCGATTCCGACTGAGCCGCCATTCGTTGCACGAGTCGAAAATCTTTCGTTCGAAGCTGATGAAGAACAACTTCGACGAATATTCGCCGATTTAAATGTGAGAAAAACGAATTCGATTTTTCGCGAAAATAGATCAACTCGTTTTTAGCCAAATGCAACAAGAGTTCTACGTGATGGAACTCGTAGCAAAGGTGTTGGTTTAGTTGAACTTCCAGGACGTGAACAGTTAATCGAAGCAATCAAACGAACGGATAAGGAATTGTTCGGACGAAAGATTCGAGTTTTAGTTTCGAAATTCACCGATGTAAATCGAAATGAACATCAACGAAACAGTTTCGGTTCTCGTTCGAATCGAACGGGCGAAGAACGAGCAGAAATGGCCGATCAATGGAAGCGTGTCGGTGGAAATTCTGACAGAACATTCAAAGATCGACCGCAGAGAAATGACTTTCGAAAATGTAAACGTTGTTTTTTGTCGAAAAAGAAGAATTCGAAAATTCTTCCGTTTTCTAGCAAATAATTCTCGAAATGATTACGGTTTCGGTTATTCACGTACGAAAGATAATCGACAAAAAGATAACGAAGAACGAAATACACCTGCTGGTATTTCTCTTCAATCGATATTCTTTTAGTTCGAGTGTTGTTCCTTCTGTTTCTAGCCGAAGAATCCAACGAACCAGTCAAAGAACGACCTCGTCTTCAACTTCAACCACGTACAAAACCTATTGAAAACGTTCCATCAGATTCACCTTCATCAACTGATCAAACATCGCCAAATGTCGACAATCTTGATGGCAGTTCACATAATGAAGCTGATGCTGAATCAGGAGTTGAATTAACTGCAAACACATCGGCACGTGGCGCAGGCGCTTCGATATTTGGCGGAGCGAAACCTGTTGATACAACAGCAAGAGAATTAGAAATCGAGAAGAAAATCAGAGATTTACAAGTGACAAATGAAGAACAAGAAGAAGAGAAAGTTGAAACAACCAAGTACGTTTTTGTTTTGGAAAATTATTCATTCGAATTTGTTTTGTTTTTCACAGACCAGAAGAAAATCGTGAAGTTTATCGTCCAAAACGTTCGAATTACAATAATAGTAAATCGAAAAATTGAATTTCATATTCGGAAAAAATGAAATTATTTAGATCAATCCGGACGTGGAAGTGATCATTCTCAAAAACAAGACTATAATTGTAAAATACGAACTATCTCGAAATGGTTTCTCTGATGTGTTTTCTTGTTTCAGCTACTCGACGATATGAAAACGATAATCGCAAATCTCAATACAACAATTCGTCTCAGCGTAGATACGACAACAACAACAACAACAACGGACAAGGCGGACGAACAAATCGAGGTAAATCAACAAGATTAATCACACTCGTTTTCGAAATGATCTCTTCTTAACAGGCAATTATCATAATCGTTCAGCGCATAATAATCAACGTCGAACATCCGACGATGATTTTACCACTGAGTCCCAATCGAAGAATTCATCACGGTAAATTCTCGAAAATCTGTTCTTGTAAATAAAAACCTCAATGTTTCGTTTTGTGTTCAGAAATAATCCTCGAAAACCGATTCAGCAAACTGAAGATAATTCGAATAAGGTAATTATTTCGAATGGCTTCGATAATCTTGTTTAACTGATTTTCTCTTAGCTTCAATTATCGAATAAATTCGGCATGCTCGACGATGATGACAACGAAGACGAAACATCGCCCGTTGAAGATTAATCCAAATCAAAATTTCACTCTTTTGCCTTAATCAGTTCATTTTTTTTCTTTCGTTAATTTTTCTCCGGTTAATTTCAACTTGTTAAATTCACTTTATTTTTCTCTATCTGTTAAAATTGATCCATTGTTCAGTTTTTTTTGAAAGAAAAAGAAAAAAAAAAGAAGAAAAACTGTTACGTTATGCTCGTTAGAAAAAAAAACAAACCGATTGTTTTTGTTTTTTTTCTTGCTTTTAGATTCGACAAAAAAAACAGCTAATACTTTATTTTCTTACGTCATAGACAAAATATAAATATATTTGTATCTAAACGTTGCTTCTTTGATTTCATACGTAAAGGTAAATACATGTGCGAGCTGAAAAACGGAACGAAAAATGATTTTTTTTTACTTGTTCGGACAGATTCATATGTGTGAATAATCGCGAAATCATTTCAATACGAAAGAAAATTTACAAACGAAAATATTATTCGAATATGAATACAGTTAACTCGATGAAGGATGCGGAGAGTGAAGAAGTTTACGATGACGTTTCGACGGTGATGAAAACTGCATGGGATCCATTGCATTGTGCAGATTGGGACAAACAATTGCCAAATGCGACTTGTTTGGCAAGGATTAAACGGTAGAATTTCATCTGTGATCAAGAAAAATCAGCAGGTTTTTTGCTGTTTTTTTTAGAGATATTTCAGGAGTTTTCAAAGATCCACCACCAGGGATGTTTATCTCTCCGGATCCGGATAATATAACTAAAGTAGAACTGATTTAATTTGAAATTTAGACAAGGATTAAGTCGAGATGAATTTAGATTCATGCATTAGTTGTCGGACCATTTGATACTCCATATGAAGGTGAATGACGTCGATTGTTGTTGTTTGAAGAAATTTGTTGTTTTCTTTTATTCTTCTAGGAGGATTTTTTTATTTTATAATCCGTTGTCCACCTGATTAGTAAGATGAATTTGAATAGGATTAGTCTGTATTTAAGTTTTGTTTTCAGTCCAATTCGAGCACCTCGCTGTCGGCTGATGACAACGGGGAATAGTACCGTTCGTTTCAATCCGAATCTTTATCGAAACGGTAAAGTTTGCCTATCGATTCTCGGGTACAGAACTTTGATTTCCAGTCCAAATCTATTTCGAACTAAATATTTGTTTAAAGTACTTGGACTGGTCCGTCATGGTCTCCTGCACAATGTATATCTTCTTTGTTGATATCTATTCAATCTCTAATGTCAGAAAATCCGTATCACAACGAGCCCGGTTTTGAAAATGTGATTGACTGATTTCGTTTTGATATTTGAATGAATTTTGCTTTCGTTCAGGAACGTACGCCTGGTGATTCGAAAACGTACAATGAAATCATTCAACACGAGACTCTGCGTGTTGCAGTTTGTGAAATGTTAGAAAACCCAAATTCTTGTCCAACGCAACTCTAGTAAAAACGCTCATTGACTCAAAGTCCAAAAAAACATTTCGATTGACTTTTAGTGAAGTTTTAACGAAACAATTCTTTCAATTCTATGATTATTATGTTGAAATTTGTACAGAAAATATAACAAAAGACGGCAAACCAATGGCGGTAGGTCGCGATTGACTGATGAAATTCGGTCTTAACTATTGATTTTGTATTTTCTAAAGGATCCATTTGGTGAAGCTCGTGGTTGTTTTCAATATTCATCGATTTTAACTCGTTTAGAGAAAATCAAACATAAACTCGAAATGAACATCGATTCGACATCGTCGCCATCAGAAATCGATAACTACGCAAAACAGGTGATCAATGCTGCGGAATTAAATTCAAATATTTCATCAGTTAATGATATCGATATGGATGATATATTCAATAATGACGATGATGAAGAAGAAGAAGAAGAAGAAGACGAAGAGGACAATGATTAATATACTCAACTTTTTATTATTTTCTTTTGTCTTTTGATGGAAAACAAATCTGTATTATAAAATCAAGAAAACGAATTTCCGTTCCTTTTTTTTTGTTCTTCAAAATCGAAACGAAAAACAAAACATATATATATAAATAAATAAAAGTTTCTTCTATATATAACATTGAAATATCTTTTTCCAATCCGATTCATTCGAGCGTCCTCTACGTCTTTATTATATCTCGATAAAGAACTTCGATAGACAATAACCAATATTGATCGAAATTATTTTCGTGCTTGATTGTTTCAATGGGCGCGTACTTAACAGCTCCTGTCTGCGAAAAAGAAACTCATGAAGATGCAAATCAGCATTTAGCGTTTGCAGCGAGTTCAATGCAAGGCTGGCGAATGTCACAAGAAGATGCACATAATGCAATAATAAATTTCGATGAAAAAACATCATTATTTGCTGTTTATGATGGCCATGGCGGATCGGAAATAGCTGTTTATTGTTCGAAATATTTGCCTGAATTTTTGAAAACATTAACATCGTATAAAGAAGGACAATTTAAAGATGCGTTAATTGAAGGATTTCTGAAATTTGACTCGAAATTACTTGAACCTGACGTGAAAAAAATCTTACAGAAATTAGCAAATGAAGAAGAAGACGAAGAAGAAGAAGAAGAAGAACAGGAACATGAATTTGTTGGATCATTGAATCCAAATGAAGAAAATCATCATAATGATGAATTGAATGTCGATGAAACACAATTATTAAAAAACGAAGCACAAATTCCAATTGAAGAACTCGTTAAACGGTATCAAAATGATGAATCGAATGCTGATGAAACACAGTTATTAAAAAATGAAGCACAAATTCCAATCGAAGAACTCGTTAAACGATACCAAAATGATGAAAATAAAGAAGAAAAAATTCCAAATGTTGAAATCGATGATGAACAACAAACAATTACACTTAAATCCGGTGAAACACCTCCATCATCGTCAAAACGAGTGAGAAAACCGGTGACTGATACCGAAACATCTGTGCCTATTCAAACAACGTCTTTACTTCGACATTTAATCAGTAATAATACCGATGAATTAGATGACGACGATGATGACGATGAAGATGATGAATCGTTTCATGAGTAGGAATAATCGAATATTCGATTGAAATATTTGATGAGTTTAGATCGGACGAAGAAACAAGTGGAGATGAGGCTGAAGGACAAGATGATACGCCATTAGATGCAAAGAAAACGGCACAAATACAAAAATTGTACGATTTTCGATGAAATTGTTTTCTAATTCGAACTATTTTCTTTGACTTTTAAGAATGACAAAATCTATTTTAGCAATATTAAATCGACGTCATAAGAAAAAGAAAGAAGAAAATGATACTACGAATGGCGATGACGCCAAAGAAAATGAAAACGATCAAGAAGGAGAGGAAAACGGCGAAGAAGGTGCCGAAGACGACGACGACAACGATGAAGAAGATGAGGATGAAGACGAAGACGAAGATGACGAAGAAGAAGAAGATGCTGGTATGATTGATATGGATAATGATCCTGGCTCATCAAGTGGTTGTACAGCTGTCGTCACATTACTTCATGACAGAGAATTATTTGTTGCCAATGCCGGCGATTCTCGTTGTGTTGTTTGTCGAAATGGTCGAGCTGTCGAAATGAGCATCGACCACAAACCCGAAGATCCTGAAGAACGTCAACGAATCGAAAAAGCTGGCTTTAAAGTCACTTTAGACGGACGTGTCTCAGGTGGATTAAACCTTTCACGTGCCATTGGCGATCATGCTTACAAAAAGAAAGCATCTCTGCTTCCCGAAGAACAAGCCATTACTGCTCTACCCGATATACGAACATTAACTCTTGATGATCAAGATGAATTTATGGTTCTTGCTTGTGATGGCATTTGGAATTTCATGTCAAGTCAAGATGTAATCGATTTCGTTCGATTACGATTGGATAAGAAAAGTCTCAGTCAAATCTGTGAAGAATTATTCATGCATTGTCTCGCTCCGAATACTCATGGCGATGGAACAGGCTGCGATAATATGACGGCAATTATCGTTAAATTTACTTCGAACAATAATTCAACAACAACTAATAAACGATCGTTATCATCGGATGATATTGAAGAAACACTAGCGAATAAAAAAATCAAAAATACCATTAACTCTATCGATTAACATAATCATTTATTCAATTTTTTGTGTATGTATATAAAAATATCAATAAAGTCCAACTCGTCTGTGTTCAAAAAAGGAGATTTATTTGAAATAAATCAATATTTGACGAAACAACAATGAGAAAAAGAAAAGAAGTTCGAATTATTTAAAACTAATAATTAAATAAGATTCAGCTGGTTGAATGGTATTTTCTTGTTGAGTATATTCGTATTTAAAACGAGCACGTTCGGAATATTTACCATTGAGTTCCTCGACCGCTAGAAGAGTCGTTTGCGCTTTTTGAACTTGATCGATCGATACATGTTTCGGTGTGCCGATAGTCGCTTGAGAAACTCGCTGATTGACATGCTCGATGGCTTGTCGATATTCTTGATTGGTTAATTTGCCTTGTAACCAAGACGAATCGAGAAGTGAATTGGAATTGAAGAAACCATCGAGTGATTTCAATCGAATAGTTCCATCGACTAATTCAGCCGATGGATAACGTAAAAGATTATCGTTTAGATATTTTTTAACGTCATTTTCAGTATAAACTTGACTGCCTCCGCATCCCATGTTTATCAGAAGAGAAAAAGTCCTTCTGTTCTCGAGCGTACTTTTTAAAAATAAAAGTTCTCGTTTTGTTTTTCTTCTCTTCTTCTTCGTTCTTTCGTTGTTGAGAAAGAGAACTTTTCTTTCTCTCCGGATGCTCTCGTGAGTCATTGGCGTTGAACTTTTTCCTTGTAAAACCTCCGCAGGTGTCGTCATTGAGTATTTGGTTAATCCTGTCTGACAAAATTCCAGACGACGACGAAGAAGATAAAGAAGAAGACCATGCTTTTGCCTTTTATTCGACTTCAATTGATATCCAATGTCAATAAAACGAAAGAGCGAGAGGTTGTGTCGTTCAAAGATTAACAATAAGATTGAATCGATGATGTAAACGATGAGAAGATTTGTTTTCATCTTATTCGAACGAAATACATTGTTTCGATTGAAATCACTACGATGATTAAATATCTAGTTCTGATGATTTTCTTGTCAATCGTTGATTCTCAAGAGAGAAATTATAATTTCTTTATGCCGGACTTGCCACCATCATCATTATCATCATCTCATTCGGCCAGTTCGTCATCATCAATTCCAACAACTCGAAAGATTTATCCATTTTCGGCGAATTCTTTTAATAAAGTTTCTCTCTCAGGTGGTCCGTTCAATGTTAAATTCTATCAAAATCCGAATATGAACGATAATTATACGTCGGTTGATGTTGTCGCCGAAGAAGCTCATCATGCATTAGTCTCAATCGAAATTCTTCCGATGGAAATTCTTTCAATTCGCGTGCAAAATAATCTCAATCTAGTTAATAAAACAACTATTAGTTTGACAATAAATTTCTTCGAATTAATCGAATTAAACATCGACGGACTCGTTAATACGCATTGTTTGAATTCGATCGAAACCGATCGATTTCGTTTAAATAATCGTGCCAATGGTTTTATTAAATTGAAATTTCACGTCAATGTTCTCGAAGCATTTCTTCATTCATTCGGTCGCGTCAAACTCTGCGGACAAGTCAACAACGAAGCAACAATTCAATCGCTCGGCGTCGGCGATGTTCAATGTCGAAATTTATTCACCAAAAAGATCAATGTGATTTCGAGTGGCATTGGAAATCTTTATGTCAAAGCAACAGATGAAATCAATGTCATTTTAAGTGGCATCGGCACGGTTTATTATACTGGACCAATCAAACAACAAACGAAAACTGGTTTAGGAAATCTAGTTGAAATACCTGACGAATGAGACAAGTTATGTTGTTCGAATAAAAAGACTTCTTTTTTCTCTCGCTTCATTTGATCTCTACCTGGCTGGAACGAACAAAAAAAAATACCGAGGAGAAATCGTGTATGAGAAGGAAAAGGAAAAAAATTGAATAGATTCTCATAGAAATTGTCGTACGAGTACAAAACACATACGATGAGACCACCATCTGGTTGCCAATCTTTAAACGTCGACGCTGATAAATACAATCAGAATAACGAGTCAAAAAAAAGAAAGAAGAAAAAAAGAAGAAGAAGGAAGAAGAAACTCAGCTTTCTCTCATTTGTCGTTATTACCCGCTGGGGCCATAGATCGTATATGTGTTCTTCTTTAACATACAACACGCACACATAAGCACACATAACTCGAGACAGACAGATAGATAGATATAAAAGCCAACTTCGTCATATTATTGAATGAGAAAAGACCATTAGCAAATGTGTTTTGTAACTCTCTATTGATGTTAAATGTCAATAGATAGAATTACAAATAATTCAACGACGAAATTATGTTTCGAACACGTTCATCAATTTCTTATGAAATCTTGCATGGACTCAAATTTCCGGCAAATATGTCAACATTAATTGCATATATGAGTTATTTTCCACCGCCACCACCCATTCTACCTGCACCACCAGCTCGTCGTTCATGGACATGTTCACCTCAGTCATTATCATGTCTCGTCTCGGACGATTACAATCCTCCATCATTACGACACTATTCATCACCGAATCAGTTCAATGACACGAAACAAATACCGAATCGTTCCTATTCGACAACCACATCATCATCATCGAGTTTAGCATTTTCACTGTTGAATTTCTTTCGTCAACATCAATTAATTTCGATTTTATTAGTTGTTCTTATTCTATTCACGATTCTATTTCTTATTTTGATTATTTATTATCAACGTTCACGTCAACGACAGACGAATTCCAATGATAAAAACAAAAAATTCTACTATCATTTAATACCACATCGACAAAAGAAACAGACGAATAAAAATGTCAATGAAGAAAATCTAGTACGATTAAGAAAAGATCCGTCGCCAAGTTCAACTATTCGAATACATGAAAATAATCAACATGAAACCGAAGAAGCCGTTTGAGAATAACGAATCTATCGCAGAGAGACGTTCTACTTTCAATGATTCACATGTTTCGTTTGTTTTCTATTTGAAAAATAAATTTTGCTTTTATTGACGTAGAATATAGATAAGAAATCACTTGACCTCTCAGATGATTATCGGGTGTCACGTTCTCAAGTACCGATAAAAGAAGAAAATAAATATGTTGGGTCAATGTATTCGCAGTTTCAACAGTCGATAAGAAACAACAAATATGCTTAATCCATTTCGACAGGTAATAAACGATTCAATTCTGCGTGTTAATTATTTTGGTGTTTTCTTTGAGATTCTTTTTCGAACAATTCGATCATCGAATGCTATTCGTTTGAGTTCGATCAATGCCAAACAATCGCCTGTAGGGGAAAAACACGTTTTCAATTGTAAATTTCGATTCAATTCATTTCAGATCACAGCAAATATTCCGAAAGGAATATGGAAACTTGGAAAATTAAATCATATCGCCGTTGCCGTACCGAATATCGGTAATGACGAATCAAACTAATTTCTTTCTCTTTGATGAGAAATCGATTTTCTAGATGAATCAAGTAATTTCTTTAAAAATATTCTTCATGCTGAATCGGTTAGTGGCGGTGTTCAACATAAA
>ERZ778020.1423-NODE-1423-length-20921-cov-10.001006_pt1 | contig 20921 bp, 19 predicted proteins | sample MGYA00375750_ERZ778020 | MGnify/ENA primary metagenome ERZ778020 (study PRJEB29350, sample SAMN05389818) | bioreactor metagenome | isolation source: Ammonium sulfate bioreactor | place: South Africa: University of Cape Town | collected 2014-03-17 ...
GCATTTAATAATTAAAAGAATTTTTTACAATGTTAATATTAACTAAAAACTAAGCCTAATCTTTAAAGCGGAATCAACGTGGACGCGTTGAACCGTAAAGTCCACGATTAAAATTACTACGACGACGCGCGAATCGAACTGAAAAAATATCCAAGTCTAATCAAGAAGTAGTTTTATAGTTAAGAGGTCGCTTAACCACAAAATGCTGTAAAACTCGAACAGAGCTTATACCAACACCAGACGTTGTACCGCGCAACATTTTGTAATCTCTCGCTAGCCCTAAGTCAGTTTTAACGTTAAATGCATTCAGGAAGCCCGTACTTCACGAAAAACCAGCCAATGCATCATAAACTAGTATAAAAAAAACAAGCATACTAAAAGTTGTAATATACGAGCCAAATGTTGCCACAGAATTTCACAACTGAAACACATCTGGATAATCTGGAATCCGACGAGGCATACCCGCCAACCCTAGAAAATGCATAGGAAAAAATGTAACATTTACACCAATAAAGGTAGTTCAAAAATGCAATTGACCTAAATACTCTGAGTATGATTTTCCAGTTAAAAAAGCAAATCAATAGTAAAAACCAGCAAAAAGCGCAAATACCGCACCCATAGAAAGTACATAATGAAAATGGGCAACAACATAATAAGTATCATGAAGAGCAATATCCAAACCACCATTAGCTAAAATAATACCTGTCAAGCCCCCTAATGTAAATAAAAATAAAAACCCTACAGCAAATAGCATTGGAGTACGTAAATCAACAACCCCACCCATGATTGTTGCAATTCAACTAAAAATTTTAATCCCGGTAGGTACCGCAATAATCATCGTTGCCGACGTGAAATATGCGCGAGTATCAACATCCAAACCAACAGTAAACATATGATGAGCCCAAACGATAAACCCTAAAACTCCAATAGAAATAATTGCGTAAACCATCCCAAAGCGACCAAAAATAGGTCGCTTAGCTGAATCACCAATTACATGACTTATAATTCCAAATCCCGGTAAGATGATAATATAAACCTCGGGGTGACCAAAAAATCAAAATAAATGTTGGTATAAAATCGGATCCCCACCTCCTAATGAATTAAAAAAAGAGGTATTAAAGTTTCGATCAGTTAATAACATGGTAATCGCTCCTGCCAATACAGGTAACGATAATAATAACAACACAGCCGTAATTAAAACAGCTCAAACAAACAAAGGCATATTCTGTAAACTCATACCTTTCGTACGCATATTTAAAGAAGTGACAATAAAATTAATCGCACCTAATAATGACGAAGTACCAGAAATATGTAAACTAAATATCGCTAGATCAACAGAACCACCCGAATGAAATAAAGATGAACTAAGCGGAGGATAAACGGTTCACCCTGTTCCAGCCCCAAATTCAACAAATGCAGAAAAAACTAATAATAATAAAGATGGTACAAGCAACCAAAAACTAATATTATTTAAACGAGGAAACGCCATATCAGGAGCCCCAAGAAAAATAGGAAACATTCAGTTACCAAAGCCCCCTATCATAGCAGGCATCACGAAAAAAAAAATCATCAAAAAGGCGTGCGCCGTTATAACCACGTTATAAAATTGATAATTACCAAGCAGTACACCATCTCCAGGATGAGCTAACTCCATACGAATCAGCAAAGAAAACACAGTACCAGTTACCCCTGCCAATAGCGCAAAACATATGTATAAAGTTCCAATATCCTTATGATTTGTAGAACAAAATCATTTGTAAAAACCCAAAGTCGGAAATTTATTAAAAAAAGCTGTAAAGATTGTATCCATAAATTATTTGTTTAATTTGCTAAAAAAACTAACAAGCTTACGTGACTCACCTGAAACAGGTTCCAATCAAAACCCATCAAGTTCACTTGAAACAACTCTAGCTTCACTATGAACTAACGGTTTAACAAAAAATAAGGCATTTAATTGATTCGAAACTAAAGCTAAAAATCGAATTAACTTTGCTAAATCAAAAAAAAAAGCTTTTGTTACCTCACAAACAAATAAAAGCGTCCCAACCACCGAATTAGATAAAAGAATCAATACTAAACGCTGATGCTCAGCTCTTATTAAAGTTCGTGCTCGAACTTTTTTATAAAAGGTCGGTAAAAAAAATAACACAAAAAAAAAATAACTTAAAAGAAAAAGAACAAAAATTCAAGATATATTAGTCAAAAAAATTAAAGTATCACTATGCGCCATAGAAAAATATCTCTCAAAATTTAATTTTTATACGTTTACTGAAAAAAAACGAGAAGAATTCTCAAAAAAACCAACAAATCTACGTGAACGAACACTGTTTAGAACAAAAAAATTTAAATGAATAGATAAAGTCAAAAAAAATTTATTTGCTTCAACAAGGTACATATGCGACTTCAAGACTACTAAAGAAGTTAAATGCGTTGAACTAAATTCTAAAAATTTTAACATTTTTGCTTTTCGAGATGAAACAGTCGTTAAAAAAGTTTTTAATGAGCCACTACGAACAAACAAAATTAAACGAATTCTATTTAAATCTACGAGCAATCGTAGATATTTTTTATTGACTGTTGTTAAAAAAAACAACAACATACTAGTACGCACTGCACTAAAAGCAACAATTACTAAAAAAAAAAAACTAAAAGCAATATACAACTCCTCTGAATTTAGATCAAGACCTCAATATCCAAAAATTGTTACAATGAAAAATAAAATTGAAAATTTTACAAAAAAAAAATTATCCTTAAATGACAACATACACCAACAAAAAATTAATAGAAATTAAAACATTTTACCTACCGGTAATTAAATTTTCAATAAAATAAGTACTTAAATAAAATGGGATATATGTACCCCATAAGTAAATTCATAAAAAAACCAAAACTCAAACTACATCAACAAAATGTCAATATCACGCAGCTAGAGTTAAAGCTAAATAACTAACAGTTCGAAAATGACCTAATAAAAATCGAATAAAACAAATAAACAAAAATAGGCTTCCGATTAAAACATGACCCCCGTGAAACATCGTTAAAATATACATACTTGATCCAAAAACAGAATCGTTAACTTGATGAAATGCAACCATATATTCATGTCACTGAGACATCATAAAAAAAATAGCGTAAATAAACAACACTATAAACCCAAGAATAACCTCTCTAGTTTGCCCTCCGATCAACCCATATTGAGCCCACGTTAATGCTGCCCCTGAAGCTAATAAAAAAATTGTATTTACAGTTGGAATACCCAAATTATTCATTTGTATTGATTCTACCGGCGGTCAGACAGCCCCAATTTGCACAACCGGCTCAATTGCTGAATGAAAAAAAGCTCAAAAAAAACTAAAAAACAACAACGCCTCTGAAACAATAAAAAACCAAAAACCTCATCGAATATTAGACTCAATCAATAATGAACTACGCGATAAAAATGTTAATTCCCGAATCAAATCTCGGCACCAAAAAAAAAAAGCGAAACAGACAAATAAGCCCCCCAGTAGAAAACAAAACAACCCAGAAGAATAATAATTCATATAAGCCGCAAACCCAGTTAACATTAAAAACACAGCAAATGAAGAAAAAATCGGTCACGGACTAGGCGTCAATAAAAAAAAGCCAGAACGTCTAACGTCAAACGCTATATCGTTATTATTATTTGTTACTGTATTTCCAAACGATAATAAAACCCGCGCTACAGCCGAGCTAGTTGAAAAATCACGCTCTACTAAAAAAGCATCTAATTTTCTTTTTAAATTATTCGCAAACATAAATAATTATTTAAAAAATTTAATGTGATAAATTTAACGAATCGTTAAAGTATATACATACAAGCGTAATAAACACATACGCTTGCAAAAAAGCAACCCCCAACTCTAGCATAAACACAAACAATAATAAAACCCCAGCAAAAATAGCCGCAAACCAGTTTAACTTAAATAACTTAACAGCAAACCCTGCAATAGTAAAAAGTAAAACATGCCCCGACGTAATATTTGCTGCCAACCGAATTGCTAAACTAAAAACACGAATAATATATGAAATAATTTCAATAACAATTAAAAATGGTAGCATGTAAATTGGTACATTTGGGACAAATAATTTATAAAATCCCACGCCATTTTCTAAAATTCCAATAAAAATTGCCATGAATCACACCATGATTGAAAAAAAAAAAGTAATTACAATATGCGACGTAGGCGCAAAACTAAACGGTGTAATACCATATAAATTAGATAACAAAATAACAAAAAATAAAGATAAAACAAAAGGGAAATAGATATACCCCTTTTTTCCCGCTTGCTTATCTAAAACACCAAAAACAAGAGCAATCGACGACTCAACACAAATTTGTGTAAAACTCGGGATAAACGTTGAGTTAAAATTAAAAAACATTAAAAAAAAAATTAAAGTAACTACAGAAAATAAAAGATATAAAGACATACTGGTAATTGAAAAGTCAACTACATCAGCAACATTAAAAAAAGCTAAGTTTACTACATCAAATTTTTCAATTGGCGAAAACAACATAAAAAAAATTAAACCCTAAAAGAACGGTACATATCAAATATCAGAAACACGAGCTTTCATTAAATAAAAAGTCTCAGGCATTCTATTTTCAAGAAAAAAAAAATCTATTTTGTACGAAAACGGTATCAAAAATAAAAAATAAAAAAAATAACTAAAAGTTGAAAATTGTCCTACAAAGTAGTAAGTAGGTTCAATTGGCATCCCACCAACCCAGCCTAAAGTTAACGCAATTACAACAAACCCTCAAAAAAAAATCTCAAAAACCGGTTTAAAATACGAACTTCGAATAGGAAATGTCATAAAAAACGGCAATACTAATAAAATTAATATTGACAATGCTAAAAAAATTGTCCCCAAAAGTTTATCAGGTAAAGCACGAAGAATCGCGTAAAAAGGTAAAAAATACCACTCAGGTACAATATGATTCGGCGTAACTAATGGATTCGCTAAAATATAGTTATCGGGGTGCCCAAGATAGTTAGGTGAAAAAAAAATAAAAATACTAATTCCAAATAAAAAAACGTTTAAAAATGAAAAATCTTTAACAAAAAAGAATGGCGTAAAGGAAAACGTATCAATTTTTGAATTTAAACCTAAAGGATTGTTCGAACCTCAGTTATGCAAGCAAACTAAATGAAAAACCACTAATCCTAAAATAACAAAAGGTAAAAAGTAATGTAAGCTAAAAAAACGATTTAAAGTAGGATTATCAATAGAAAACCCACCTCATAATCAATAAACTAAGTCAAGTCCAATATACGGAATAGCTGAAAAAAGGTTAGTAATAACCGTCGCAGCTCAAAAACTCATTTGCCCTCACGGCAATACGTACCCCATAAACGCGGTCATAATCATAATAAGTAGTATAACAACACCACTCGCCCATAAAATTTGACGAGGATAAGCATAAGAACCGTAATACAATCCCTTTAATAAATGCAAATAAACAATAAAAAAAAACGCCGACGCACCATTCGCGTGAGCATAACGTAAAAAAAAACCGTAATTAACATCTCGCATTATATGCTCCACGCTTAAAAACGCTAAATCAACATGAGGAGTATAATGCATAGCAAGTATAATTCCAGTTATAATTTGAAAAACCAAACAAACTAAAGCTAAAAAACCGAAATTTCAAAAATAGCTTAAGTTCGAAGGTGTTGGGTACAAAATAGCAAATTCATAAATAAAATTTGCTAAAATACGATTTCGAAAAAATTTTCGCGCTCAAAATTTCATAAAATAAAAAGCTACTCTTAAAAAAAACATTATAAAAATAATCAAGACCAAAGAAAATAAAAGACAAACGCGGAACCAATTCCTACTCCAAAGTTGGCCCAAGTTGGATTCGAACCAACGACCTTGCACTTATCAGGTGCACGCTCTACCAACTAAGCTATTGGACCATACAACTACAACATATAACTACTATATAACGCAAAAGGTTTACTTTAACGCCATGTTTATCTCATTTTGTCTCCAGACACAGGTTCCCCTACAACTACCGTGTTACGACTTCGCAGCAGTCCCTAACTTTAGGGTTATAGGCAGTCAATTGCAACTACTAATTATTAAAATTATTATATAAAAAAAACTAGATGCAAAGCCCCCGCCTATGTCTGCTAAAACCAATTTCTACCGCGTGACGGGCGGTGTGTACTAGGGTTGGATAGTATTCACCGTACCATGCTGATATACGATTACTAGCGATTCCTACTTCATGTTTTCGTATTGCAGAAAACAATCTGAACTGAGACAGTTTTTCAAGTTTTGCTAAGACTCACGTCGTCGCTTCTTATTGTAACTGCCATTGTAGCACGTATGTAGCCCAATCTGTGTAGGCCATGACGACCAGACATACTCCCAACCTTCACTCCATGTCTCATGGTCAGTCTTTTGATACCACGCCGAATACTTCAAACGCATTCATTGCGCGATAAAATCAAAATAAGGGTTACGCCCGTTACAGAAGTTAATCGAACATCTCAAAACACGAGCTGATGACGGCCATGCAGCACCTGTTTGCGCTCTTCTAGAATTACCCTCAAAAAGAAAGTTAATCCAGCTAAAACTAATTAGCTTACAAAGCGACATATCCTAAAATTGGTAAGGTTCTACGCGGTATATCAAATTAAACCACATGCTCCACCGCTGGTAAAACCCTCCGCCAATTCCTTTAGGTTTGAACCTTGCGGTTGTAATTCCTAGGCGGAGTGCTTAAGCATTTACGTAAATACTCGCTATTAACCAGCTAAGCATTCAACACTCATCGGTCAGGGCGTAGACTACTGAGGTCTCAAATCTCGTTTGCTCCCTACGCTTTTGCACCTTAGCGTCAGTTCCAAATTATAGAATCGCCTTCGCCCGACGGTGGTCCAATGAATTTATACGAATTTCACTTCTACACTAAATGTACCATTCTATTCAAAAAAACTCTAATCTACCAGTTTAAAAAATGAGTCTCCAGTTAAGCTGGAGGATTTCATTAAAAACACAATAAATCGCCTACGTGCCCTTTACGCCCAGTCAGGATGAATAACACCTGCCCCCCCCGTTTTACCGCGGCTGCTGGCACGAAGTTTGCCGGGGCTTCTTACTCTGGGTACCGTCACAATCGTCCCCAACGAAAGAGCTTTACAGTCTTCACCTTCATCGCACACGCGACATTGCTGGATCAAGCAAAACTCATTGTCCAAAATCCCTCACTGCAGCCTATTCAGTTCGGGCCGTTTTCATTCCCATTGTGGTTGATCGTCCTCTCAGACCAACTAAAGATAACAGGCTTGGTAGGCCGTTACCTCTACCAACTACCATAATCCTACGTAACCTCATTCAACTGCGTAAAATACTTTTTGTTCTTCGAGTTTACTTTCGAAGAACATTAATTGAAATTTGTTTCAAACAGTTTAAAGATTGTCACGTTATACGCACCAGTACGCCATACATCTAAAAAAAAATGCATTAAAACTAGCATGTGTTAAGCATATCGCAAGCATTCACTCAGAGCCAGGATCAAGATCTTACTTATGTGTGCCTAAATCAAAGTCAAAAAAAATTTAGCCAATATAAACTCCAAAAAATTTTACGAGCGGCGGGACTTGAACCCACACGACTAATGTCACCGGAGTCTAAACCCGACATGTCTACCATTCCATCACGCTCGCACAGCAAGTTTAAGGTGGCAGTGGAATCGAACCACTCTAACATGGATTTGCAATCCACCGCATAACCACTATGCTAGCCACCCACAGTATCACTTATAAATTGTCTGGAAGTAGGATCGAACTACTGACCTAAGGCTTTTCAGGCCTCCGCTCTACCACTGAGCTACCCAGACACCAAACTACCTTAAAAACTAAAAAAATTTCGTGCTTGAAAGGATTCGAACCTTTAATCTTCGAATTCGCAATTCGACGCTTCATCCAATTAAGCTACAAGCACACTTAGAAATAAAGGGCGTTTGATGGGACTCGAACCCACAACCGATGCTGCCACAAAACATAGCTCTACCAATTGAGCTACAAACGCCAAAAGGGTGAACGAAGAGTCGAACTTCGAACCTCTAGTTTACAAAACTACTGCTCTACCATTGAGCTATTCACCCCCCTACCAAACCATCAATCGTCCCGAATTGGACTCGAACCAATAACCTAGCGATTAACAGTCGCTCGCTCTACCAATTGAGCTACCGAGACATAGCAGGAAGGGCGGGACTCGAACCCACACCAAAAATTTTGGAGACTCCCGTTCTACCATTAAACTACCTCCCCCCCTCATTCAACACATCATACCCGCTATCGGACTTGAACCGACACTCTATGAAGAAATAGATTTTGAGTCTACCGCGTCTACCATTCCGCCAAGCGAGCTCGCTAAAAAAAACTAACGCGGAAGGAGTGGGATTCGAACCCACGTTGCCACACGGACAAACGCCTTAGCAAAGCATCGCCTTTAACCACTCAGCCATCCTCCCCTCATTCAACACATCATACCCGCTATCGGACTTGAACCGACACTCTATGAAGAAATAGATTTTGAGTCTACCGCGTCTACCATTCCGCCAAGCGAGCTTAAACTATATAAAAAACAAAACTTTTATTAACACAAAAAAATTTAACTCATTTACACCCTAAGGGATTCGAACCCTTGTTTTTGCTGTGAAAGAGCAACATCCTAAACCAACTAGATGAAGGGTGCAAAACAAGAAGAAAAGCCCCTACCTTCAAAGAGCATTTCATTAATTTTTGAGAAGAACAGGATTCGAACCTGTGACGGAATTACCAACAGATTTACAGTCTGCCGCCTTAACCACTCAGCCACCTTCTCAACTAAATTTAGGCGCACTAGGACTCGAACCTAGAACCCTTGGCTTAAAAGGCCACCGCTCTACCAATTGAGCTATACACCCTAACAATAATAATAAATCACAAGAAAAATCTCGTGGATAAAACTGAAAAAAGCAACGTGCCCTATAGGACTCGAACCTATATCTGAAGGCTTAGAAAACCACCACTCTATCCATTAAGCTAAGGGCACGAAACCCATCACTTTTTTTCAGTACGGAAGGACTCGAACCTTCAATTTCCCGCCCCCAAAACGGACACGTTAACCATTCCGTCACGTACTGCAACTGCAACCGACGGGACTTGAACCCGTAACCTTTCACTTGCAAAACGAACGCTCTACCCAATTAAGCTACAGTCGCACAGAGAGGAACAGGATTCGAACCTGCGAGATAAATTTACCCTTCGGTTTTCAAGACCGACGCCTTCAACCACTCAGCCATCCTCCCATTAGTTTAACCTCCGTCATCAATTAAAAAGCCATAAACGCGTACAACGGGGATGACGGGAGTTGAACCCATATCGCGTGGCGCGACAAGCCAGCATTTTACCATTAAACTACAACCCCTACAATATTTTTCACAAAATGACGGAGGTTGGATTCGAACCAACGAAACTTCAAATTATGAGCCTGACGAGATAACCACTTCTCCACTCCGCCGTCTACGCCCACTAGGACTCGAACCTAGAACCTTCGGTTTCGAAGACCGACGCTCTATCCAATTGAGCTATGAGCGCCCATTACAGTTACCAGCACAAAAAATTAACACAACTTAAACAATTTACCAGACTTAACTTTATCTCCCAACGCCTAGTCAGTACTTCCATAATTAACGTTTTTCACAAATCTAGATCGGTACGAGTTAGTGTGGATCCACGTTAACAACTCAGGCAATATTAAAAAAGTGCGCACATTTATTTGCAAGTAACCAAGCAACAACTTGTATTTCAAAAAAATTCAAAAAAGCCAATCTATTTTTAAATTAAAAGGCAATATTAGTACAAAACAGCTAAATTTTTTTCAAAACTACTACATTTTGCCTATATACGTGATAACGTATCACGCGCCTACGAGAACTTATTTTGAGGAAAACTTCTTGCATTGATGTTTTCAGCAATTATTTCTTTTATACGTAGCTAACCGGCGATGCTAATCGCTTAACAACCGGACCACCATTGGTATACCCCTAATTCTGTTATTAGTAACTAAAACATAATAAATCAGTTACATCGCGTAACTACAAACGCCAGTCCTCTCGTACTAGGCAGGGAATCACTCTCAATTCTCGAACATTCACGGTAGATAGGGACCAAACTGTCTCACGACGTTTTAAACCCAGCTCGCGTACCACTTTAATGGGCGAACAGCCCAACCCTTGGAACCGCCTACAGCTCCAGGATGTGATGAGCCGACATCGAGGTGCCAAACGATTCCGGCGATAAGGTCTCTAGTGAATCATTAGCCTGTTATCCCCGACGTACCTTTTATCCGTTGAGCGATGGCCCTTCCACGCAGCACCACCGGATCTCTATGACCGACTTTCGTCCCTGCTCGGTTTGTCAACCTTGCAGTCAGGCAAGTTTATACCATTACGCTCCACGATTAGTATTTTAAGCTAATCTGAACTTACCTTTGCACACCTCCGTTACTCTTTAGGAGGCGACCGCCCCAGTCAAACTACCCACCATACACTGTCCTAAATATTAGTTAGTTATTAATTACACAAAGAAACCTATTTCACTTTCCGCCTACCCAATTTTCTAGCAAAAAGGGGTCATAGGCTAAGTTATATTCTACACATCATGCTTTTAACAACAATGTAAAGCTATTGTGAAGGTGCACGGGGTCTTTCCGTCTAGCCATGAATACTCCGCATCTTCACGGAAACTTCAAATTCGCTGGATCAATATTGGAGACAGTAGGAAAGTCGTTACACCACTCGTGCGGGCCATCAATTAAATGGCGAGGAATTTCGCTACCTTAGGACCGTCATAGTTACGGCCGCCGTTTACTGGGACTTAAATTCAAAGCGTTAACTTATTCTTTTTGTCTAACAGCACCGGGCAGGTGTCAGACCCTATACATCGTTTTACAACTTAGCAGAGTCTTGTGTTTTTAGTAAACAGTCGCTATCCTCACTTCTGTGCCACCTTAACAAAATTATCAAAATGAAAAAAATAAAATCTTTCGCACTAAATATTCGCAACAAAAAGAAACACTCTATTGTCACTAATATAAATTTCGTTAAGGCACTCTTTCTCCCGAAGTTACAGAGTTATTTTGCCGAGTTCCTTCAATATTGTTATCCCAAGCGCCTTAGTATACTCTACCCAACTACTTGTGTCAGTTTACAGTACGGTTAAAAAAAATCATGCAACCAGCTATTTCTAGGAGCTACAAAAGCAGCATTTTGAACGTATTCGTTAAAACGATCAACTACCTTAGCAACCCGTCACTGTGAAACAAGTAATATTTACATATTGCGATTTTAAATAAATTTTTCACGAAGAATATTAACTCCGTTACCCATCAATCAAAGCATTCGCTTATTCTCTTAGGGACCGACTAACTCTTCGCGGACTAACCTAACAAAGAAACCCTCAGTCTTTCGGCGATAACGTTAAACTAGCTTACACAGGCGTTAACCTGTACAAACCCACGTTATTTGTCGCTACTCATGTCAGCATTCTTAACTTTATAATCTCAAGCCTTTCTCCCGAAAAACCGTCGTAAATCTATAAAGCATTCTGCTACCGCCCGTAAGCATACATGTAAAAAAGTATACTACTTCAGGCCTTCAGCTTCGGTATTTAGTTGAAAGTCCCTGTTCATTTGCGAATATAAAAAACCTATAACTGTGTCTAGTAGATTCAACAGACACCGCTAAAATAAAATTAGTGAGCTTTTACGCTTTCTTTAAGGGATGACTGCCTCTAAGTCAACCTCCTAATTTAAACAGCTTAATACATTCTCGATTCACACTTAACTAAAATTTAAGGACCTTAGCTTAAAATCTGGGCTGTTTCCCTCTCGACCACGAATCTTCGCACCCGTAGTCTGACTGCTAAAATTAAATTTATTGGTATTCGGAGTTGCGATAAATTCAGTAAATCAACGACGACCCCCTAGCTAATCTCGTACTCTACCCCCAATAATTATTTTTTTTTAACGCTCTACTTCAATAGATTTCGCAGAAAACCAGCTATCTCCAAGTTTGATTAGCCTTTCACCCCTAGCCACAGGTCATCTCAATTTTTTTCAACAAATATGAGTTCGGTCCTCCAATAAATGTTACTCTATCTTCAACCTGCCCATGGCTAGATCACTTGGTCTCGGGTCTAATTCATTTGACTAGTCGCTCTCATTCAAACTCGCTTTCGCTTCGCCTACGTTTTTTTATAAAACTTAAGCTTGCCAAACAAATTAACTCGCTGACCCATTATGCAAAAGGTACGCTGTCACCTCGCAAACGAAGCTCCAACAGCTATGTATGTTATACGTTTCAGTTTCTTTTCAATAAAACCCTAAAGGCTTCTTTTTCACCTTTCCCTCGCGGTACTAGTTCACTATCGGTCAAACATGATATTTAGGCTTAGCAGGTGGGTCTGCTATATTCAAGCAAGATAATACCTAGCCCGCTCTACTCAAATTTTTATTAAAAAACAAATTAATACAGGGCTATTACCTTCTACGGCAACCAGCCACACTAAAATAGTGTAACACAGATTTTTTTAAAATCATTTTTTAACAATAAGGCCTATTCCGCACTCGCTCACCACTACTAGCGGAATCTCGGTTGATTTCTACTCCAACGATTACTTAGATGTTTCAGTTCATCGCGTTTTCAACTATTACCGTTGTGTAAACAACGAAAAAATAGCTTTTTATTTTTAACAAGGTTTCCCTTTGCGGAAATTTAAGCATTAGTCTCTCGTCAGCTAAACTTAACTTTTCGTAAATAACTAAACGTCCGCTCTTTCATATTTACCAAGGCATCCCCGTATAACATTAGTTTAACAATTTAAATATAGTTCTAAACAATACTAATCAGATCACTGTAAAAATATATTTACCAACTTTAAAGTGAGCAAAAAATTTAACCAAAAACGCTACTTACCGAAAAAAAAATTAGTTAGCGTCAACAAAATTTTTAATAAAACCTGCTAGAAGTAAAACTTCTGCAATAGTCGCTCCATACTTAGCTGAAATAGCGGCTAATTCTGTATTAGCGTCATTCAAGTCCAACGATGCACGATCCGCGTTTAAATAAAACGAAAAATGAATTCGAACTAAGTCATCCAACAATTCGCGCATAACAACATTTTGTTTCTCTAACGCAATTTTTGAAGGTAACATCAATACTGACAATTCCAAAAACAAATACAAACTAGCTAGATAATCAAAAAGATCGATAGACGCATCCGCAGCTACAGTATTTTGAAAAAATTCAGTAGAAGTCAAATAAAAAACCATTAATTGCTTAAACATTGACATAGGCTTATTACGTCCTTGTGTCAGCATACTAACCATTAATTTACCGCGAAACAATAATGAACGAGTAGCTGCATCAAGCTCTGAACCAAACTTAGAAAATTGCTCAACTTCCCGAAATTGAGCTAACTCTAATTTCAACGAACCTGCTAAACGTTTCATCATTTTTGATTGAGCAGAAGATCCAACGCGACTAACTGAAATACCAGGATCAACCGCAGGGCGATTTCCCTCCTGATGTCTGTTTAAATCTAAATAAATTTGACCATCAGTAATCGAAATTACATTCGTTGGAATATAAGCTGAAACGTCCCCTTGAATTGTTTCAACAATAGGCAAGGCAGTAAGAGAACCTCCACCGAAAGCTGCACTTAACTTAACTGCTCTCTCTAATAAACGAGAGTGCAAGTAGAAAATATCTCCAGGGTAAGCTTCACGACCAACCGGACGACGTAATAATAAAGAAATTTGGCGATATGCATCCGCATGACGCGTTAAATCATCGTAAATAATTAGCGCATGATGACCTTTGTACGTAAAATACTCAGCCATAGTACAAGCAGAGTAAGGCGCAATAAATTGCAATGACGCCGGATCAGAGGCACGTGCTACTACTAGTGCAGTAGCACGATCAACCCCTTGTGATCGTAATAATCGAGAAATTCGAACAATTTCAGACATACGTTTACCAACTGCAACGTAAACACATGAAATAACTGCACGAAATTTACGTTTTGTTTCTAATTGATTTAGAATTGTATCAATAGCAATAGTAGTTTTACCAGTTTTACGATCTCCTAAGATCAACTCACGTTGTCCACGCCCAATCGGAACCAAAGAATCAACAACTTTTAACCCTGTCTCAACAGGCTCATTAATTTTTTTACGAGTAATAACCCCAGGAGCCTTTTTTTCAATTGCACGAAATTCCTCAAATTCTATGTCACCCAACCCATCGATCGCAACACCTAACGGATTAATAATACGACCTAAAACTTGCGATCCAACTCCAACTTGCATAACAACTTCTGAACGGCGAACAACTTCTGAAGTACGAACGCTGTTAGATCCACCAAATACAAGAGCTTTAACAATACTATATTCAAGATTTAACGCTACACCAGTAGCACCACCCGCAAAATAAATTAATTCGTTCGCCTGTACCCCGTCAAGTCCCGCAATAGTTACAACAGAATCTTTAAAAGATAAAACAACTCCTGTCATATTTGAATCAGATGATTCAGTTGAATCATCCTCAAAAATAGCTTCTGCAAAAGAAGCTCCATTAGAACCAACTCCACTTTCTAAAAGAAGAGAGAAAAAATCAAACTCATCTCGAGTTTCGTCCGAAGACGCAATATAATTAAAAGAATTTAAATTTAACATAAGTTTATCTGATTTAAAACAACATTTAAACAAAGCAATATGGATTCTAGATCCATAAAAGCAAATACCCTAAAAAAAGGCCCAAAGCTACGTAAACCAACTAGCCCAACACAATTCAAAATCACAAGCAAATGCATTTAATAATTAAAAGAATTTTTTACAATGTTAATATTAACTAAAAACTAAGCTATCGCCGCAACGTTTAAAGCATTAAAAAACGAAGTAAAGGTAGTACACTCCACGGCAATAGGCATAAATCCGTGATTTACACCACACAATTCACTACATTGTCCATAAAAAGTACCTGGACGGTCTGTCACAATTCAAAATTGATTTAAACGTCCAGGAACCGCGTCAATTTTAACCCCCAACGCAGGCACTGCCCAGCTGTGTAATACATCAGATGATGTTGTAATTAAACGCATACAAATTCCAATAGGTAGCACAATACGACGGTCAACTTCCAATAACCGAAATTGACCGAAGGTCATATCGTCAATATGTGTCATATAACTATCAAATTTGATATGCTCGTTTATAGTAGACTCGTTACTTGCAACAAAATCTGAATACTCATAAGATCAGTATCACTGGTGTCCAATCGCCTTAAAAGTTACATACGGTAATGTCAAATACGGACGATCATAACAGTAAAGCAAAATCAAAGATGGGTACAACAATAACATTAAAATTGCTGCCGGAATACAAGTTCAAACTCACTCCAACACTTTACGATGGCGCACATGTTGAAAAAATAAATAAAAAAGCGCACGAGAGTCTGAGCCATGAAAAGTAGCAAATGTCGCAAATGGCGTAACGTACGCAGAGTAGGTTTTATAAAAAAATGTAGTTTTTGACGAAAAAAAACCCAACGCCGAATTTAAGTTAATTACTGAATAGCGTCAGCTTAACGAGCGAGCGCTTAAACGATTAAACGACGCATTTTCGTGTTTCAAAAAAATTGAGTAAGCCGTTGTATATAAATGTAATTTTATAAACGACTCAACAGAAGAATACGGACCTGTGTGTTTTATTTCAACACGATCGTAAGGAAACAAGAATGCAATATCGTGTTTTGCACGACGAAAAACATCCAAAGTTGCCGTTTTTGACTCCGCACGACGTGCTAAATACAAATCAACCAACGCTCCCGCTCTGTTAACAAAACGATATTCGTATTCAATAGGGGTCAGTTGAGGTAACGAAGAGAAAATATTTATGCTATTTCCTTGATCCGGGTATAAAGTACGTTTTGTACCGAACCAGCTTAAAGTTTTTCGTGCTGAAAATAAAATAGCAACAGCATTCATCAAATCGAACAAAAACGCATGCTTAAACATGTTAAAAAACGACCAAAAAAAAAACGCAAAACGAGGCAACACAAGCGTAACCCCAAAAAACTTTGACTCAAACGGCACAAAACCAAGTAAATTACGCTCAAAAAGCACAAATTTTAAAATTAACTTAAGAACTCAAATAACAAAAACAATTACTAAAATTAAAAAAAAAAGCGCGTAACTATGGAAATGGGAAAGAGCAGCAGCATGCTCACTTGCAGAGTCTATAAAGCTATACATACAAAATTTAAGATCTAAAATTAGAGAAAATAACTATTAATAAAAAAAGTTTAACAACTAAGTAAAGTAATAAAAAAAAAGAAATATTTAGTAATAAGAAATATAGAAATAAAGTTACAATACTAAATTGAATAAGAAAAAAACAAAAAACCACGACACACCATAACCAATAAATTAGAAAACCTAAAATTTTTAAACCTCTAACACACACTCAAAAAGTTATAAACCGCAGCAAACTCGAAAGTTTCCACGAGCGTTGTGTCGAAATATGCGCGAGAACCCGTGTTTCGGATCTCCGTAGTTTAAACAAGCGCGTATTAGCAGATCAATTCAAACGCAATAAATTAATTTTTGAGCTACTTAAAAAGCTAAAGTATAAAATAAAGTTTTCTTTAAATTTGCTAATGAGTTTTTTGTTTCAAAATAAAAAACGTCTCCTAGATAAAAAGGTAGCAAAATGGTCAAAAATATTAATATACGCTAATTTGCTATTTAATACAGGTCCACGTTGAATAGCGCCTGTACTAAAAAGAATTTTATTTACGCTAAAATTTTGACGTCACTGCTCTACATTTTGTACTGAATGACGTCACCAAGCCAATTGTGCTCAAAAAATTTGAACAAACCCCAATAAAAGTCACATAAATTCTCGCCCCGAAATTAACGCACAAACGTATCAGCAGTCAGCTAATCAATGATTTATTCGCAAAATATAAAAAACTTGCCAGCAAATCAGTGCGCTCACATTTACCGAAAGCCAATAAATGCTGGAATAACGTTTTTTACAAAACACAAAAAGAAGACTTGGTAACCAAAAATTTATTAAAAATGTTACTTGCCCCAAAATTTTTTGGCAATACGGCTGCACACGCAATAAAGCCGAACGGCTTAACGCGTGCACTGCGAATAAAACCCACAAAAAATCAAAAAAACTTGTAAAAACACCATTAATATAATAAACTAGTTGCGTAAACGCTTTACCTGAAAACAAAAACTCATTCCCGAATATACTAAAAAAGTTGGCGTTCTCGATTCGCAAAAATTTGTAAAATGACAAGCATGTAAATCAAATAATGCCTAGTAAAATAATTCAAACTAAAAAATTCTTCGCTAAATAACAAAAAAAGACAACAAATCCGAGTCCCATGAACAAAAATAAGTATTGAAGGCTAGTTAAGATTCCTACAATGCGAAAATTAAGAAATATATTTAAAAACAGGCGCAGCACCCGAATTTTAAAATAAAAAGTCTGAGATAAAGGGTTTCCTACGAAATATTTCGAAAAAAATAACCCTTTTTTCGAAAAAAAAAAAAAAAAAAAAAAAAAAATTTTTTTTATACAAATAAAAAAAAGTTCGAATAAAACTGAAACGTAAATACGAATGCCAATGAACGTCAGCACATAACTAAAAGCTTGCCATATCAAGCAAAAACTCAAAAATTTTGGACGAAATAGGTTATTAAATGTAAAAAAATCAACGTAATGGTCACGCACATTTACTAGTCTTCTTGATAAAACAACAGGCACGTTCCATTTTATCACAAATTCACGTACTTCAAATTTAGCCAAAGAATCAATAATATCTAAGTATAATCGCGACTGTATTAAAGGGGAATGATAAAAGTACATTGACGGTAATGCTAATTTTAACAGCGTAAAACGTTTAATATTTTCAAAAATATAATTAAATAAATTTGATCACGATTTATTAAAAACTGCAAAAGTTGACACTACACCTATTCGCAACGGTTTAGGAACCAGTACTGGAACCGCAGCCCACGCCAAATTATCAGAAACCGGCTGTGAACTTTCGCTCAACGAATCAAGCAACTTTATAAAACTTATTTGCCGCGCATCTAGCATGTATAAAAATAATCACATAAATACGTAAAAATTCAAAATTGCGCCAGAAGTCTCGCGTGAAATCGACCTTAAATTCGCCCCGTTACTCAACAGGTAATTAAACCCTTGTAGACTCATTCGCTGCTCCTTTGAATGTCCAAATAAACGAGCCGGACTAGTACTAAATAAAGTTAATTCCTGATAGCTCAGTCAAAAAAGCCAAGTTCACGAAAGTGAAACTGTATTAACTCAATAAGGAAAAACAATGAACGACCCCGCCACTTTAGCATATTTCGCGCTAACCAACGATTGCCACCCATGTCAAGCTTCAAAACTTAAAAAAGTCCCGCGGCGAGTCAAACGTAAACTAAAGTCTCTTCACTCAAATAAAGTTAACCCGTATTCGAAAAACGCTAAATACCTAGCTTTTTTAAAAGAGACAGGCTCTCCGTATTTTTTTAGCAAATTTGGTTTGAAACGAAAATTCCGCTGCTTAGCTAAACTAAAGCTAAAAGCCTCCTGATACCCAGGACTGCGACCCAAAATTTTGAAATTTTTTAAACTAGGAGAAACTGAAATTTTTAACAATGGCGCTATTGCAGGATGCACAAAAAAAAAATCAGTAAAACTATTTATTTTTCCATTTCTTAAGGTTTGCGGCGTACAACATAAAATTCCCGCAACACTAAAAGACATAGGATTCACTAGCATCTGCACATACTTTAACTGAGCATGCTCAAATTCGGTAAAAATCCTCACACGATTTAAATACAAAAAAGTATATTTTTTTTTATGTTTTTTTGGATGCATAAGACGATTTATATTCTCACCGTATAAGTATTATGAAAAAAAATTACAAAAAATCGCAACTACGGATAATACTTAAAGTAAAGTTTGCTTAATAATTTTTAAAAAAGCGTACTTACTGCTAAACCTAGTAAAATGTAAACTGTTGGCTGATAAAAAACAAATCCAATCAATACTGCACAGCAATTAACTAAAAAAAAACACGGTATCGTTGCTACAGGCGCGAATAAAAAAGGTTTACGCTTTGTGGTAAAAAAAATAAATCGAATTACACGAATGTAGTAAAAAGCAGATACTACGCTCATTATAAGAATAATAAAAAACGCAGCATTAGTTAAAAATTCTGAACTAAATAACGTTTTAAACAAAAAAAATTTAATAAAAAAGCCCGCTAAAGGCGGCACACCCGCTAACGAAAAAAAAATTAAACTAATAATCGTACCGACTAAAAATCCTTGCGACGCATATAAACGGTACTCGACTAAATATTTAAGCTTAGCAAACGAGACATAATTTCTAAAATACATAAGAATCGTAAAAATCATAAATGTTGCCACAAAATAAGTGATTAAATAGTTAAAACCAGCAACTATACCATCGTATGTTCCATAAGATATTGCAGTTAATATATACCCCACGTTTACGATTGCACTATATGCGTATAAACGTTTTATATTTAACTGATTTAGCGCAGCAAAGGTTCCAACAATAACCGAAAGAAGACCTGAGAAAAAAACAAATATATATCACACCGCAACGATGTCGTATAATCAAATTAAAAAAAATCGAGTTATAAACCCAAGCATAGCAAATTTCGGCAAAATTGCAAAAAATAAAACTACAGGGGAAGGCGCGCCTTCGTAAACGTCTGGAGTTCAGATATGAAACGGAGCAGCAGCAAGCTTAAACAACAAGCCCGAAATAATAAATACTATAGGTAAGAGCAAAGTATATGAAAAATTTACGTCTGCTCACTTTAAAAAAAGAAACTTCAAATCACTAAAATTAAACGTTCCAAAAAAACCATAAAAAATTGAAATTCCGAAAAGTAATAACCCCGACGATAACGCACCTAAAACAAAATACTTCAAACCACTTTCAGTAGAAAAGACTGCATAGCGTTTAAGCGTCGCCATAGTGTAAACTATCAACGCCTGAAGTTCAAGTGCCAAATAAAAAAGAACAAAATCGTTAGCAGAAATTAAAAAAAATGATGAAATACAAAACAACACAACTAGAAAAAAGTATTCTATAAAAAAAAGTCGCTCAACGAAAAAATAATTTAAAGAAAGTGCCAAACAACTTACGAATAACACTAAAAAAAGTATTCGGAATCAAAAGCTAAAATATGTCGCTATGTATTGGTACTGTAATAAACAATATTCAACTGCCGGAAGTTGTAAACATAAAAAAAAAAACAATAATATTAAAAAAATTGTTAAATAACCAAAATTGGTTATTAAAATTTTCCGTCAGCTTGTTGTTAAAGAAGTACCTAGTATCAACAATACGCTGACCGCAAGCGACAAAAATAATTCAGGTATTAAAAAAAGATAGTCAATTATGAACATACTACATTAAAAATACAGCGCATGGCAGGCAATTTGCCGCATAAAAGATCCTCCCCGCGTAAACAAAAAAATGCAATCAAAAAAACATAAGTATTAAAACTTAACACATTTCTTACAACATTAAATTGTGGCTCATCGGTATCTAAAAGATAAGCTAAAACCAAGATTTAGCAACAGTACAACCGCGTTACAACAAAAAAAAATTACACACCACTATAATTATGTATCTCTAAAACGAATAAAAGCAACAGCACAAAAAATTAAATTTTTAACAACTCACTACAAATTGCACGTATAATTAAATTACTCTCAACCGGTAAACTGCGACCAACACGCAAGCTTTGTATTCGATAAGACTGATTAACT
>ERZ778020.1429-NODE-1429-length-20845-cov-4.069697_pt1 | contig 20845 bp, 15 predicted proteins | sample MGYA00375750_ERZ778020 | MGnify/ENA primary metagenome ERZ778020 (study PRJEB29350, sample SAMN05389818) | bioreactor metagenome | isolation source: Ammonium sulfate bioreactor | place: South Africa: University of Cape Town | collected 2014-03-17 ...
TTTCTATGTTTTCTATCAGCAATCTTTACCGTAAGAGTTTCAAAAACGATAGAGAATTGACGAGTTTATTTCATTGTTCTAGTGAAGATGCTGTACAGTATCTATCAACAGTGAATGAACGTTCTTCTCTTGTTTTCTATGATCCATGTTATCAGAATGCAATCGAAAACTATTCGAAAACAGTAGCATCATCTCATTTGATTTTTTCGAAGATTAATACTGAAAATCTAACGGATGAATCAACGTTTTCACTCTACGGACGATCAGTTCAACTGCCGATTCCACTTGATCCATCGAATTATTCAATCATTTTCATCTCGTCATCCAATGCATCGTTGAATAATTTTGCTCTTTATTTTCATGCTTATGATTTTCAGTAATTAACTTCGATAGAACTTATTCTCATTCGTATCTTTTCTTTTTCTTTTCTAGTTCATTTCCAACAAGTAAAATCTCAGCAAGTCGATATCTTAGCAAACGAATGTATGCTATTGAATGTGCTCGTAATGGTTCATCATTTGGTCTTCTAATTTCTTCAAATTCATTGCTAAATCTTCCATCAACTATACATAATCTACTCGATCGAATCAAAAATTTATTGCATAAAAACGATCGACAATATTACACATTTCTTATGAATACCTTATCAATAACGAAATTAAACAATTTCGAACAAACTATCGATACATACGTTCTTTGTTCATCATGTTCGGAAAGTCTTTGGCTTTCGCCTGAACATAAACAATTTAATATTCCATTGATAAGCATAGCTGATATTGTACATGCATTTGGAATGACAGATGAGAATTCATCGTTGAAATATTCGTTTGATTTACGACAAATTTTATCAATGATTAAAATCGATGAAGATAATTCATCGAATGACAATCATGAAATCGTTCTTAAAAATCCGAATTCACTTCTTTTACATCAACGTGACGGTCAAGATAATACAAAACGTTGGTGGGGTTTACAAATCAATCAAGAAGAAGAAACAACAACAACAACAGCAATACCGATTGCAGAACTTAAAGAAGGACGAACAGGAATAGCTTCTGGTTATACACATGAACAACATTAGAGAGAATATCGTTTTTGTTTTGTTATTTTCAAAAAAAGTATATCGTTATCTCTTGTTTCAGATTTGTATATCTATATCAATTGAAGTAGTTTTACCGGTAAGAGACTTAAAATGATTGCTTATCGATTAGTAGTAGTAGTAGTCAGACTTGTTGAGGTTATCTTTTTCATTTGAAAATTGTCTCGAGTCAATGAGAGTGAGAGATGATTAATTTTGTGAGTAATGATGATGAAAAAAACCCATAAACGTTGTAATCGAGTAGTTCTTTTTATTTAGGTGATACGTTATTTCAATTGGTTGATTTGGTTTAATGATAATGTTCTATTGTATTGTTTATTTTCATTTTTAATGACAAATAAAAACATAAATCGAAAACGTTCGCTTTGGGAAATAGTGAAATTCAAACGAGAACATAAACGGCGAAAACGAAATTGTGAACAAATTAAAATGAATTTAATGCATTTTACTGAAATTACGCCGAGAGAAGATTTTGATTTGCCATATCCACGATCCGGCCATAGAGCTATTGCGACTGATTCCGATTTTTGGATTTGGGGAGGTTTTCATCCGACGGCAGCCGATAATGATCAACCGAAAATGTTCAATGAAGTAGAATTATTTAATAATAATTCGAGAATATATCGATGATTTGTTTAGCTTTGGAGATTTAATTTTGCTCTTCAACGATGGACTTTAGAACCTACGACAGGCGATCGACCGAACGCCACACTTGCATCACATTCAAGTCAGTCGAAAGATTGCAATCATGTTTTTTTTTTGTAATAAAATGTTTTTTTTTAGTGCTCTTGTACAATCATAATCTAGTCTTGGTTTTTGGTGGAACAGGTTTTCCATTTGGCCATGCTGTTTCGAATGATTTATATATTCTCGACCTGAAACGTCGTCAATGGAGACGATGTCAATTTCCCAATAATCCACCTGCACAAGTCTATGGCGCCGTAGGTTCTTTTCAAAATTTCTTATTTTCGAAAATTTAAGTTGTTTTTCGATAATTAGAGCATGATTGTCGATGGTGAACATTTGTACATTCTCTGTGGAACAAATAGTACGACGTATAATTCCAATGTATATGATATTCATCTATCGACATTGACTTGTACTCAAATCGGATTTACATTTGATGAAATTGAAGAAATATCCGACAACGGAAGGTCAGTGAAAATGACAACAAAAAAACGAAAACCATCGTTATTCATTTGGATATTAGATATCGACAAGAAGCGCATCTACATGGCAATAAGATTTATGTATTCGGAGGTGGTGGAACATCAGGAATCTCGTTTTCACTTGAGAATGTAAATTTATTCAATTGTTTTCTCGATTTAATGATATTTTCTAGTTGCCAGTTTTCGATTTAACTGATCGAAGATGGTCATTTGTTCAAACAAATCCTGATCCTGTCCATAGTAAGCACATTTCAAATTCAAATATCTCAACAACAACAACAAATCAATTCATATTTTAGATCATCCTTTATCGAGAAAATTTCATTCCGTCTTTCCATTTCGTGATAATCAAGTCATCGTATTCGGTGGTGCTCATACAGATTCCGAGTCCTTTCGTCATACTGTCGTCAATGACAATATCTGGACGTTTGATTTCAATAAACTCGAATGGTCGAAATTGACTCTTTCAATGGCAAGACCAACGTACTTTCACGCCGCTGCAATCAGCGAGGTATTCAGTTGTCGATTGAAAACTCCTTTTGTTTTTCATTTTCTCAGTTTCTTTCCAGCAAGGTGAAATCTGGAGTCACGGTGGAGTCGTTCGTTCATCGACGATTTCAAATAGCGAAACACGAATAACAACATTATACAAAATGCATATTCATGCGCCGAAATTGAGTGAATCTTGTTGGAATCTGATATTGAATTTAGTTCCTGATCGCATGGATTTTCTCAACGATCGTTCATTGTTTTCGAAACTTCAAATACCCAAACGTTTTTCAGAACGAGTTTATTAACATGATATTTTCTATTTAATCTTGAAATACGAACAAAAAAAGAAAGACAAAAATAAAAAAATATGTTCTAATGACGAAATTGTAAACGACCGAAATGTAAGAGTAGAAACATTGTACAAGCCAAACTCGGTAAAAACAATGAAATAATAAGAACAAAAAACATCAACATCGATCGATTATCGAATGCACCGATGGATGATGAATAATTTGCTAGAATACGTTCAGTTGAATTGATATTTAACGAGACCATGATTTGAAATGAATGACAACAAATGGAAAAGTGCACATTTGCATTTTTGATAGCATGTAAAAGATGTTTCTTGAGATGATAATGAACGGAAGTTATTTCAAATGTGATTAAACTTCCGTAGATAATTCTGTACACGATGTGACGATGATGAAGAACTTGTCTCAGCCAAGTAATGAGCGACATCTATATGACTTTGGAGTAGACTATTGAAATTTTCTAGTTTTGTTAATTTCGAATGAAATTCAATGTCAATTGAGTCTAGTTTTTATGAAACATGTAAATTTCTAGTTAATTAATCATTTTCGATTGGTCGATATGTGACATCTAGAGAATAATAATGGCCGTTATTGACCCAAATTTTGCGGCTTTGAACCAGTTGTCGAATCGAGAGAATTTTTTTTTCTTCTCTTCCTTTCGTTTCGTTTGAAAAGATTAACCTTTTGTTATCATCGTCGAAAACGAATTTCACAGAAGTTTATTTACATATTATTCTCTTTATCTCGCTTATATAACCGACTTCGAGTAGTTCTCTCTTTGTCTTTCGTTCAATCTCGATGATAAAGCGTATCTTTTGTCTTGTCGATATAGTGTCATGTTGATTGATTGATTGATAGACGAGGAAGAAGATTCATTCTTAATGAATATATTATTTCTAGTTTCCATTTGCTATCTCTCCGAGGCTAATCGAGCATCTTTTTCTCTCTCGTTTTTCTTGCTCGTCTGCTCTTTTTCTAACCATCGGCAAAAGATAATCACATCTTTATGTTCTGTTTATTGTATATAGACACATACATATGAACACATATAGACGCGTTCGCGTTCTGTTTCTTCTTCTCTTTTCTCTTCTCTTCTTTTCTTTTTTTTTTCTACTGTGTTGTTTGTTCATATAGCTGCTGCCGATGATGACCTCGCCTTGACTGATACTGGATATATGTAAAAACATCGTAGAGTAATGCCCGACCTATTCGTGTCTTCATCTCAAAACAAAGCAACGCAAAAAAAACGACGAATATTAACTCCACTTCGTTTACATTAACCTTCTGACCTTGAACGTGATTGTTTTTTCTTTTAGATAATATGCCAATTGAAGGTGATAATAATCAATTGACATCAAATGGTGAGAGAAAATCTATCAAAAATATTCTTCTTATTTTCTTCGTCTTCTGCTTCAGACCGTCCTTTGCCGATTCTAAATTCGTCCGAATTCTACAACGAATTCAACAATTTACTGATTTCCGACGGCAATCAAGAGTCGATCGATACACTCGCAAATTTACTCTTACCAATCACGAAACTTGATGCAACTTCTTGCAAAGGTACAATCAAAAGAGGAGATTTTTTGAAAACAACATCGAATTTGAATACATTAGGACCTATTTTACCTGTAAACGATATTCGTGGCATCGATAGTCGATCGTACGCGAAAAATGAACGATATCTTCGATGTAAATTAGCGTCACTCCATCGAGTTATCGATCTCTATGGTTGGAATTATGGTACATGTTACAATCATGTATCTGTAAGAGAAAGTCAATGATTTGATTTTTGAATCTTTTTTGATTTTTTTAAAAGGTTCGTGTGAATACTAATACAGATCAATTTTTAATCAAACCAATTGGTTTAGCTTTTCACGAAGTAACAGGTTCATCTTTAGTCAAAATCGATGGCAATGGTAAAAATCGACATGATTGAATTTCATTTTTTTTTCAATGTTTTTTGTTTTCTTAAGGATCAATCGTTGATCCCGGCAGTACGACATTCGGCGTGAATTCGCTGAGTTTTTCTTTGTATTCATTTGTTTATAAATCTCGTTCTGATTTGAATTGCATTATTCATGTGCAAACGCCAGCTGTTGCAGCTGTTTCAGCAATGAAATTCGGCCTTCTCCCGCTCTCACAGGAAGCAGCTATCTGCGGTCAAGCGACAATTCATGAAATTCAAATCGATTCGCAGACGAATCAATTGTCGTTGAACAACAAACTCGAAGAATCGAAATCGAAGATTTTGATTTTACCAAATCACGGCATTTTAGCATGCGGAACAACGATTGAAGATGCTTGGCATAAGACATTTCATCTTATTCTCGCATGTGAAGCGCAATTACGTGCGGTTTCTTTGGGTATTGACAATTTAATCTTAACTTCAGATCGAGCCAATGAACAAGTACAGATTTTTTTTGTTTTTTCTGGTCAGATGAGATATTTTTTGTGGATTTAGGTAACAGAAACTGTTAGTACAGGCGGTGGCGGTGTTAATTTGACAGATATTAAATGGTCTGTCGGAGAACTTGAATGGTCAACATTAATGACCGTTTTAGATAAAGCTGTAAGTTCGAATCTGAAGCAAACAAATGTCGATCTCTCTCGATTTTCTAGGGCTATCATACCGGTTATATTTATCGTGAACCATTAATTCGTCTGCTTGCTAAATAATCATCGTCAGTTTTAACCCCTTTGCTCTTCCCCCTGTGTTTTTCTTGTATTAATCAATTTTGGTTGTGTCGTGCAATGCACAAAATCTCATCTCATTTATATATAAACCTGCACTTACAAATACCTTATATAATCTGTTTGAAAGCAACTGCTTTATTTTCTAGATCGATTTGTTTGAAAAAGAAAGAAAATTTCGTCATGCCAGTAGCAACGAACGGTTCACACGTGGAATCACCGAGCAAAAAGTCGGCTCATGTCGAAGCCGATGATGACGATCGTCGAGAATTGGACCGGCCGGCCGATGTCGTCGAAGATATGCGACAAATGGGCCAACGACAACGCGTCAAAACAATTCTCAATTCTCGAGAATTTCGCGACGAACTCGAAGAAATTATCACTGACGCGTTAAAACACGGGCCGCATCCCGCATCATTAATCGCTTTACAGCAAATTTCGGAATTACTCCTTCCACATACATCACGCTGGACAACTGTTTCATCGTTGTCACGTGCCGGCGGGTCGGTTATCGTGCCGATAAATGATATCCGTGGTGTTGATTCGCAAGGTTACAGTAAAAGCGAGCGTTTACTTCGATGTAAACTGGCATCACTCTATCGGCTCGTTGATTTATTCGGCTGGTCGCAGGGCATTTACAATCACATCACCGCTCGTGTCAATCAAGAACAAGAACATTTTCTCATCAATCCATTCGGTTTAATGTATCACGAAGTAACAGGCTCGAGTTTAGTTAAAGTCGACATCGCTGGCAATGTCATCGATCCAGGCAGTACAACGTACGGCATCAATCGAGCTGGTTACACCCTCCATTCAGCCATACACAAAGCTCGGCCAGATCTCAAATGCATCATTCATTTGCATACGCCGTCGGTTGCAGCGGTTTCTTCGATGAAATGCGGACTTTTGCCGTTGTCACAGGACGCACTTTTCTGTGGGAAAATTTCGTATCATGATTATCGAGGCATTTTAATTGAAGATGATGTGAAGAAATTACTGGTCGAGGATTTAGGTCCGATTAATAAAGTTATGATTCTACGAAATCACGGGTTTGTTGCGTGTGGTGAAACGATTGAAGAGGCGTGGAAATACGCGTATAATGTTATCAATGCTTGTGAGGTTCAAGTACGAGCTGTGCCACTCGGCATTGATCAATTGTATTTGCCGTCGAATGAACAACAAAAACGGATCGCTGATGTGCTTCAAGGAAATATCAACGAGGCAACGGGCGATCGAAAATGGAAGATAGGCGAAATTGAATTCGAAAGTTTGATGAGAATATTGGACAACGCTGGTTTTCGTACGGGTTATGTCTATCGACAGCCGTTGATTCGTACGTTAGATAAATCGACGACATTCAAAGATATTGAAGTGCCGCCAGCTGCTTCATCGGCAACGTCGTTCGTCGAGCCAAATTCACCGAATCGTCAAGGTCAACGAACGGCCGAATGGCGAAACTCGCCGAATGCGTATTTAAAGCAAGAAATCGAAGAAACCGGAACGCCAAATCCGAAGAAAGTCACCAAATGGGTGCCGGACACCGGCTTGAAACATTCGACGCCGATTAAAATCGATACAAAACATCAATTCGCACCGAGCAATGTCAATCCGAAAGAATTGAAGAATCATCAAAAACAAATCAAAGAAGATCGGTTCAACGAAAAGATCTCGGCTGGTTATCAATCGAAAATTCTCGACAACGGCACGTGGGACGATGTTTCGCAAACCAAAGATCCTCATCATCCGTCGACTGAAGCCGTCGTTGTCGTTGGCGCTGCGTCGAAAGGTATTATCAAACGTGATCAACAGAACAATGCCGTGGTTTACAAAACCTACTATGGTCAAAATCCATTTGCTCACATGGATAACGATGAGATCGAAAAGTACAAACGCGAAATCGAATACAATCAATTGCGTGAACAAGGTTTGCATCATATTGTCGAAATTCTTCTCTCTGATTCAGCATTGCAAACCACATCCTCGGGATTAGAAGCCCCTGAGGAGTTTTATTATGGCAGGAGAGGGTTAAGTAATACTCGTTGAGCAGATATGTTACGAGTAAAATCAGAATTCCAATTCTAACTGGATAAAGTTGAGATTTTATTAGAAATGAATTCAAGTGACTCAAAACGTAAAAAGATTCTTAGTTAAACAAGAAAATATTAAAATAACGACACAACAATCAATACATAATGAGTTTGTTTGTCCAGAATTTATAAATTATATGTGAAAGTGGAGACATCAAAAGTAATAATCTTGCTATGACAGTTGTAATTTCAGCATGACAAACTTATTTCTCGCTTACATTAGATTTCTATTCGAAACCCTGCTTTTATGCTTGAAGGCAAACATTTACAGACAAATCGAGCTTGTATCACCTTGAATATTTGACTAAGACAAGATTTAATTCAGCATTGCATGTATCAGCCGCATAACCTCGAAAAATATTTCCTCTGTAATCCGATCTCGAGCACGCGCTTATTTAACTAATAACAAAACGACATTGGCATTCATTTTTTCTTCTTCAGGTGGTGATTCTCCTTACAATGATCATTACGACAGTCGAGGTAAGTAAACTCAGAAGAAAAAAAACTTTTTTTTTACCCCTCATATTCTTCTCTCTCTCTCTCTGTCTGAATCATTTGACATTTGGAAGATGACTCATAGTCTTCTTCGCCCACATTTTTTTATTTAAAACATCGATCAACATTCATTCTCTTTCTCTTACTCATGGCAAATAAGAATAAATTGAAAATGTCATCTTCTTCAAACACATCATTTTTTATGATTCATTATTAACAACCTTCGGTGATATTCAATTCAACAAAAAAAAAGCAACGACCGGTAAGACATCTTGTCCATCTATCTTTGTTGCTTTGGCTTCGAATCGTGTGATAAGATAACAAAAATACGCTTGTCTTCATTCGATAAAAAGCAACAAAAAAAAACCTATTTTGAGCATGACAGGATCAAATATTATTCTAGTTTAAAAGTATACTCATTCCAATATGTTCCAACATATGTCATCGAGCACACAAACAATGGAGACATACTCTCGAAAATCGAACCAATCATTTGCCGAGACGCAATTGCTCTCCGTTTACTATCCAAGTCTCGATTCGAAAGTCCCGTCCAAAGACGATAAATGCGTTTTCATCGAACGACAAGATCGTTCGCCCAATCATTCCCATCGAACATCCCACACCAAGTCCACGCAAACAACACCATTAACAAGTCACGGTTCGACATTACTCATCGATGGTGGCTCGCCATCGAGTTCGTACATCAAACTTCACTCGGGCACTCAACGTTTACCGGACAATTATTCATCATTAACAAATGATTCGTTCGAACAAACACGATACTCCTACGAAGAATATCTCGTTCCCGTTCAAGATAGATCGAGTTGGCCGCCAGTACCCGATGAAGTCATTCAACCGGAACTCGAAAACACTCGGCCATCACGAGTTCAGTTCGCTGAGAATCTAGTCGAAGTGATTCCGATTTCAGCTCAACCGAGTCTAACGGAAGATCAGGAATCGTTGCCACCACCACCACCACCGCCAGCTGTTCGACCTCGAACGAGTGTCAATCAATCGAGTTGGATTAAAAATCATATGGAGAAAACTGAAGTCGAAGTGAATTCGACGACGAATCGAGTGCAGAAATTACGTTCGTTCTTCGAACTTCCGGTTAAACACACCGTTGAACTCAAAGTACAAGTCAACGATCCGACTGTTCATCGAGCTAAACCAGCTCGAGTTATTGACGTCACGAAATTCCCGTTCGATCTTCAGCAAATCGAAACAATCGTCGACAAAACCATCATCAATCTCGACGATATCGGATGTTATCTCTCAGTAAGCTATTTTTTCGAGCTTGAAAACCACTAAAATCACTATTTAGGACGGTCGTACTTGGCAATGGAATGAAATTTTCTGGTTAAGTTTAACAACAACTCAACGTGATCAACTCAAAGAACTCGAACGGCAAACATTCTCGCGTCGAAACAGCGTCGATACCAGTCTCTCAACGCCGAGTTCGCCCGTCGATTCGCTATTAAATCAAACCAAACCAACCGATAGTCAATCGACAATCATCGAATCAGGTTATGATTCATCCGACGAACATCGTCCTCATTCTCAGCCCATTCACGAACAACCCATTATCGATCCATTAAGCTACGAGCAATTCATTCATGATTACCTATCGAAACACGCCAAACACCTCCGTTCGACCAATGATTCATTAATTCTTCATCTCGATCAACAGCAAATCGCCTTTCCTCATATTCCGTTTACAACTTCATCGGATATCTATTTCAAACTCATCAATTCGACATTATCACCGTACGAAACTCGTTCGAACGAGTTAATTATATTTCTCGCCGATCAAATTCTTCGTATTCCAGCCGATCGATGGTCGACCTATCGAACGAAATACCAACAAACGAAATGGGTGCAGAATTTGAAGAAAATCAACGCAAATATTCCACGCGGATATCATTCATTCATTCGGCAATGGATTGCTGAACGTGTGAGCTTGTCAACTGAACGGCAACAATTGAAAATCGACGAACAAATCATACCGATTATTCGAAAACCGTTGAATTCCAATCAAATCTTCGAATATCTACTCGATATCGGTTTGATATCGTACAATGAAACCAACGAAACAATCTCGATTGTTAATCACGAACTTAACTTTCATTTAATCGAACGTTTAACGACGTATCTCCGTTTACTGGATCAAATCTATTTCGATCAACAAAATCAACAGTTAATCTTCAATGAACATTTTCGTCTTTCATACGAACATATTCAACATCTATTCATCAATCAGGAAAATCTAAATACGCAACAATTAGCACATCTATTGATCGAACTCTGTGATATTACAGAAGATCAGACACATCAAGGTTTCATTATTAAATATCAAAATCAACTTCTTCGTCTCAACCATTGTCAACAAACACATATTCAATTTCTCACTCAATGGCTTGAGCAATTAAATTCCCAAGAATTCATCGAAATCACCGATGAAAACAGCATTCTCATCTATCCCAATGATGAACACAAACGAATCGTAATTCGACACGAACATGTCGATAGTTATATGCAAACGAAATCCGATCACGAATCGATCATTCGTATGACGGATATCGCTGAGATTCTGCTTTTTTACAACTATGTTCAATATAAATCCGGTCAATTTGTCTATGGCAATCAAAGTATTGAATTAGATTCCGAGGAATTTATTTGGCTACAAAAAATAATTCGAATTGTTGAAATTAATGAACAACGACATGAAACTATCATCGAACTATTCGATGGACAACAGAAGCAAACTCTACAAATCCCATTTGAAGATCTTTCACCAACGAAAGATCCGAGATTGATCACGGAGTATTTAGTACAGAATGGTCAAGTTCGACACGATAGTCACACGGATCAATATGTTTATCAATATCAAAACGAAAGATTTACATCGAAAGAAAAAGAAGAATTCATTGATTCTTATGTTGAATATGTCAATAATCATGATGGAGTTAAATATGATAGTATCAAACAAGTTCTTGTCCTGGAAAATCCAGTTGATCGATCGGAATTGTATTTGACACGGGAACATTCAGAATTCATTCGAGAGAATAATTATCGTCGACGTGATATGAAATCGATTCTCAATCGGTTCAGTCAAATCAAACAAGATGAATATAAAAACTGGCTTTTAGTCTACAATAATCAATGTATTGAAATATCATCGATCAATCAAACCAAAACTCAACCAGAAATATCTCGTCAACAGACGAACACAGACAATTTAAAATTAATCTTTCCATCGAACAAATCTCAACGGTCAATTGAACGAACAGCATCGAATATGACGCTCGATATCGAGCCAGCAACTGAACAAAATCAATATGCAATCGATCCACTATTAACTCTAACGAACTACATCTATCGACATGCGAGTATCTACCAGGATCGTTTCGGTCGATTGGTAATTAAAATCCATCAGGATGAAATCGTTGTGCCATATAAATTAGCAGCACAATCAATCGAAGAAATCAACCGAACGCCACATCGAACGGGCACGATTATTACTCGGCTAATTCAACGTATCGGTCGAGTTCAACGTTTATCATCGGGAGGTGTTCGAATAACAATTGGAAATAATTCGATTGATCTACATGATCAACAAATAACACTTCAACAATCGAGATCATCGAGTAGTTTGGCATCGACATCAACGAACTATTTCAAACAACGTTTGATCATCTTCTATGACGATCAACACGGTCGAATCAAACGATTTTATCTACAATTTATTTCGACGAATGAAAGTACATCATCACAACCACGATTATTCCATCCGGACTCGTACGTCGACAGTAATTTACGTGATGCTGAGGTTTATGTAAAGTTCGTCGACAATCGAGAAATTCGCTATGAAAATCTCGCCGAATATCTATCACATAATCCAGCGGATCTTTCGTCGACACTCGTTCGTCAAATGCTAAAATTCACAACCGATGATGAATACTTCGATTATCTCAATCAACATATGCCTACTGATCTTGCCGAAGAATTCATTCGAGACAATGAACAATATTCTTCGACGTCGAATGAACGTTCATCGTATTTAACGAATATTCGTGTACAAACGCCGGATAGAGAATTGAATGTTGATGAAGATGTTTAAACTGAATATTTTTCTTGTTCGCTTGATATTATTTCGATAAAAGATATAGACAGAGAGAGAGAGAGAAAGAAAGAAAGGGGGTTTTGAAGATAAGAGAACGGATTGATTTGAACTTGAATTTTAGGTCGTTCACCTCAGACAAGTAACGGTAAAGGTGTGACAACACCTGAAAAGAATGTCACATTGCCACGTAGCACAACTTTATCAGGACAAAGTAAGAAAATGAGTGTCGATTTGGATGCGCATGTGCATGGATTTGATGTGTTGTTCTAGGCAATGATGGAGAAAGTGACGGTCGTGCGACTGTTTCACGTAATCCGAGTAGTGCTGCGAGTAGGACTTCATATTGATGAATAATGTTTAACATTTAAAAAAATTGCTTTTTCTCTTCATAGAAGTTGCAACTAGTAAATCAGATACATTGAAATCGACAACATCATCATCGGCTGCATCGAGTCGAGAAGTATGTCAATTGCGTATTCAATGAAGAATATATATATGTAATGTTTGAATTTAGAATTCACCAAATCGTACAAATGGAAGCAAAGGTGGCGGTGATGAGGTTAAAAAAGAGAAGAAATCCAAATTCCGCACGCCATCATTTCTTCGAAAACGTAAAGAAAAGAAAGAAGCTGCCGCCGCTGCAGCTAGTAAAGACAAATGAAATTCGTACGAAATAAAACCATAAACATTTTACTTCTTATTATCTAGTGTTGTCGTGTTGTTTCTTGTTTTCTTTTGTTTTTTTTTGTAGAAAAATTTCTTTCGTTTTTTTTCTCTCTCTACAGATATTCGTTCGTATATAATACCCTCAAAATTTGTTCTTCTCAATGTGTAGCTCAGCTCTCGTCTGTGTGTTTATTCTCATAGCATCTATTGATCTCTACGGAAAGAAAAAGAAGATTTGACTTCCAGAAAAAAATCAATCATTGTGCAGTGTTTTTTTCTCTCCTTTTCTCGCTTTCTGTCTCTCGAATCGTTTCTTCTGTTTTCATCGAAGAAGCACTGATTTCGTTTGCTTTGTTTTATACATCGTCTTCTTTTGCTTTTTGTCTTGTTTTCTCTCTCTCTCTCTCTCTCTCTCTTCTTACAGATAGCACGCGTGAGTATGCACACATACACAAAAACATTTCGTCTTTTGCATAATAAACATATGTACACATAACGTAGAATAGCGTGAGCGAACACGATAATATTTCATTTTTGGTTATTTGTCATTGCCTTTCATCACTGAATTTCTTATCGAGATTGAGAGATATCTAGGGGTCGAAGATAATGTGTTTAATATTTATTCATCTAACAAACACTACGATGAAGCAAAAACAAAACATGCAGATATTTGAAAATTTAATAGCAAGTTGTGAGACATGGTTGTTTATGTTTTGTAACTGATGTGATCACTTGAAGAAGTTGGTGGTAGTTGGATTCATCTTCGATGTTTGAATATGGATATGTTTGAGCGTAGACTAAGTAACCGCAACTAAAATATAAACAAAAGTCAAATGAAATAGAAAATAAAAGTGTGACGAATTACCGTCCGAAAACAAGATTATTCAATCGTTGTCCATAATAGCCTAGTTTTTCGACTGCACGATCTTTATGATTATCTTGAAAAATTCGAACTTTGCCATAGAAATTGCCCGGCAAGTAATGTGCAGCTTGTTCTTCATTGATCAACGCAAAACGTACGTCGGGCTCGCGAATATTTTGTTGTTCGAGGTCACGAATTAAATCATTGTATCTATTTGTTTAATCAATGAAAGAAAAAGAAATCCACAGAATTTGTTCTCCTACCGAATTGCTTGATTTCGACATGCTTGACAACCCTGATGGGTCACGCCAAGAACTAAGACCTGATGACGATAGTTCGTAATCAAATTCGTTCCATTAACAACGAAATTCTTCGGACAAACTTTGCCTTTATCCGAATAGGCATTGACTATTCCAATAAAACAAAAGGCAAGTAACAAAGCTTCCTGTCTCAACATGTTTCTCAAGTGAAAATGATCGATAGTCGCTAGTCGTCGATTAACTCATATCACTGATGACAACTGACATTTTTCTTCATTAGAATATAATAATACTTTGACATAGATAGCACATGTTTGTTACAACATTAACCTTTTGATTTTGAACCCAAAATGAGCACGATTAAGTAATCAAAGATGACAAGGAAAAACCACAAAAGTTAATCTTCAAACAGAAATATATATATGCATATATAACTATCATCTTATCATTGGATGCATCAATTCAATTTCCTTATTTAGTTTCTCTCGTTGTCATTCGAGACCATATGAAGATCTCTTTCTCGCACACATCGATATATTAAAAATTCAATCAGAATCATCATCGGCGATGTCCACACATCATATTTAATGTAACTGCCCTCGAGCAAATGCAACTTATTTGAGATAGAAGAGAGAGAGAACGACTTTACTTAGTCACTCCCTATGATTACTTATTATTCGTCTCGACATTCAAGGATGTTTCTTTCTTTTTTTTTCGAGAAGTATCTCATATCATTTCACTAGTTCATTCGTTGATCCTAACGAAAACGATATTTATTCGTTAGACTGTTTAATTAGTAGCAAAAAAAAACTAGTCACGCACATTTTCATCGTATTCAATTTTGTTTTCTCTCTCTTTCGAACAATACCGACTTGTTTGGTCGTTTTTATTTTTTAAACGAGTCAATTATATTGAGCACATATCTATTGATACTCTCTCGTGACGAAACAAAATTGGTTTTTTCTTCTTTTCTTTCTATTGAGTAACAATCACATGATTTCAGTCTTTTTTTTTCTCCTTTGTATTCAATCAACATGAAAATACAGCATCTCATCTTGATTTTGATTAAGTCTATTGTGAGCTGACACCTTGCCAAGGCTAAGACAAATAGTCACACAAGATTCTCTTTCGTTTAGCTAACTATATAACAAACAACCGAAAGTATATTAAAAAAAAAGAAAAGAACATGAAAATGTTGATATATGACACGCCCTACTCTTCTCGTTCATCTTAGTTTCCTGTAGTGTACGTCTGTCTGCTTGTATTGCGCCAGGAAACAATGATGATTAATCACTTTGACAGCACGCGGTAGTTCTCGGTTACGTAATCGACTCATTCGTATCTTTTTTTTTCATAGAACAATAATATAAAAAAATCTTCTTCTTCTTTTTCTTCTTTTTTTTTGCAAGCGTCCGTTCTCTTTTTTTCTTCTCCGTTAGCAAATGACACGAACCAGAATGAGTGAACAATTCAATGCTGCACGCACTGCGTATGTGTGTGTGTGTGTATACAAAACATCTCTTCTTACACATACAAGTAAGACTATACGCACAAATTGATTCGATTAAAATTAATCGAATTTGTTCAAACATCGAGATCAATTGCTATTTTATTTGTTTATATTTAACGAACAGAAGCAGCAGCAGCAACAGCAGCTGTGCAAAGAGAACATTGCGAAATTGATTACTGTAGCTTCGTTTCTATTCGACAGTGAATGTATACTGGTCAGCTCTCGTTTTTTTTTTTGTCATCCAAGTGAAAATGACAATCATAGCTTAGCACATTTAAACTTTCGATTTCTAATCCTTCTCGTCTGTAATTGCTTTTTTCTTTCTCTCTCTCTTTTATGACATAATAATAATCTGTTCCATTTTTTTTTCTTCTTTTGCTCTATCCTTGTTACTCTACGCATTCAATGATACTAATTAAGTCGTACGACAACAAGTGAGTTCAAGTATGTACAATTATTTTGACAGAAAGAACAAGAGAAAATGCTTCTACATGAATGCCTAGCTGAATTAAGGTACTAGTTCCGTTTCTTTTTCTTTCTATTCTATTTTATATTCATTTACATTGTATTATGTCCAGCACATACAACTTGAATTATTCATTTGATTCTGATCTAAAGTGTTTGACGAGTGTCATTTACATATATCACGTTGTGATTCTATACGTGTTGAATAGAAAATGTTAATTGCAATCGAGATGGACAAACGATATCCGTGACTATAGTCTATATAGATTTTTTTTTTGTTGTGTTGTGTGTTGTATTTTTCTCTATCTGATTGTGTAATGATTTGTTGACAAACGCGTTAAATTCGATCAGATGAATGTGTGAGACAACGCACTCATCATTGCATCGTTCATTCACATTAGTTCTTTCAACATGATTGTCTGCTTGAAAATATGAGCAATCGAGTCAGATGTTGATCTACATTCCATTTGTCTTCATTGTCGGCCATAAGACATATCTTAATGTGGCATCAGCCGTTCGAAAGATTAACGATTAATAATAGTTTCTCTTTCTTTTGTCGATGGACATCGGTCAAAATAAATTGATTATTTTAGATTGAAAACTAATTGATATTTTTGCGTTTGTGAGATATGATGAATATTCAATTGTTATTGTTTTTATTTGTCTTTCTTGGTTATTTTTGTAAGTGAATTGAATTTATTTTTGATAATCAACAAAAACAAAACACTTCATAGGTTTATGTCAATGCAAAAATACACCTCCAACTATCATCGAACAGCCACAAGATCTAATTGCTGAACTCGACAAACCGATGGCAATTCATTGCCGAGCTGAATCATTTTCCTTAGATGATTTAACAATCGATTGGTACAAAGACGGTCGATTAGTAACCATGGATCCTCATGCACGTATTATTACTGAATTTATGGCATTGCATGTCATTAATGCTATGCCACAGGATGCAGGTATTTATTATTGTATAGCAAAGAATTCGCATGGACAAACACAAAGTCGAAAAGCACGAATACAATTTATGAGTATGACGAAACGATAAAATCAATAATAAATTGATGATTTCGAAATGAAATATTTAGAATTGGACAAAGAATTTATTGTTTCACCGACATCGACAACGGCTTCAATTGGCGAACGTATTCATTTTCGTTGTCAACCGCCCGTTGGTTTACCAACACCGACAGTTTATTGGACTAAAGATGGAAAGAACGTCTCGTTGTCTTTCAATCAAAATGATTTGATTCTATCATCGATTCAAAGATCTGATTTCGGTTCCTATCGTTGCATTGCAACGAACGGTCTCATTCGTCAATCATCTCCTGCATATTTAACTGAATTTCATCGTCCGAAAATCTCGATAACTCCATCGACGTCTCGTATCGATCTTCGTCGTGGTCAATCGATTCAACTCAAATGTGAAATTGACAATGAACAATATGAATTCGAATGGCATCATAACAATCGAATCATTCGTAATCAAACCATCGATATTCCATCGATTGATTTCGATGATAGTGGTGTTTATCAATGTGTTGCTCGTTTTGATCGATATCTATTTCATGAAGATATTCTACTTGCTGTTTACGATCGAGAAATTCGAAATCATCAAGAGAAAATCTTCAGTCAAACAAATCAAACAGTTTTTCTCGGGCAAAGTTCGATCATTGAGTGTCAACTTCCATTTCATTCGAACAAAATCATCTTATGGAATCTACAAAATCAGGAATTTCTCGATACAAATCATTATCGTTTGAAAATCACCCGCATACGAGCAATTCATCATGATCTTCTGTTAGAATGTTGGTACGACAATTCAACGCAAGGTCTCATTCGATTAAATGTCGAACGACGATCATCACCACCGATTATTTCCTACATACCGAATAATCAAACAATTCCAATCGGTGTCGAAACAACCATATCTTGTCAATCAAGTGATGAACTTACAGTTCAATGGTGGTTTACGCCAACAAATCGTCCAGCTCGAGTAATTCGATTAGAAAATAATCGAAAATATCGAATTAAATCCAATCATGATCTCATTATTCGAAATGTTGACAGGTAAACAAAATCAATCATAGCTCGAATATCTTTCATGTTGTTTTGTTTTCTCTAGAACTGATGTTGGAAATTACAAATGTATATCGATCAATCAACGAAACGAACAAACGATCTACATCGGTTATTTAAATGTTGAAGATGCTCGTTCGAATCGAATTTTTCATCGTATTGAAAATACGGATCATCTTCCACAAGCGCCAACTCAACCGATAGCTGATCAAATCACGAGTGATTCGATTGAATTAACATGGACGAATCCATCGAATGATATTCGTGAATATTTAATCGAATATTTTCAAGTCAATTCAAATGACACATATGTTCAATGGCAACGTATTTACGTAAATAATGCTGATAGTCGACAGAAAATTGAGAATTTAAAATCGAATTCAATTTATCAGTTCATCGTTCGAGCGAAGAATTCGATTGGCTATGGTCTTCCATCGGTTCTTTCGGATTTAGTCGAAACGAAAGCTCGAGAAATTTTCGATACGAATCTGATCTATCTCTTAAATCCAATTGAATACAATGAAACAAGTGTGACTATTCAATGGAATTTACAATCGAACTTATCATCGATTCAACGAATTCATATTCTTATTCAAAATAAACAAAATCACTTTCAACGTACGGAAACAATCGCAGATATTTCATCAACAAATTATACAATTGAAAATCTTCGACCAAATACCGATTATATAATTTACGTCAGTTGTTCAACCGATTCGGTTTATTATTCAAGTAATAAGATCTCAGTTCGAACATCGGAAAGTTTACCAAGTTCAGCACCGAGAAATATTCAGCTACAATTAGTAACAAAAACAAGTCTCTCGATTCAATGGGATTCAGTATTAGCCAACGAAACTAATGGGCAAATTCTTGCTTATAAAATCAATTGTTTAAGTGTGAATGAAAGCAATTCGATTTATTTAGACGATATTAGTGCCGATGCCAAAGGTTTATTTGTAAAAAATCTCATGGAAAATATCGAATATTGTATTACAATGGCAGCAAAAACACGGGCAGGATTCGGACCCTATTCAGCACCGATTTGTATCGTTATGAGTAAGATCAATACTCACAAGATTTCATCGATTTTTTCAAACAGATTCGTATTTTCTAGACGAGAAATTCTTGAGTCTCAATCATAATCGATTTACATATCGTTTGCATGAAGCCATATCTCAGCCGTGGTTAGTCAATCCACTCAACACCCATCTTTTTCGAACTTCTGTTTGCATTTAGGTTTCTTCCTGTGATTATTCTCTTGGGTATTTTATTAACATGTATTATTTCCTATGGTCTATGGATGTGTTTTCATTATTTCATACAGCAACAACGTCGTCATAAAATCAAATTTCATAATTCAAATTCAACATCGAATCAATCTGTTGAATTGCCAGTTCAAAAAACATTGAGCAACGGTAAACGCTATGATCTCATCAAAGATACACCTCCACCGTTGCCACCACCGCCGCTTCCATCGCCATTGTCAGCGGCTTGGATGAATTCAGCGACGAAATTTCAATGTTGTACGACGACATCCATCGGTAGTAATAGCGAACATTATACAATGAATATACACAAAAATCCGATCAATGCACTTTTGCAAGAATCACGACAACAGCAATTGAATCCATATGCAACCACCGGCATATTTCAATCGGAAACAAATCATTCGACACAATATCAACTACCATGGCTCGATCATCAGCCGTCATCGGCATCTTATGCATGTCAACAGTGCGCATCTCAATCACATCCTCATACGCCAACATCGATTCGAACGACATTGAGATCACTATCAGCTCAACGAACGATGAATGAATTGAAAAAATCTACATTTGAAAGCAGTGCACCAATGTAAAATCTTTCGAATTTACTAAGAGTTTTTCTTTTATCGTTCTTGCAGAGTAAAGCAAATGTCACCTGAACTTTCTCAAGTTCAATCATCGAATTTACTTATGATAAATTCAGCAGGCGGTGGTAAGTATCTTTCGTCGATGATCATCTCAAATAATATCGAATAATCATCTACAATATTTTTTAGAAACTTTTACAACTTCATGCTCAAATTTCACTGATGACAATAGTTCATCAGATAAACATACGCCGAAAACAGCGAATCAATCAAGTAGTGAAGGCTCAATATTTTCTGATGGTGATGTTTCTCAACAGGACGATTGTCAACTTTCACCGTTTGTTCATTTAGAACGAGGACCAACTTTTCTCATGCCAAACTAAGACATCGATCGTTTTCTCTTCGTTTCTAGTCAAGACTTGTATCATTACTAGTTCATTGTACTTTTTATTCTTCTACTCTTTAGTCGTTGTCATTATTGTATAAAAAAAACACAATGAGTATTCATTCTCAAGAAAAATAAAATCACATCTATTCGTTCTTTAAAAGTGGATCATTTTCTGAAACGAAAATTTCGTCGTCCACACTCGTTGAGTTTTTTTCAGTTTGTGCTTTGACTTGACGAGTAGCTAATCTTCGAAGATGTTCAGCTTCGGCTGTACCCGTCTGTTCGACAAG
>ERZ778020.1431-NODE-1431-length-20842-cov-4.392168_pt1 | contig 20842 bp, 23 predicted proteins | sample MGYA00375750_ERZ778020 | MGnify/ENA primary metagenome ERZ778020 (study PRJEB29350, sample SAMN05389818) | bioreactor metagenome | isolation source: Ammonium sulfate bioreactor | place: South Africa: University of Cape Town | collected 2014-03-17 ...
TCTTTTGTTCTCTTATATAGTTGTTATTTACATTTCTGTACACAATTATGGCGAATAATAGAACAAAACGATGTCACTACATGTTTTCACATCGTATCCTTAAAGGACGAGGTGAAAACCTATCGATAGACTCGCAGTTAATTAGACTTTCGGATGCAGAAGAAGAAAAAAAAAGCTAAACTCGTTTATTTACCAAATTAACGACAAAAGGTTTCATGGTTCGATTGACTGTCCTATCTGAAAACACAATTACGTTGCTTTATTTTTTCACTTCAACAAGCGTCGTTTTAATATCGAGAATTTTGTCTACAACATCACATTCAAGAATTTCAAGAAGAACAGTTTGTCCTAATTTAAAAATGAAATTATGATAAACAGGTGGAATTGTATCTCGATGAAATGACGCATTGAAACGACTGTGAATTAAACAAGCTAAACAAAAAACGAACGAATTCTTTTGCATTCTGTTGCTTTTTTTAATTTCATTCGAAAGATTTTACCGATGTGTTTCTTTCCGAGTTTGGAAACAACTGCATGTACCCGACGACCACGTTCGGGTACGAAGAGAACGAAATTGAGTTTGATCGGCACCCAAAGAGTTGGCTCATCTTGAAATGTTTGACCAACATCGGAGAGTAGATCGATTTTGCCAATGGCTAATAGAAATCCATTTAATCTTGTTTTGAGGAAAAACAAAGCAAATAAAACGAGATTAATATTCGAAGAATAGTTTCTACTTTTTGGCAATTTCATTTGAACTTTCTTCGAGAATTTTCTTAATTCCTGTTTTCGTTTTTCCGATTTGATTCGGCGGCAGTGGAACAAGAATCGTTTGTCGTCGATGTTCCAAACATGAATCTTTATTTTTAACCAGTGGAAGAACGTCGTTGATCTTCAGTAAATTCATTTTTAATCTGCAAAAGAAGTCGATACATTCGAAGAAAATTTGTTTGTTTTTTATTAACGAAAAAAAAAGAAGAAGAAGAACAGATCAACAGAATTATTATTTTTTTAAAAATCTCTTAGTGAGTTGTTACACGTTGAAAGCCAATTAATTTATCTGGATCTTGATAAAGCCATGCATCAGCTGTTAACGATTGAATATTCTCTCTGATTTTTTGTAAATGTTGAGAATGTAATTCCTTTTCCGTTTCGGATCGATAGAATTGTGTTGCATTCTCGATTTCGATTGTATTTAAAATCATAGCATTATTTATCGTTGTTGTCGTTGGTGTTGCCGTTGATGTTGCATCAACAGTTGGAACATGAGGCGATTGAAATAATGCTTTTCGACTTGCATCCATCTCGAAATAGAAATTTAGACGAGCTAACTGAAGCTGAAAGACAAGACGGTAAATTCGATTGGTAAATATTGAGAACTTATAGAAATGCTCGATAGATGTCCGAAAGAAAAACATATTTCGAAATGTATTCTATGAAAATTTTTGAAAATAATCAATGAAATCGATTTTTATTGAATTTATTCGAATAAATTGATCGAGAAATCTTGACGATGATTTTTCACTGATCAAATTCATTGAACCAATCGACAGATTCCACAAAAACTCTACACTTCTTCGATTCATTGTTTTTATTTTGATATTTGACAATTTAATCAATGTTGAACATGAATCTTGTTTACCGATGTTCAATTTTAATCCTTTTATTCAATTTTGTCTTGAGTAATAAAGACGCGATGACCTGCGGTTCATCGTTTAAACTAGTGAATCAACAATCAGGTGATCGACTTCATTCACATGACGTTAAATACGGTTCAGGAAGTGGCCAACAAGTAAATCGACTTATCAAAATAAAACAAACAAACGAATTCATTTATTATTTAGTCAGTCACTGGCACGCCGAACGCCGATGATGTTAACAGTTATTGGCAAATTCGTGGCGATATTCGAAACGATTGTGAACGAGGGTAAACGAAAGAAGAAAAACTAAACTCAGTCTCTGTCTCTCAATTTTAGATCGCCGATTAAATGCGATGATATAGTTCGTTTGTTTCATGTAACCACACGACGAAATCTACATAGTCATAACTATTTATCTCCATTATCGAACAATCAAGAAGTATCTGCCTATGGTGACGACGGTGTTGGCGATGATGGTGATCGATGGAAAGTTGTTTGTACAAATAAAAATGACTTTTGGTTACGTAAAGATGCCGTTCGTTTTCAACATGTTAATACAGGCAAATATCTGCATTTGAGTGGCGACACATATGGTCGACCAATTCATGGCCAAAAAGAAATCAGTTGTTATTCGTATCCAAATAATCAAAATCTATGGAAAGTCGATGCTGGTGTTTATATTCGACCATCATCTGAACCACTATCGTCGACTCGAGACGACAGTCAAAATGCACGTTCGGAAGCAAAAGCTGATCATTTCGACGATGAACTTTAAATCGAACATAGAGAAAAACGTTTTTTTTCTTTTCTTGTCTTTTTTTTTCGTTATTATAGGTTCAATTCTTGTTTCTTCTTCTGTCTTGAATCGTGATCAGGCTTAGCTGTGTTTTCTTGCTTAGCTTTATTTATATTTTTCTTTGTTTTCATTATCCAAAACAAAAAAAAACGAGAACAATATATATCGAGCTCATCTTTTTATTAATCGCATGTTCCTAGAGATTCGCATGATATCGTCTGGAAACTATCACTACACATGTTAATCATCACTATTGTCTCCTTCAATCGACAAAGAAATGCCTCGGAAGGACACGAGAACTAGTAAATTAAATTCTTAATATAGCATAATAATTCCCTCAAGATTAATTAAAACACAATCAGGTCACAAAAATATAAATTCTTATTTGTTAATATTTATTGCTTAAGAATCTTTCGATTACATGCTTGATTTATCAAAAAAAAAATCATTAATTACAAATTCTTGTAGATTATTTTGTCAATGTCACCATGCTCCTTTTATTCTATATGTAATTTAGAAAACATCTCCAGACAAAACGCTATCTTCGCCATTTTCAATCTCGTATCTGCCAAATGTTTATCCGTATCTAAGCAAAGACATATCGACCTCATTCAAAGACATATGTACGCCAATATTGACGTGATTTGTGTATTGTAATAATAAAAGTACGCTTTGTCATTAATCATTCAATGATTAAGCAAATTTAAAAACGTTTTTTTCGTTCGTTTTATTCAAATATTGAAAGATTTCGACATTTGCAGTATTTAATGGGATTTTTATTGACAAAAAAAGTACATTTCAATACGCAGCAAGTGCATTCGACTTCGAATAAAAACGAAACAATTCTGTGATCTTTTTATGCACTTATTTCGAAGTCATATTTTTGTACTTGTCGCGAGCAAATATATTGCTATTTTCAAGGACATTTTTCATTTGAAAAGAGAAAAGAAAACGAACGAAAGTTGTATTTTGAACCACTTGAGACATATTTTCTTTGTTCTTGATTGGTATGTGCATGTTTTTTTTTCTGTTAACTTTTTTCCCCCACCAATAAAATTTTTTTTTATCAATTGTTTTTCATGTTACGTGCAAACATTTCGAACGAAAAAGCCAAATCGTTAGAAAACAAAAATGTTTCCCTGTGACTTTAGAATTAGTTCAGCAGCATAGTCATGGGAATAGAAAGGAAACGTTCAGTTGTTCCTCTTCGGTCACATTGACCAAAAGATCGTTCGAAAATTCTAATTAAATATGATAATCAAAAAAGTTGTTAGCCGCACCATAAAATGTGTAATTACGCCAAAAAGAAAAAGGAACCCAATTGACTTGATTACTTTGCATAAAATTATTTTTCTATGAAATTTCAGACAGAAAGATAAAAAAAATATATCAAAATTCGAATCGAGTGAATCAATAATTAATTAATTGCTATCAATCATCTTGTTTTATCATTAGTCTGCGTTTGATAACAACTAACATTTATTATATCAATAAACATCGTCTGCCAAGGGCAATCGTATAAGGATTTTTGTCGGAGTACATTGAGTATTGCATAGGGTTAATAGAAAAATCATCTTTCTAGTAATAAAAACAACAACCATTAAAAAGCCATATGTCTGAAATTATAGTCTGCAGAAAAAAAAATGGTCACATGCGAACCCACGTCTTTGACCTAACAATTCTTTAGAAATACAGAAGAAATCATCGAGTATATAAATTAAAAGTCCATAAACAATGAAATTCTTTTCTTTTTTTGGAACATGGAATGTTCGATTTATGAATTATTAATATTAATCTAGGGATTAGCACTGCATCTATTCATTAGTTGTAATTATATTTCTTTCTTAAACATCTAGTATACACCAATTATTTTTTATACTTTTAACTTTAGCATACGTCATTAGGCATACGCTTTCTTTTTTTGATATTGTGACGTACGAATAAATGTGAATGTAAAAAAATAAATGTATTTCTATCTGAAAACGACCAATAACCGATGATAAAAGAGACCAAACAAACAAATCAATGGACTTATTTCTTTGTTCTTTAAACAAAAAATTAATCCATCAAGGTTGAAAAAAGAGACCGCTGATGATTTCGAATAATACATGGTGATTATTCATGTATATGACTTGGCTAGAATCAAATGTCGAATAAAACATTTCATTCAATCCATCATTTTCGTTTTTTCGACGTCATTATCTTATCAAAAAAAAAATGAAAAGAATAAATAACAAAAAATGTACATCAACGATAGTTTAATCGAACAATTATTCATAACAAAAATACAAAGCCTTGAGATATTACTACGCATAAAGCAAAGAAAAAAGAAAGAAGAAAGAAGAAATCTTTATCCAAAGTCTCGATATGATATCGGTATGAGAATGATGTGTTGACATATTCGTATATTCGCAATTGAGTTGATTGTTTATCGTATTCTATATAAAGAAAATGGGCGGTTACCCTATTTTCTGTTCCTCTTTCTGTAATTGTGTTTGAGTTCCGAGTTAGTTGTCTGTCAATAAGCGGACAATTTGATGAAAGATATGAGTATCTTCGTTGTCATTTTAACATAAGACGTGTTCTCAACGGACTTATTACAACTAATCAAAGTATTTTCAAATGATAAATTGAACATGCAATGAAACGAGAGAGAGACAGGAGGAAAATTTCTTCTTAGTTTTGCACATCAAGGACAAATATGCATGCAAACATTGAAATTGTTTCAAACGACGCCTTGTCATCTTCAGATTGCACTCAAATTCATCAAGTATACGTTTCAAACTAAAGAACTAATAGGATTACGTTTTTTTTGTTCTTTTTCTTTCATTTTCGATGTAAATTTGTCACATATTCGTGCAATCAAATCATTCTACTTTACGTCGACGAAAACTTTTCTTTTTCTTCTCTCAAGTATATACTCTCAATCAGTTTCGTCGTCTTCATCTACTCCATTTTCAATTATTCCTATCAGGTATAAACAAATGAAAGCCAATGGGAGAATACGTTTTTTCCCTCGAAGAAAGAAAAGATAATTTTTTTATGTAATCAATCTTGTTGTTGATGTTTTCTTTTAAATAAATTTTTCACACACACACACACACGCCATAAGTCAAACAGTTGAATGAACGAACAGAAGAAGAAATGTTTTATCATCATCATACATACACACACACACACACACTGTTTTTTCAAACGCAGCGCGCATGATCTTGTTTTTCAAAAGAGTGATTTCACTGTGCAACAAACCAGAAAGGAAAAACTTTGTACAAGAGAAGAGAAGAGAAAAAAAATATTGCAGTCGATGATACAGTTTTGTACTTTTTGTACATACCACTTTTAAGTGAAACGAAGAATAAGAAATGTACTTAAATATGTGCTAGTCATCTCTCTTTAGAAAAAAAAGATAAAATGATAGCCGAACTGTTACATCGTATTCAGTAGAGACAAGTTGGGAACAAAAAAAAATAAAGGAATACAGATAAAAAAATAAACACAAGAAAGAGAGAGAGCCGAACGAATGCGCATTGAAAGTCTGTACAAGTTGTTGTTGTTGTTGTTGTTTTTTTTCTTTTTTTTCCAAATGAGATTGTGATTTAAAGTAAAAGATGTACATGATAGAAATAGTGCTTCGAAATATGCACGTCATTTGCATAGAAACAAGAAAAAAAACGAAATCATTGAACTGAGACGACGGACGGAAAGAGAAAAGAAATACGAAGGAAAAAACGACGATGGTCGACGACAGCGAAAAACTACGATGAATTTCCGCGAGATGAACAACTACCTGTCGTCGATTTCGAGTCTTTACGTCCGGCACGACGACGTGGTACCAATGATAAATACAAGTCTCTCGACGATGGATGTTTCAACCATTCCGATTGAAAACATTGATCTAGAGTTGGTCGTTCAGATGATCTTATTGCTAAACATTGTTCTATTAGTTGAATGCATTCTAAACAAGAAAATAATATTAATCATAACACATCGAAAACGAGTAAAATCTTATGTTTTATTTAATGAGGTCATGCTAGTCTCCTTTCTCTCTCATCGGCATGATTATAATCCGCACGAAAATCACTACTCATAATAATTATAATCGTTTTAATAGAAGAGAAAAGAAAAAGGATAAAAATAAGGTATGACTGTGTGCGCATATTTACCTGGAGAGAGATGATTGGGAAATTGAGGTTGACATTTTATCGTTGCTAGTTCATCGGCAAAGGGTATGTCTCCACAAACGAGATCGTATAAAAGTATTCCTAAGGACCAGACTGTCTGTGGTAGGCCGAAGTATCGTCGACAAGTAAGCCATTCGGGCGCTGCATAACAATTCGTGCCACCGAATTCGGTGTAAATACCATCGTGTAGAAGTGCTCCGGAACCGAAATCGATTAAATACAATTGTCCAGTGCGCATATCGACAAGAAAGTTTTCGTCTTTGATATCTCGATGAAGAACGCCGCATGCATGTACATCTTTTAGAATCTGTAGGATTTGTTTGAAGAAGTCTCGTGCTAATCGTTCGTCGAGACCGCCGGGACGTTCAGAAATAAAATCGTATAGATCACAACAGTGTTCAGGCCGTTCGAGAACAATAACAACTTGATCATTATGAATGAAATAATCTAACATATGAATGACATTTTTCACTTTCGCCACACGACGTAATAGAGCAACTTCAAGTGGTACCTTTCCGTCTGACTAAAAACAAACAAACAGAAACGAAATTTCGAAATTGCGTCGTTCATTTTTTGCTTCTTCTTCTTCTCGAGCAATGTCAACGTACTGTATTCATTTCCGGCATTCGTTTTTTTGATACGATTTTAAGTGCAACTGGCATGCCATCTTTTTTTCTTACACCTGCATAGACTTCGCCAAAGCCGCCGGATGCAATCTTGTGCGCAATTAAATATCGTGCATGAAGAGGATCAACCGTAGCTAGAAAAAGAACAACGAAGAAAATCATTAGTATTTTATTGGCCAAATGCCAACGACAACTGCTCCTATCAATCGACAAGTAAACTCTTTTTTAACTAAGGACAACGTTCTTTTGACATACCCATCTCTTGTTGATTTCTACTCAATATCATTGAAGAGAAGATATATGAAAGACAAAATGGAGAAAAGAACAAGAACCTGTAAGAGAACAATAATATCGATGCATTATTCGAGTGTATCATTATCGATTATATCGATGACAAGCTTATTAACGAAAAGCAGAAAAAGACGAGAAAAGAAAATGACACTAGCAACCTATTTTTATTTTTCTCCCTCAATTATTTAGTCGATTGTACTCCGTAGCCTTTTGCGTAGATCGATGACTTACTTGAACGTGATTTAGGCGCTGCTGTTGGAGGTTTCGATTGTTGTTGCCGTTGATGATGATGTATCGATGTTGGTTGCGTTTGCTGCGAATGATGAGAAGGATGATGATGGTGGTGGGAGGATGGAGGGAGAACGAGGGTACTCATGATAGTAGTAGATAAAAAAAACTCCGCTGACGATTAAATCAACAGTTTTGTAGTATTCTTTGAATGTTAGTGTTCGAAGAATTTTCAAATAAGAATAATTTGTGTAAAATTTGACCAAAGATATGCTTATCTAAAATGTCAAATACGAAAATGTTTGTTTCAATAGTCAAGAAAAAAAAACGAATAAGATGAGTATATGTGTGTGTGTGTATGTGTATGTTTGTTGCGATAATGGGAGAGAAAAGAAAAAAGTGCATTGTCTTTTCTCTTTTTCTTTTTTTTACTCTCTTTTTCTCTCTCTCTCCTTCTCTATTTCTCGCTTTTTTTGTTGTACGCGCGCAATCGAGAGGATATTCTCCACGAAAGAGCGAAGAAGAAAAGAACAAGAAAAGAAAACAAGACATCTCTATCCAACAAAAACATAATAACGACGATTCTGCTGCTGTTTACTGCTTACCGAGCAACTCGACCTATTTGGCCACCGTTCGCGGAAAAAAACGAGAGAGAGAGAGAGAGAGAGAAAAGAAGAAGAAAAAAAACGAGAACGAGAGAAATACGAATGCGCGCGCGCGCGAACGTCTATGAATGAGTTATGCACACACGAGCGGAGCCAACGAAGGAAAAGAAGAAGTGACGCCCTGATACGTTGGCAATAGCCCAACACAAACAGTTGAATGAAACTAGCTAACAAATACGCGAGCAAGCGGGCGTGCGTTGGAGGCTTTTTTTTGTTCTTCTTTCTTTTTCTCTTTCGCTTTTCTCATTTGGCTTGAAATCAAAAGAAATTGACGAATAGAATGTTGTTCCTCGTTTTGCGACAAGCGTAGGAGGAGAATAAGAAAAAGACAATATACTTATGAGTACGCAAGGCGACGACCCCACGCTGGAGCAAAAGAAAAAAGCAAAGATATATAGTCAAACAATTGATTTAATTAAAACAAAAGAAAGATCACGAATAGGCAAATGTCTTTGTCATCATTAGACTAATTCGCTTGCGAATGTGTAGGAGAAAATAAACAATCCGTTCGACATGTAAAGAATGAATCTATATATGTACGTATAAACGTATACGTATGCATATATATATATATATATAAATCTAGATATCTATCTCTATAGATACATGACTGTAAGGACGATGAAGTTGTTTTTCTCTTCGTCTATGCCAATAAAATCATCATAAAAGAGTGAAGAAAGAAAGAAAAAGGACACGTTATTCATATAGAATTTGAAAATCGACAGACAAAGAACTGTCTATCAGACTGATCTGCGATTATCTGTCTACGATTTGTAGACATAATATCGTGAATCATTTTTCACTGGAAAAATCCTTTACCGTTATGTTGTTATTCGTCATTCATAAATAAGGGAAAAAACAATTTCCAATGCAGTCTATTTGCGTTCGTGTAAAAAAAACGAAATTGCGTAAAAAATCGTCGTAGAATGACTTGATTTTTTTTCTCTCGAATCAATCAATAACATTTTTTTTCTTCTATTTGACAAAAAAAAAGAAATTCAATTCAATGTTTTTCTTATCGTCTGGTCACGAGCGTTAAAAAAGAAAGAGCAAAAAAAGACCCTAAAGAAACATCGAGTGTTGATCCTGTCTACGTTTACCTAACAACATAGTTTCTATTACATTTAATTCCTAAACAAATTAAAATATGAGAAAGAAAAGGAGAAAAAAAAACGGAAATACGCCCAACGAAGTTTCTTTTGAATATTATTTTGCCAAGACAAATAAAAACAATGATTTGTACAGAGTTACCTTCAGCATAGCTAGAAAAGAAAAAACAACTCCGTCATTTGTCTTGGAAATGCCGATGTAATCATGATCGACAATCACACACACACACACACACCTTCCTTTCTCTCTCTCTTATCAATTGCAATGCCTAAGCTTTTTCTTCATTTGTTCGAATTGTTCTTTCTTCGTTTTATTTTATTCTATGAAGTTATATATTACTATTCGTTGTGAAATTTTTTTTGGGGTACTGTCAGCAAAATGCGTCAATTTAGTGAGTCAATTCTGACACCTACGTTCGACCGAACCATTAACTGCAGGTTCTCTCCCTTTCGTTTCTTTTTTCATCGCAATCAATGACGCATTGGATCAATAATGATTTCGAAATTCAACAGATAATATCGATTACTTAATCGAATTCTATATTGACTAAGAAAAGAAACATGGACGTGTCCAATTGCTAGTAGGTGGCATATTACTTCCTCAAGAAGAAGAAGAAAAAAAAAACTTTTCCTACTATAATTGTGTTGACACACCATGATATCGAATAAAATTCGACCTTACCAGGTGCACGTGCATCTGTTTTAAAGAGAAAAAAAAACACATGGATTCATATAAATATATTTATATTTATTCTTATCATTTTGAAATTAACCTTGAAAAACGATTTACGTGCAAAATATGTCGTTTTTGATATCATGACTAAGCTTACTTTGCATTTGATCAATCGTCAATTAAAAATGTGAATTCATTGAACATGTGCTATGCTAGTTAGCCGAATGAAATGTAAATGATGATCGATATAGATGATCATCAGTTATGTATCTTACCATGACGAATCACGTGTGAATTTTCTCAGTTTTGAAAATTGATTAAATGACAGCAGATGTGTTCGTTGGCGAATTTGAAAATTTTCAATCTTAAGATCTCATATTCATAATTGGATATAAATCGTCTGAAAAGAAATTCTTCTCTTCGATCTTGTCGTGTTTCGCACATTCACACACGATTAACATTGATGTGAGATGAAAAAACAAAGAGAAGGAAAATGCTACCCAATTGTTTGACAATTATACAATCTACACTCTTCGAAATATCTCATCGAAATGTGAAATACATCTTACAACAGAGTATATGTTTGTCTGCAATAACGACAAGTAGTTTCATCGGCTAACTTTGATCATAGACAATAACATTGATTTGAAGATACGAGGACTTGTCGTTATCTGATCGAATTGAAACAAAAATATGTGAATGTGTTAAGATGAAATTTGTTCTTGTCTTGTGAGCAAATGTGATTGACATCGGGAGAGAAAAAAAAACAAATTAATGAAATCTTCTTGTCCGACAAAACGTTACACGATTCCATTTATCAACTATTGTGTTATTTGATAAGTCATAACACATTGTAAAAATAGATTTCTATGGAAGAATGATATATTCCTAGGCACGAGTTATTCTTTATTCGAATGGAAAATCATGCTAAATTCTACTTCAGGACCGATTTTCTTAATTCCAAAGTCATTTGCCAAGATGTAATCAACTCGTTTTTTTTGTGTTCTGTTGTTAATGATTATTTACAGAAAAAAAGAGAAAAAATATTTTAATCGTCTCCATCGAACCCACTTTCATCCATGAATGAAAGTAATTGTGTTTTAGTCTTCTTTGGCTCGTTCGTCTTTCCAGTTGAAGAATCCTTTTGTATTGTTGTTGAGGTTTTACGTTTGTTGGTTTTGTTTGATACTAAATCGACAATCTCAGATTTTGACGTTGAACTGTCCGGATCATCGACTTTTTCTTTCGGCTTACGAAAGAGTAAACGTCCTTGAGAATCAATACATTGTTTTTCTTCTTCAGCTAAAATTAAACACAGACGACGTTATTTAATTTATTCATTGAATACGTTAGTCAAGATGAAAAGTTAAGTTTGACATTTCAAAGAGAAGAGAAAAAAAAGCCATGTTTTGATGATTGGATATTTTCGGTTCGATGTGAATGCGTCGTAATCAAGGTTAATAGAAAATTTGTCCTTTAATGCGATACCTTCTTTTGCTTTAGCCAATTCGATGTCAACTTGTTCTTTTGTTAAATCATTCGCATTTAATTGAACAATTTGAGGTTTTTCATCATCTTTTCGACAATCATCATTATTTCCTCGTTCATCATACTCGTTAACCATTTGATGCTGAAAATTAGTTGTTTAAAATAAATTTACAATCAAAAGAAACATTTCTACTTTATCATCGGTGGTTAACGGGGCTTGATAACCAGTTCGTTCTTTAAATTGCCGGATGAATGCAGGTTCATCGCCGGAATTATACAGAATTTTGCCTTGCCGATTTCCACCACTACCTCCAGCCGACCCGCCGCGTGACGATCTTTGTTGTCTTCCTCCATGTCTGTTCCGAGACATAATTTACAATTCAAAAATTAATAATAATATATATCTAACAAGAAATAATGAATTCTAAAATTAGAATTTATTCAATGTCTGCATGAATTTGGTTTTTTTTATTTGTTTTCATATAAAAACAAAACAACTACACACACACACACACACGCACGCACACATACATAACATAAATATATACATGAAATATTTGACATAGAAAGATAATAAAAAAAACGTCGTTGTTTATTTATCGTCGTGATAATCGTTTCGACGGAATTATCTCGTTGTCATATTTCGAATTTGTTCGTTTGAAATTTCGACGATCTTGATACGATGGCAGTTCGTAATCTCTTGAATACGATCGTGCCGAATGAAAGTCTCGTTCGATTGGAGGATATTGTTCATATGGCAATGAATTTCGATAGTTCGATGAATGATTAGTTCGATTAACTAAAAATAAAGCAAATTGATATGAATAATCAAGATCAAAAACAAAAAACGATGAATATGCACTTCTCTCATCAATAAAGACAGTATCAATCATCATGAATAGAGATAGTAAAAAATCATTCTCGTTTATATACGAAATATTAATCATTGTGAGATAGAGACTTGATTGATAACAGATTTCGATGAAAAGAATTTACAAAGAGAAGACACCGAAAAAGAGAGATTTTGCTTTTTGTCTTGTTATTTGAGTATAATCAAATGAGCGAGTAATTGAGAATAAGAATAACAACAACAACTGTGTTAACAGCGAGATATTAATAGAAAGAGAAAGTTTGTTATGATAGGTTAACTTACATGTACTATCGAATCGTTCCGAACGAGATGCATAATCATTTGAACGATAGGAGTCAACATATGCTTCAACGGGATGAGATAAAGAAGTTAGCGATTGAGGTGGTGCTGATCGATATTCCGAATGAACGTAAAAATCATTATCGATATTTCGAGTCTCATGATCGATTGGTCGACCATTCCGATAGGATGAAACAGGTAGTGGTGGTGGTGGTGGAGACCGATCTCGTCTGTATGAAGTTGGTGAAATGTATTGATGACGTTCGGAATCGTTGTACGATGAGGATACGGGCGAAGTTCGTTGATGTAGAGAATTCAATGGAAATAAATGATTCGAACGTATTGTTGATTGTTCATTGACGTATGGCGAATGAACTGCTCGGTAATTTGACGATCGATCATGTCGAGATGATGATGATGACTGACTTTCATAGTAATTTACTTGATTCGATATTGGAAAATGTGACGATGATGAATGCTGACGATAATCATCGTCATTATTGTAATGGCGAAAATCTCGAGATGATATAGAAGAGTATCGAGGAGAAGACGAAGTATGAGTATTGGCTTGTGGTTTTGAATATCGACTAAAAAGAAAAATGAAATCTGTAAGAAGTATTTGATCGTGCGAAGTTTACCGTTGATTTTCACTGATTAGTCGATGTTTATCTTGATAGCGTCGATCTCTATATCGACCTCTGTATTCTTCACGTGAGCGTTCCATATCAATATGCATTCATATGCCAACTATGACAACCAACTTGTGCATATACTATGGTAAATATCTGGAACAGATGTGGTGTGTGTGCGTATGGTCGAAGAAAATCTATATATTTCTTTTTCTTTCTCGTTTCCTTTTTGATTATCAGACAGAACGCAGAAGAAAAATAAGAAGACGATGATGAGAGACTGAAGAAAAGCAAAATATCAATCAATCTAAATGATCATCATTTCACGTCTTGATATATCCGAAGGGCAAATGGATCGAATCAGTGCATATGAAAAATAACAAATCTATTGTCTTTTGTTTTCTCTTCGAAATTTCTTGGTCAGATTTTTTTTCTCCAAAAAACAAAAATAAAGAAAACAAATGAGTGTGTTTATGCTACACACCGTGCTCGAATTTTCTTTTCTTTTTAATAGATTTATTTAGTTCTTGTTGTTTTTTTGTTCAGTAAAAGACAAGAGATACAAGTTAGATAAGAGAGAGAGAGAGAACTAAAGAAGAAAGGTGACATTCTGTTTTGTTTTTGTGAATTTGTTGTTCGTAATTTCTCAAATGAACAAAAGATATACACACGCACGCGCACACACACATCTAGATATTTTGAGTTTGGTTCTATTTACACAAAAGAGAACGAAAGATAGAGAGAAATAGAGAGAGAAGAAGAAGGAAAATTTGCATGGAAATAGAATATTTGTGTTTTTTATAAAAACAGAATTCGTGTTACAAAGTTACAGACAACAGAAGAAGAAGAAGAAGACGATGTTTGTTGTTTTTTGCTCGATATCTGGTACAAGAAGAAAAGAAAAAGTGACAACACAAAACTAGAGACTCTGCATGCTAAAAAGAAAGAGAGAGAGCGCGAGAAGAGACGAATTAAATGGTCGCAAAAGAAAACGTTTCTGTTTTGTTCGATTTAGTCTAGTTTACGCGTAAATCTTCGCTATGGAATCAGCTCCTACACTTGCCATATAAGGCTTGGATGGATGAAATGCAACGTCATGTATAGATTCATCGTCTTTCTTTTGATGAGCTGTTAGTTCTTGAATGCAATTTTTCGTTTCGAAATTCCACAAACGTATTGAACGATCATGACCTTTAGATTATCAAATTATAGAAATTTAAAAAAACAACAACAAATATTCTCTTACTGCCAGATAGAAGACAGGATTGTTGTGGATCAATTGCTAATGATGTCACGGTATCGAGATGAGCAACCATTGAATGTATCATTCGACCTAATGAAAATAGCTGTTGAACACGTCAAGGAAATCATTTTTTTTTTCTCACCAGAATTACTATCAAAATATCGTATTTTTCTATCATCGTGTGCCGTTATAATAATTGGTTGTGACGGATGACTAAGAATTCTATTGACTCGATAATTGGGATCAATTGTCGAATTTTCATTAGAAAATTGCGTGATAATTTTCTTTGTTTCCGTATCAAAAAGAACAGTTTTCAATGAATCATATGTTGCTACAAATTGATTTGTATTTTGCATGTACCAATCGATTGATATTGGAATTCCATCGTCTTCGAAATAGAACAAAAACAAAACAAATCTTAATTATTATCAACTTCTTTTTCTGAATTTACGATGATATGTTGATTGTAACGACTGAGCTAAGTTTGCGTCCCATAATCGAATCGATCCATCCGATGACGATGATAATAATTTCTGACCGGACACAACCAGCTGCCAAACAGCATCTGTATGACCTTCTAATACTTTGCACAGGACATTTGAGTCTAAATAAGTGTCAATTTCGATTGAAATAGATTTTTGTTGAGTTTATTTTACCGTATGAATCATAAGGATCAACATCGGTACTGGGAATATTCCAAAGGACAATGAGAGAATCAAGACCACCGCTATAAAATTGCTCGCCAGATGGATTCATTGCTAGGGTGAGAACAGGACCGGTATGTCGTCGAAATGTATAAATCGGTTCGAGATCTTGCGTTGTTGACGTCGATCTAAACGCATATAACCATAGATTCGATAATAAACAAACAAAATAAATTGAATTACTTTCTTAAAACTGCAGCTTTTTCAAGATTCCATAATTTCAATGTTCGATCTTCGGATCCCGTAATCACGACGGATTCAACTGGATGAAATCCAACACAACGTACACCATCCAAATGACTAAACAAATACATTCTCGCATTGTACATTCTTGCTCGTGAATTTACCTTCGTAAAACGTATTTAACATTCCATGTTTTTCGAAAGTCACTTGTGTCATTACTTGTCGTCTGAGGAAAAAAACAAAATCAATCTCTTCGAAATCAATATGAAAATCACTTTCACATACATCATCTTGAGTTTCATTATCATTTGAAACTGTAACTCTCGCCAATTCGTCCAAACCTTCGATTGTATTATCTCCAATGAAATTTTTACTATTTCGAAACATCATTGTGTCGACAACATCTACATAGAGAAATATTAATTTTTCAAAAGAAAACAATCGGAGAAATTCATACTTTGATCATCGTCGTTGAAAGTACGTTGATCATTCGATGTTTCATCATTTCCGTTATCTAATAGATTCGTTCGAATCGATGTCGAACCTGTCGTTGAATGTTTGACATGTCGATCACGTTTGTATTCTTCTTTCAAACGATTCAATCGACTCTGATCAACGTCCCAATCATTGTCTAAATTCGAAATTGATTTCATCTCTTTTGACAATTTTGCAAATCAAATTTTACCATTCGATAGTTTTCCTTCGTTTGTATTCGCTGTTTCACCGCTAAGAAAATCGAATTCATGTAAAGCAGCTTCTTCACTAACGAGATCATCGAGTGTAGCATTATGATTCGCTGTATTGCCATTATTTCCTTGAAGAATTATTCGGCTCGTATCAATATCATCGTCACTTGAATCTTCATCGGCTTGATCTTCTTTCAAAAAATCCAACGATGCAAGAACGGATTTACTTAGATCGTTAGTTGCATTTTTAATTATATTTGGAATCATTCTAAATGTCAAGAGAACATACATCGATGGAAATAATCGTTAATTCAATCTACCGTTTCGATTCATTCATTGGTCTCGTATCACCATTTAAACCGGTATCTGCATTTCCATTGACACTATTTTCATGTTTGATGCCAAGTAATTTTTTGACAGCTGTCGAACGAATGTCGATAATCGTATCGACATAGCCGATTTCTTTTAAATATCTAAATGGAAAACGAATAGATTGAATTTGAAATACAAGACCAATCGAATATCATTCTACTGTCGAAGCAATTGACGACCTTGTTTGAAAGAAACACTACTGCCACCGAATGCTAAATTTGGATCTTCACGATTCTCATCTGAATATAAAAATAACAACAAAAATAAGTTGAATTCATCTCAGAACAAACCATCGTTGAAATGTTGTGCATCATTGGAAGTTGATTTTTGTTCTTCTAATGGAACATTTTCATTTCCATATTTTAATTTATTAAATTTCAATCTAAATAATCAAAGAAAGAATAAAATATCTCATGAGACACGGCTTTGTTGTTTCTTTCTCTCTCAAGAGAGAGATAGATTTATTTCTCTATCGAAAAGAAGTAATCATAAACTATATACCTTTCTTGTTTTAATGCGTATTCAAGCATTTTAATACGTCTGACGAGAGCATTTTTAAGATTTTCTTGACCTTGTCTTTCGCCTTGAAGAAAAGCAATTCTTGCCTAGAAAAAAAATCAAGTTAAATCATTTTTGTTTTGTTCTTGTCAATCGAAAAAAGTTACTTGGAATTCAGCACGTTCAGTCTCCCATTGTTGTCGTTCGATTTCGAATCTTGTCCATTCATGTTGAAGAAAATGAAGAATGCCAGGTACTGTATACAATGGACGTTGACTATCGACATTGGCCATTGTCGATGGTGCGTTTTGAGAATCAGTTTGATAGGATATTTGTGCTTCACTACCGTCCATTCGATTGCATATCGGTGTGACAAATACGAGAAAAAAAAATAAATTCAAGACAATTAGTTTAATAATCTAGAATAAACATGAATTAAACTTGTCTTTTATTTAACATTCGAAACTTCGAAAAGTAGAAATTTCATCAACTATTTTTTGACACTCATCATCATCGAGTTTATTATCCAAAGATGGAATCAAAGCTTTAGCTTCAGCTGCTTCTCGTGGACAGAGATTGGCGAGTAGAGCAGCTTCGAATTTATGTAAAACAGGCGTTGAATTGTTTGTTGTTGTCATATTAGCCGATGGATCTTTTGGAAATAAAACATTTCTTACAGCTCCAATGGCTTCCTTCGTTTTGAATTTACTAAATCGTTCACAATAAGCAATTGTATCATTGAATGCTTCCGACGATGTGATTTCATCATCATCGTCATCATCGAGACCAAGATTGGAATTAGTTTTTTGTCGACGTTGTTCAAGCAACAATAAGACCTCTGAAATCATCATCGGTTCAGCTTTATCGAATTCTTTGGGAAATTTTAATTGTGCAGCATCTTCTTCGTCCTATGAGAAATATTAGGCGAAAACAATTCATTTAGCGCATCGATCTACCTGATTAGGTAATGACATTGTTCGATATTCGATTGAATTTCAAAGTGAAAGTGAAACGAGACAAACAATAAACAAATAAACAATAAATGTTAAAAAGAGAGACAGACAGAGAAAGGAGAACGACGTTGATTCTTGCTCGAAGATAGGGTATTATGAGGATTGAAAGATGGATGACAAGCAATCAAAATTTAGGAGAAAATATTTTTTTTTATCTTCGAAAAATTAGAAAGAATTTTTTTTTGTTAAAACAACAAAAATGATTTCGATGATATTGTTTTTTTTTTCGATCATGCGACACCTAGATAAAATGATAATCAGCGACCTCTGAATGACATTTCGTGTTATTCAATATGACACAACAACAAACAAACAAACTAGTATAAATAAGTCACGCACACATTGAATAATAATAGCTTTCGAGAATTTGTTTGTATTGATCGATTTCTTACGAATGATTTGTCATTTGAAATTCAATTTCCGGTTCGAATTTCTGTCTGACACATCAATAGAAGAACAGAGAAAAACTTGACTCTGCTGTTGAGTTATTAGCCACTTGTTAATACGCGATTTCTAGGACGACGACGTTGATTACATATTGAAATCGACAATTTACGAAGACTTTTACGAAACGCAGTCGATGTAAGAAAAATAAAGAATGACGTTGCACTATAGAAATTCAAGAGAAATGCTTGTGTAAGAAATAATGTGAAATTTTCAATGGCAATTCGTTCAGTCGAACGAGTTTTACCAATAATTGCTATAATAGCATTGTAAACGGTTTGAATCGGATATGTTATTGTAAATATCATATAAACAATAATCTGAATAAATAACATTTTACTCAATTGTCGATCGTTTTTACTCAAACGAATTCGTTCAATCTGAGAATTCAACAATTCTTCGTGAGTCATATTCGGATGAATATTTCGGAGCATTTTCTGTAGATTTTTATAGGCTAATAAACTGAATATAGCCATGAGACTTGTGGGCAGAATAGCAGCAACAAAACAGATATAGATCGAATGATAGAGTGCTGCTGCACTTAACCACATTTGACATTTACCATTTTGAATGTACGTAAATATCGGTATGTGAATCGGAATAATTAGCCAAATGCATGGAACAATGAAAACTATTTTTAAGGTTCGTTTCTGTTGAAATAATTGACGAACACGAATACTTCGCGATGTTTGAGCATAATAAGCAGCACATGCAAATGCTAGATAAGTTCGAGAAGTAACTAATAGAATATTTCGAAGATATAAACGAATTTTACAATAGAATATATCGATATTTTCAAGTGCTGGAGAATTATAAGTTGAATAGATCGTTGGAATGAGATAATAGATTAAAACAATGATATTAGCAAAGGAAGCGGCAACAAAAAATATCGAACATGGATTTGATCGTAGACGTTTTCGAAGAAAGACAAGACAATTCAAACTATTACCTATCACTCCAACTACGAGAAGACATCCCAATGTAATAGTTAAATATCCTTGTATTATATTGAGAATAGTTATTGTCGATGACATTTTATGATAAACTTTCACAATCGATAGAAATCTGTTAATAATTCAGTCTGTGTTTAATATTTTCATTGTAAAGTGACTGACAACTTCGTTCATCATACTTTTCCAAGAATGATAATAACCTTTTTTTTTGAATACTCTTTCTACTGAACTCATTCAATAATTAATTTAACAAATACATCAAATAAAATGAGTGTTCTAGTATTTTTTCAATTATCTCAATGAATTCGTGCTATTTCAAAAGAAAGTTTCTTTGCATTAAAAAAAAATGCGACATTTAAATCTCTATAAAATATATATTATCATTCATAGCATGCTATTTCCTAACTTGACATAGATCATAAATAAAGAGCGTAAAAAACGAGCAACTTTCAAAAGCAAAATTACATCTGACTTGTTCGCTCTAATAATTACAACAATTAAAATCTCAGTTGATTCAAATTCGAGACAATAGTATCGAGATTGAATATAACACAAACTCACTGAAATGCTCTATAAGTACGAAAGTTATTTTCAGCTGATATTTTCATATCTGTCTACTTTACTTCTTAGAGAGCATGATAGAATCTTTTATTATTTCTTAACTCGTCAGGCATTTTTTGTACTCGAAGACATGTCTTTTCATTGAAAATATATAGATTCACTTGATTTTATTTTTAAACGCTCATGCGCTTTGTTGTTTTTTTTCATCGTTTAAAAAATCCGAACAAAAGAACGAGAGAGAGAGAGAAATACAGCTGAGATAGTGATAGTAGTAAACACACAAATGATAATGAACAAATAAACAAAAAAAAAAGAGAGAAAGAAAAAAAAGGAAAAAAATGAAGCACAATTAAGACAGATCAATATCTTCATTTCATGATCATCAAAATACTCTTCATTATAATATCAATCTCGAAATCTATTGCTTCTTTTTCTGATCACTAAACACAAATATACATAAGAGAAGTACATACATTTATAGACAAATAAATCCATTTATTGTTTGGTTGGTTTTTAGTTAGACGAAAAGAAAGTAAAAGTAGAAAATACATAATTGATTGACGTTTGTTTTTAAATAAATAATCAGAAGATTCTGTATGTTTACTAGAAACCGATAGACTTTGTCCGGATATGTATACACTCTGCTAAGCAAGTGGCATTAATCTTTGTTGTCCTACACACACACACGCACACACACTGTTAAAAAAAT
>ERZ778020.1451-NODE-1451-length-20520-cov-3.722111_pt1 | contig 20520 bp, 25 predicted proteins | sample MGYA00375750_ERZ778020 | MGnify/ENA primary metagenome ERZ778020 (study PRJEB29350, sample SAMN05389818) | bioreactor metagenome | isolation source: Ammonium sulfate bioreactor | place: South Africa: University of Cape Town | collected 2014-03-17 ...
TGTGAACCATATTTGTTGCACGAGGAAATGGTGTTCGAGGAAAACGATATTGAATCTGAAGACCTTGACCTGTTATACGATTTAAGCAATCATATTGACGAATATATGTCAATGTTGACGATGATGACTAAATTTGACATTGAATTGAAATGAATTGAAAAAGTTTTGTCTTACTGTTAACGATTGTAGGCTACTTAAATCGTCGAATAGCGAAGATTTGCTTGTTGTTGGTTGATTAACTGGTGGCGTTGGTGATGAACCGAGGAAAGATTCCACTAGATATTTGAGAATTAATGAAGAAATTGAAAAAGAAACGAACGAACGACTTACAGTCTAATTCAAGTAGAGACTTTTCATTTGAAGGAATAGCGTAATCACTAACTGCGATTGTTGAAGGAGATTTGCCAACTGTCAATGATTGTTTCGCTGGTACTGTTTTTTTATCTTCATCGGATGATTCTTCTTCTTCGTCGTCGTCGTCACTCTCCTCTTCTGATTCATCATCATCTTCCTCCTCCTCTTCTTCACTAGTTTCATTTGTTTTTTTCGGAGGATTTGGTTTTTGACTAGTTAATTGTTGATATTGACTCGGTTTCTTAATTGATTCTTTTGGTTTTGGTTGCTCTTCTTCTTCTTCGTCATCTTCATCTTCGTCTTCATCCTCCTCCTCCTCTTCTTCTTCTTCGCTTTCTTCACCTTCTTCACCCTCATCTTCTTCATCATCATCAGGTCCTTCTGTCGAATTGTCTTCTTCTTCGTCTTCATTTTCATCATCCGAATAGAAACTTTCTTCGGTCTTGGCTTTTTTCTTGGCTCCAGCTGCTGCTCCTGGAGCTCCACCAGATTTTCTATGTTGTTGACTTGGTGGTGTTGCTGGTCGTATGATTTCCACATTTCGAACACTCGAATCTGGTGGTTGTTCAGGAAAGTCGGGTAATTCTTGATAGCCTGTTGTTTTTTGACCGATAACATACGATAGAGTCCCCAACGTAAATTGTTCATGACCTGAATAAACTCAAAATTCAAATAAAAATTCAAACTGATTATCAATTTCTAATTCACCTCGAATGACTGAGTCGAGTGATGGAGCTGGTTTCGGTGCTAATAGAATCTTTTTAGCATGTTTACTAAACGATGGACATTTGTCAGCTTGAAATAATAAAGCACTAGACATAAAAAACATAGATTAGTTTTGATTAATGAGCTCAATACAAAGCGATTTCTACCGAAGAAGTCTCGCTTTATCGCGTGTATCGTAGTTCGTGTCGTATTTAGCTAAATTGAAAATGTATTGTACGAGTAATTGCGTTTGTTTCGCATTGGTAACATAAAGTTTCGCAGCTAAATTGAGAATTTGATTTTTAACAATTGTTTCCTAGACGATAGAAAATCGTCGTTTTTCTTTTGTGAGTTTATCAAAAATGAAAAACAAACTTCATCGGGAAAAGTTTTCGCCATTTTTCTCAAAACATCCGGTGCTAATTTATTAATTCGTTCCGAATATTCTCCAATAAGCCAGAGCATCGATGCTCGTGCCGTTGGCACTGTAATTGTATCAACTTTTCGTACAATTTGTTTGAGAATTTCACCGGGTGGTGCCGCCTAAAAATTATAAAACAACAAAAATTTCATTGCAAACTTTTGCTCAACATCTATCTTACACTTATTTGAAGTAGCTTTTTAATAACAACGACACTTTCAGCAACAATTGTCTCATCTTTTTTCGACATCAAACCAACAAGTCCATTTAAACAAGCTTCAGTCACTTCGGATATCGTACTAGCACATCGACCAATGGCATTAATAGTCTGTGCACCGAATTCTTTGTCGTTACTTAAAACATAAGTCTAAATCAAACATACAGGAGATTCGATTTCATTTTCACACAATATTGCTTTACTTGAAATTCTCGAAGAATCGTCGAAATATTCGATCCATTCGCTAAGATCGTTAGAATTTCTAATTTATATCGTTTAACATGACTGCTATCATTCGAATGAACGTAGAATGATTTCAAATAAGGTTCGAATATTGATTTATGTTTATCTGCCATTGATACAATACATTTCAAGACAATGATTTGAATTTCACTAAGCAAAAAGAAAATTATCGAAAGTGAATTTTCGTCTATTGAAAAATTCTACCGATGGTGACGAAGCAAACGAATGAGTGCTTTAGCGACGACTTGTACTTCACTTCGAGGTGCCACGTAATAATAGAGTTGCGCAACAGCCATAACAACCTGAATGAAAAGAAAATGAATCAATAGAGGAATTCGATTGAAATCGATTATTGATTCTATACAGCAGAATTTCGACTTTGTAGTAAAACTTTTGTCGAACGTAACAATAAACGATGATCACTATCCATGACATAAACATGTTTACTGTCGTTGTCGTCGTCATCCGAGTTTTTTTCATTCTCATCATCGTAAAAACTTTGTTTTTCATCGCCCACTGTCTAATTAATCAAAATAAAAATAGTACACAATCGTTTTTTGACCAAATCTCAATGTCATTCATCATTTTCTCGTTTTTTTTTACTTTGTTCGGATCGATAAATTGCGCTCGAGCATATCGCGTAAGCATATTTATAACTGTTACTTGTCCCCATTCATCAATATCAACAAGAAGATTACATAAACGTCGATAATTTTTATGTATTAAATCTATACGTTCAGGACAAACTTGTTCAAATGCTTGAACAGCACTGCCATTGACTAGCTAAATAAATCGAAAATAATTAAAAATAAAATCAGTTGTTCCATCAAATAATTACAATTGTTTTATCTGCTAATAATTTAACAATAATCAATATTAATTCATCCTTCAATTCCGGATCCAAACTAGATAACAAATAAAGAACTTTTTACAACAAAAAAGTGAGAAAAAAAGAATTTCATACGCATATAGTTTAGCAATTGCATTCGCAGCTGTCTTTCGAACATAGGGTGACATATCATTGGCAGCATCACGAATGGCTAACATCATGATTGTGACAATGGTTGGCACACGAATACTTGATAAAACACGAAGTGCACTTGCACGAATCAATTGATTTGGGTCCTAAAAAAACTCATCTTATGTTAGTATTATTGTTAAAAATAGGAATTTGTTTTTTTTGTCAAGACTTTTAATCCTCGTTGAAATGTAGCGATTGAAAGTAAGGCAAGATCTTGTTGTTCTTCGGCATAACGCATTAAATAGACGTAGACTAGTTTTTTGATTTCCATATTTTTTGAAACAACATTTTTGACAACAGCTGGAAAAAGATCAGCCGCATCTTTACCTTTTGCAATCATCTAAATGCAAAATTTTTTCTTTTATTCTTCGCAAAATATTTTGTTCATACTCCAATAACTCGACGCATGGCGTCTAATTTCAAATTATCTTTATTACTGTCCAACATGTGTTTAATATCTTCATGTCTGTCAACAAAAAACAACAACACATTGCGAACAAATCAAGTTGTTTGTTTACTTTTTATAATCAAGAGCAAATATTCCTAATGTTGACTGTGGTTCAGTTTGCTCATCATTCGGATTTGGTCCACCTGTTGATGCAGGCGATGGTCCACCTGCGTTTCCTTGTGCATTCATCGATGCCGACATTTTCGCGTAACTTGTTAACCAAAATGAAACTCAATGCTTATCTCGAAGTTAGTTCTTTACTATCACGTTCGTGTGATAATAAAAGAAAAAAAAGAAAAAGAAAGCAACCGACATGAAGAGTTCTTTTTCTAACAAATGAATCACACACATGACAACCAATAAAAAAAACTTCGAAAGAAAAGATGTCGATCTTTGACAGATTTGCAATTTTATAATATTTATATTTAGTAATATGAAAATAGTTTCACATATGAAATCATGACAAATGATCAACGTGCTTGAGTTAAGGAAGGCCAAGCTCGTGTGTAGTTACTGTATCGACAACGGTTCCGCTTCAAAGATCCGTTCCTTCGTTCGGTTTAATAATTGCCATTACGAAGAAATCGAACCCAAGCATGTGAGTAATCAACATAACTATATAAATGAATTAACAAACAAACAAAAGACTAATAGTTTCTTCGTACGATTTTCTTTTGTTTTACGTTATTTCATACAATTGATGTTTCATTAATAAAATACCACTCGTTTTTCTTCTTACGGTTTCGTTTTTTCTCTCCCTATCTCTCTCTCTCTTCTTTTCTAATTTGGAGAGAAAAAAGCTGACAAATCGAGGACATTAAAAGAGTAGATTCGTTGAAGGCAATAATAACGTTGAAAAGAATGATAATAGCGCAAATATATATGTATACGCACAGGTATTTGGGCAACCTTCACGGTCGTGTTTCTTCCTTCTGCGTTTTTTTGCTTATATTCTCATACGTTATTCTTGTCATGCTCATTTGGTTTCACTCTCTCTCTCACTCTTTCTCATTTCTTTTTTTTTCGATTTTTTTTCTTTTTTATTGCGTGTATCTTTCCAGTCTTTTTTCTTTTTCTTGTCGCTTCTTTTGGCCGCCATGATCATGATGTTTAGCAATGGGACAAAAATGACGAAAACGAAAGGCGCGACCGACATCACCAGACTAGTCCTAATTTATTGAGGTCGACGATTGCTAATTCAAATATCATTTTAATAACAAACAATGGAACGACGAAAAAAACGACATGAACATTCGAATGATCATACGCGTCGAGCTCGTTCTCCTAAACTTTCCCTCGCTTTGGATATTGTGAATAAACCGAATACATCACCACCACGTGTCGATGGCATTCGTAGTTTACTTACCCGTAAGATTTTATTATTTCATAGAAAATTATTTTCGAGATGTTTGCTTGTTTTCAGGTGACATTTATTCCTTACATGAACATATTGCTCAACAATCTCCGTCTGTTGGTAATGTTGCACAACTTGAACGAAAATTTTCTGATCCCGATTTCTTACCTATACCCGAAAGTATCGCACGAGGCGATGAAGGAACTGCTTTTCTCGGTGTTAAATATCAAGGACGTGTCGCACGATGGTAAATTCTATCTTGTGTCTTTTGTTATCTATCAACATAGCTTCTTGTGTTTGTTAAGGCTACGTCCTGAACGTATTCGATGGCCTAGTGAAGATAAACAATATCCCATAGCTGTATTCAATCAACCACATCCAAAAGATATTATTCAAGGTCGTCTTGGTAATTGTTGGCTTATAGCAGCGTTATCATTAATTGCTGAAGTTCCACAAATTTTGTATAAAGTCATGATTACAAAACAATATAATCCAGCTGGTAAACCATCGAAAAGAACAGAAAAAAAATAGATCACAAATCGATTTTAGGACTCTATCGAGTACGTTTATGTAATCAAGGTATTTGGCAAGTTGTAACCGTTGATGATCTTCTTCCTGTATCATCTTCCAACTCGCTTGTTTTCTCTCGCAGTAAAAAGAAACAATTATTCGCACCTTTAATTGAAAAAGCACTCGCGAAAATGCATGGAAGCTATATGACACTCAAATCCGGTTCGATTTACAATTATTTTCGAAAAAAAAACTATGTTTGCATTCATTTTGCAGGAAGATGTGACGAAGGTTTACAAACATTAACTGGTGAACCATGTGAAGTTAGTTCGATAAGAAGATGTTGCATTTTTTTCAATTTACTTCAATTAGGTTTTGTTTCTGCGTTCATCTGATCCCGATAAAAAACCAGATTTGAATCAAATATGGACAAGTATTGTCGAATCAAGAGCGAAAGGTAGAATTCATTTTCATGAAATCAACAAATGCAGTTTTGATATATATATTTAGGATATTTAATGACATGTCCATGTTCGAATAAACGATTTAGTGAACAAATATTTAATCGAATGGGTAAATTCGTCTCTTTCTCTTTTTTTTCTTGTTTCAAAAGAAAATTTCGTCATTTGAAATTGAAATGAACAGGTCTGGAGTCAGATCATGCTTATAGTATACTCGATGCTCGTCAAGTGAATTCTCAGAGACTTGTTCGTTTACGTAATCCGTGGGGTGAAAAAGAATGGAAAGGTTCATCAAATGATAATTGGACAAAATGGCCGAAGTCAATCAAACAAAAACTAACGTCATCATCGACGAACGACGGTGTTTTCTGGATGCGTATGTTTTTGTTTTCTTTTTCTTTCGATATAAATTCTCTTGTTTGTTTGGGATTTCAGCTTGGGAACAGATGCCATCATTCTTCAGTAGTGTTACAATTTGTAAAGTCAATGCCAATTGGCATGAAGCTCGAAAACGAGGTCAATTCAGTGATTTTTCATCGACAATTACATCTGCCTACGGTCTCGATTGTCCATATGGAGCTGAACTTGAAATCGAAGTATTCAATGCTGGTGATGGAAATTATTATAATCGTTTAAAAGATCCTGATGTCGATCTTTTCTTAATTCTTCTCAGTTCGAACGGTCAATGTCGTGCGTATAAACACGATGTTGATTACTACATAACACTTTCGACAACTGTACCACCTGGTCGATATCTAATTCTCGCTGGTTCAATGTCCGTTGTGAATTATCTCGTCTATCCTGCGTTTAATCTTGTTGTACATGGTAGTCAACCGTTTGTTGTACATGATAAACCGTCGTCGTATGAGCTAGTTGCCGATGCGTTTCATTCGGTTGCGAGACGAACGAATAATCGACAGGATATGGGCGGTGGTGTATCGATATTGACGTTTGATGATAATGGGTAAACGAAATCAATAGAATATTGTTGAGGAAGATTCATTTGCTTTTTTGGAATCCTTTAGAAATTTTGGTCTTGTCTGTGAAAATAAATCGAATCGAACCGTTCGTTTAAGTAGTAATTTTCAAGGTTCGAAAAATGTTCTCTCATCTCGACATGCCTTTCATATGATCGATACAATTCCGGCTAAAACTCAGCAATTAATCGCAATATTTACACGAAAGATGTTCTCTAATGATGTACAAATAGGTAAATTCGATTTTTTTTCTTTCTATTAAAATTTTCATTCTATCTTGTTCATATTTTTAGCTTATCAGGTAGGATCTTAATCTTTTCTAGAATATTCTTCAAGAATTCTTTCAAGGCATCTGGTGAACTACTCGATCCTGATCATTATATTCGTGCACGAAATAATCCTCCTATACCTAATCAAGCTATCGGTAAAGAGTTTAGTGAATCGTTTGTTTTTAAATATCTAATCCTATTTTCCTAGGTCTTCATATACTAAGACCTGTGCATTAAAATCTCCTTCGGTATTAACCGGTCATTGTGATAAAAAAAAACAAAAGAAAACATAAACCATGTTCTTTCAACAAATCATGTTCATAGTTATTTTAAATATTTTTTCAAACGTTAATTATTATCTATTTTTCTTTCTCCTTTTCGAGTTTCTTTTTCCTTTGATCTTTTTCAATAAACAACAACAACAACAAAGTCATGTTATCTTCGTTTCAAAACAGCAACAATAGCATCGCGTGGCACTTGAATATTGGCAATTGCTCTCATACGTTCTTTGCCTTCTTCTTGACGTTTTAATAATTTCATTAAACGTGTCTTATCTCCGCCGTATAATTTCGCGCCAACATCTTTCTTATACGCAGGTATATGTTGTCGTGCGAGAACAGTCGAATGAACTTTCGCCTCGATTTTAATTGCATACTGTTGTCGATCGATATTTTCCTTTAATTTTGCTGTTATTTCTCTGCCAATTGTTTGAGCACGTTTAGCATGACAAAGAACAGATAATTCATCGATTTCTTCGTTATTGATCGCGATACGCATTTTGACAATATTCGATTTTTCATATCCAGCATCTTCGTAATCGAATGTGCCGTAGCCCGATGTGACTTGTTTAAGTTGATCGAAGAAATCATAAACAATTTCGGCTAATGGTAATTTATACTTTAATAGAGTACGTTTTTCGTCGATACAATATTCTTCAATTAAATCTCCACGTCTTTCGTCACACATTAATTTAATAACTGGTGAAAATTGTGTCGGTGTCAAGATTTGACCATTGACAATCGGTTCTAAGGTTTCGCAAATGATGTTCGTATTCGGCCATTTTAGTGGATCGGATATTGTTAGAAGATTCGAACCGTAGTCTTTGATGTTATCTTTGCCAACAATACGACATTGATAGGCGACACCGGGAAAAGTTGTAATGACTTGCTGAGAAAATTCTGATTGTAATCGTTGATTAAATATTTCCATGTGAAGTAAACCCTAGATAAGAGAAGATACGTAGTTATGTTTGAATAAGTGCGAATTGTTGATGATTTACTAAGAATCCAATACGCATTCCTTTGCCAAAAGCTAAAATAAAAGATTTCTATGAAAATAAGAAAAAGAAAAGAGTTTGATTCTACCGGGATTCGATGTGGGAACAATTCGAACGCCGGTATCATTCAAAGCTAAACGTTCAATCGATTGTTCGAACGCATTAAATTGTGCTTCTTCATATGGAAAAAATCCAGCAAACTAAAAAACCAGCTAATTCTCCGATCAAAAAAAAACATCAAATTTTCTATCTTACCACCATAGCTTGTGGAACTTTAAACGTCTGCAATGGCTGAACATTATCACCTGAGAAATTCAATAGAATTTTCCTATTTCTTTATTCAATACTCACCCACCTTGATGATAAAATGTATCTCCTACGACTGTATCTTGAATATGTTTTGTATCACAAATAATATATCCAACTTGTCCAGCATAGAGTGCATCGGTTTTCACCCGATCCGGATACATAAATATGCCTTTGAAGAAAAACAACATCTCCTTCAATCAATAGAATCAAATAGCCTAACCTGTTTCTAAAACTGTGTAAGTTTTTCCTGATAATTTACTCGAAACTTTCTCTCCGGCTCGTATGATTCCATCAGTAACTGCAACATTGATCACTGTTGAATTGATATTCGATGCAAAAACTGAATCGAAAACAAACAATCGAAGTAGACCCGTTCGAGAAAAACTTGGCGGTGGAAGTTGTTCGACAATTTTCTCTAATACAGTCGAACAATTCGTTCCATGTTTAGCCGATATTTGAACGATATTTTTCGCTGACAGACCGAATTCTGATTCGATTTGTTTGATTGTTTTCTCGACTTTAGCTTCTTTTAAATCGATTTTATTGATTACAGCAATGACTTCCATAAATGAATCACAAGCAAGTAGGAAATTAGCTACTGTTTGAGCTTGAATGCCTTGTGCAGCATCAACAAGAAGAATCGCCGATTGACAAGCTGCAAGTGATCGAGCAACTTCAGTCGAAAAATCGACATGACCTGGTGTATCGATTAAATTGAGAAGATAGGTCTGATTTTGATGCGGATAGAACATTGAAACAGCAGCTGCTTTTACGGTTATACCACGTTCTCGCTCGACTTCGAGTTTATCGAGAACTTGACGGTTTTCTTTCGATTTTGGAATTGTACCCGTGATTTCTAATAAACGATCGGCTAATGTCGATTTTCCTACATAAAAATCAAAAACATTCGAGTTAATATTGATTGATTGATAGACAATCAATTACCGTGATCAACATGAGCAATAATACAGAAATTTCGTATAAATGGAGTTTCATATGCGTCCATTTTAATCGAACGAAGCGCTCGTTCGACGACTAGAGGCGGTGGATTCTGTGCATGCTGGTGTCGACATGAGAGAGAAATTCTCGGTAGAGAACGTACTGTTGCTCTACGAATAAAATAATTCAACAATTGCATTGATTAGAACATCTATAACGGGAGAACAAAGTCGAGTTTTATTTTGAAACAAACAAGATTTCTAAAATTTATCATGACATGAACATTGACCATTATGAAAATGATGTATTCGCGTTGGATCATGAATAGAAATCTCTCGTTTTTCATTTCGAGATCGTTCTTTCATTTCTTCATGACAAATCGAACAGATTGGCTTCGTTTTAGTGATTTGTAAAGGTCCTTTCGATGAATTCACAGCTAAACGAAGTGAATTATGTCCACAATAGAATTGTTTCAAATCATTAATATTCGAAGAAGATTCATCATGGAATTCATGAATCGTATAACCATCATCTTCTGTCCAACATTTGCCTGGTTTTTGTTGACGAAAATAATCGAGAACTGATTTCGACAATGACGAATTTGTCAAATCAGCAAATAGCAATGAAATCATCGGATTGGAATTGATTTTTTCGTAGATTATTTTCGCATATTGAACATTTTTCGAATGGTAACAAATCATAAAAAAAGTAGACGAAAGAACGAAAATATCTTTTGATGTTTGTTGATATTGATTGATAAATGAAATGGTCTCATCGAAATATGATGCGCGAGCTAAAACTGATACCTAAATCAAATAATCGGAAGTGAAAAATAGAAAATTTCGAACGATAGTTTTACCATAGCAGCAGCTATTTCTGATGTTCGATGTTTTTCTGGAATAGATTTATAAATTTCTTGAGCTTCTCGGACTAAATCACCGTCCAATGCACAAGCAGAGAGAATGTTTTTATAGATTTGCTCGTTCATTCTCACTGATCTTCGATTTTCATGATAAATTTTCAATGCTTGTTGTCCTTGTCCATCGATTGCATATCCATGCAGTAGATTTGCTAATGAAAATGAATCTTTTTGTTTGAGTAATTCAAATAATCGATGAGCTTCATTTAAATGTGCACAATGTGCATGCATATCGATTAATTGATTTACTAACAACGGATTTGTTTCGATTAAATCCGATGGAATCGAACGATGAATGAACTCTGCCTGATTTGCTAGACCTAATCGTTTGCCAGCCTGAATTAGATTCGAACAGAAAACGAAATCGAATTGAAGAGATGATCGTTGAAATTGTTTAAACAATTCCATGACTTGTACAGGTTGATCAATCGAAGTTGTTGATTGAATAATTGACGAGCACGATCGATCGAATGACAATTACAATACATATCCATAAGCTGAGAGAAAGAAAATAAGTTCGATTCAAAAGAATTTCACGCTTACAGCTGTTGCGAGACGAATGTTTTCTTGATCGAGAAGTTTCAATCGTTGGATTTCATGATGAACACGTTCGCCTATATCCAATCTACGACAATCGCTGCAAGCATTTAAAACACAAGTCGCTGATATTGAATCGAGTTCAACGGATTTTTTCTTGAGGATTTCGTTTTCAAATAATTCGATTGTTTTCTCCGGTTGACCATTGATGTTATAAGCTAAAATTCGAATAGAAATAGAATTGATTCAAATTCATTTCACTCACCTTACTCTCTCACCTTTGAACATTGTACCAAAAAGTGAAATATCCGACAGTGAATTTCGAATTAATCGAAAGAGTTGTTCAGCTGCTTCGATATGTTTTATCTTTGCATACATATAAATCAATTTAATTTGCAATTGAAGATGATCATTCGATGATAATTGTTGATCTTTATCGATAAATTTATGAATTTTCTCACAGATATTTCGATTGTTCAAATCTGTACAAGCTCGAATAACGCGCAGATAACAGTTTAAATCAGGTTTGAGATCAATGATATTGATCATCCATTCGAATAATGCATAAGTTCGAATTGGTACATGAGAATTGTTATAATTTTTCATTAATTTCGTTATTTCTACTAGTTGTTTGTCATTCGATAGAGGATTAACATCAACAATCGATGTGGAAAATAAACGAAACGATAATCGACGAAAAACTTGCATCTTTTAAGAAACTGAATTTCAAAATGATTCACACAGATATGTTTATTGGTCATTTGTAAAAGTCGTGAGCGTCATCTATTCAGCGGGAAGACAATCTTTCGATGACGATTTTCGTTTTGTTTGTTAATTGTTCGTAATAAAAATCATTCATCGAATTCGAGTGTATCTCATTCGTTTAGAAATTCCAGAGGTCGCACTGACATTTTCCTTAAATCTGTTTTATTGTTTCATTGTACAATCGAATTCAAGAAATTAAAACATGAACGTTTGTACACCAAATATATCTTGGCATGGATGTGATCCTGTCTATTCATGTGCGATTAATCCCATTGAGCAAAAACGTTTGGCAACAGCTGGCATGCGAGGTAAGGATCAAAAGAATTGCCAAAACATCGTTTTTTTTCTCTCTTCGAATTCAAGGTACAATCTATCTTTGGGATATTGAAGTGTCTTCGTCGACACAACAACCAATAATTTCATTTGTTTCATCACTTGCTGGTGCACATTTAGAATCTGTGAATTGTGTTCGTTGGAATTCGAAAGGAACACATTTAGCTAGTGCTAGTGATGATAGTAATATTTTTATTTGGACAAAAGCACCCGTCATAACAACAACAGATTCGAATGGAACTGCTACATCATCATCAACAACAACAGCTGATAGTGATAATATGCTTGGCTGGGATAAAGATGTACCTGAATCGAAAGAACGTTGGCTAAAAAGTCTACCATACAAATGTCATTTAGAACCTGTCTTAGATTTAGCTTGGTCGAAAGATGATCAATTACTTGTGAGCGGTTCAGTTGACAAAAAAGTGATCGTCGTAAGTCATCGTCTTGAATTCTATCAAGAGAATAACTATGAAATTTTCTCTAGTGGAATGTTGCTAAACGTGAAAAGATCTGTATTCTCGATGATCCAAAAGGTTTTGTTCAAGGTGTAGCTATTCATCCATGGCGTAAACATATCGCTGCAATGAGTACAGATCGTTCACTACGTATCTATTCAATGAAAGCTGAAACAGGAGCAATTTCACGTTGTGTTTACAACATTCGTAAGATAAAACCGGCTAATATCAAACAAGAAAATGGTGCACTAATGTTTATCGATGAAACTTCAATGACATTCTTTCGTCGTTGCGCATATCTACCTGATGGAAGTCAATTGATTGTATCAGCTGGATGTTTAGATAAGGCATTTCTTGATGCGTATAATAACGAAGAAAATATCGAACAAAAAGAAGAATCAACCGTCGTCAATCCAACAAATGAATTCGACGAGCCAGAAATAGAAATCATTCAAGAAACGGGAAATACCGATGAGAAAATCGCAACAACATCATGTAAAGACAAATGATTATTGTCATAATAGAAAAAAAATTTCCTTTTCTTTTTGTTCGTTTTAGTACCACCGAAATTAATCGATATCAATTGTGCTTATGTATTTGCCACATCTGGTCCGAAATTCGATCGACCTTTGTCAATTTTACCGATTCCAAATGATCAAGAGGTCATTGCAATATCTGTTTGTCCTTCGTTATTTCCATCAACGTCAGCTGATGTTCCATATCGAATGTTGTTCGCATTGATTACGAAGACATCCGTTTTTTTCTATGATCATTTGTCAATTGAACCATTTGCGTACGCACGTCGAATACATTTATTGTCGCTTACAGATGGTTGTTGGTCACACGATGGTCGTCTTTTTATTGTTTCGTCGGAAGATGGTTATTTGACATTTGTTACATTCACAGATCAATGTCTCGGTGGACCATATTTACCGAATTCAGACAAAATACTCGACGAAATGATGAACAACGCATTAACACAAGCAACTTCATCTAGCACAACAACAGCAACAACAACAACGACGACGCCGGCAGTGGTGGTGGCAGCAACGAGTGTCACAGCGCCTTCGACAACAGTTACTGTTATTCAGCCAAAGAAAAAATAATCTTATCTCTCACTCTGTGTTCTCAATAAATATTTTTTTCTCTATTTCTGTATTCACATTATGATGATTGTTGTTAGTTCTAATAAAAAAAAATTCTCTATTATGTATATAGACATAATCTGTTGAATTTCGAAAAGGAAGAAAGAACATAGATTAAGATATAACAAGAGGATAGAAATGTAATCGAAGACAAACAGGTGTATGCCTATGTCTTTATTTAAACCATATTCATTACATCGACTGTCAAAAGAGACAATAACGAACATACAATATACATAACTACAGTAGTTTTTTTTTCTTCTTTTTCTTCTTTCTTTTTTCGTTGTCCTTTTTCTCTCTTTCCCTCTCTCGTTTGTACAATTGCTGTCTATGTATTTGGCTCGAGCACATACGATCGAATCCGTCGCCTACTCGTTTTCTTCTTTCTCCTTCTTCTTATACGACTGATGATTTTTTGATTATGATGAACCGACAACTAAGCAAGCAAGATACGTGCTTACTCTACTTTTCAAACATATGTACTTTTGTATTTATCATGCTCATAGCTCATCTCATCTTCGAGGTCATACAAACCCAATTTTCATTTTTGTCGTATGTGTATATGCATGTCGAGGTATTTGACTTTATTTTTCTAGATTCAATATGAATTTTTATAAACGTCCACTTCATCATAATAATTCTCCATCAGCGAATTCATCTTCGATGAATCCTACTCTATCATCATCGTCAACGACAGCAACGACAACAGCTAATCAAGCAAATTCATCACTCAATGGTTCAGTTCGTTTTAATGATTTAATATCAGCTCAACCGAAATTCAATGATCGAGAAAAATATCTTACAGCGTAAATTTTCTCATACTAAATGTATTTGATTATTATTCGTTTGCTATTTTAAAGAAAATATCCTCAACAACAAATGCAATTGATACGTAAACGTTTAAAAGTCGAATTCTGGGTTGACGATCAACTACGTTGTCTATATGATCTAAAAGTAAATATCATTTTATCGATAAACTATAAAATAAAAAAAACGTCTCGTTCTTCCGTAGGATGACAGTTCTCAAGAAGATCATGATCATTGTCCCGGAGATTTAATTGATTCTCTATTAGATATTGACGACGAACGAGAACGTCGGCAATTTCTTCTGGTAAAATCGTCTTTTCAAGAAAAAAAAAGTCAAATCGATTTTTCGTTTATCTTCTTCTAGGAGAAATTAACGAATGTCAAACAATCTCGATCAGTTACAATGGTAGATAAAAAAAAACATTTCTCAATGTTCAATCAATCATAGATCTTATCTTTTCTAGGAATTCATCGATGAATTATTACATCGCGTGAAAATGTTGTAATTATATAAGCATATCATTTTTTTTTGATTCTGTGTGTTGTGTTTTAATCAGTTTGTTGGCGTTTTTTTTCCTTTGAAGACACAAAATATATACATAATATCGGAGAGAAAATTACAAAAATTTAACGATTTGATTTGAAACGTTTGTTTGGTCGCGACGTTGACGAACGTTCCGAATTGGATGATGAATCAACTTCTCTGTCTTCACTCTCCGATGATGAGGACCTCGATTGGTTTCGAATGAAACTACGAAGTTTTTTATATGATTGCTTTTGATTTCGAAGAAATATATCAATTTGATATGTTATTTCGTCGAAATCTTGCCGAATAATCATATCATATTCTCGTTCGTAATCTTTTAATCGTTGTTGACTAGAAAAACAATGATTGAATGAAATCTTTTTTTTATTATTCTCAATACCTGCATTCGAAAGTTTGATTTGAAATCGTTCGATGATTAACGAGAAAAGAAGATGAATATTGTGCTGTATCAACAATATTCGAATTGACACGTTGTGGTTCGATAAATTCTTGTTTATTTATCGGAAGTTGTTCATTTTTAACTCCGACTTCCGATGGTCTCAATGGTTTTTTCACTGCAACTGATGTTCGACCAGCAAAATGTTGTTGTTGTTTATTAGCAAAAACTGATTGCACAGAATTAATCGATTCATATTCGACATAAACATGCTCGACGCCATGACCCGACGAAACACACGTACAATTCAGTATTCGTCCGTATTTGCCAAACGCTTTTTTGACAACATTTCGATCGAGTCGAGGATTCGTATGCGTAATACAAATCTTTCTATCCGATACCAAACGTGTATCGTCACAAAAAGCAGCATCATACGGATGAATATCTAAACGTATTCGACAGATTGTATGATCGACTTTGTTAGTTAAAATATTTGACATATCCGTATCGTTAGAAAATTGTATAAAACGATAATCAATTAGCCATTCATCTGCAGCTCGACGACAATTATGAAACAGTGATTGAATTGTTCCGAAACGTTGAAAATACTCCTGTAATTGTTCATCTTTTATCGATTGAATGTTTCCAACATAGATCGTTGTTGACATAGAAGTAAAACTAGACAATCAATCTGAAAGATAAATAACAAATGAAATGGAAAGATTTCTATTTGAAAATTTCTTGAATATATTCGTAATTTTGACGTTTTTGTTTTAAATAATCTGTTAGTTGATTTTCGATCAAATCAAATCCTTGTCGAATTTTGAGATTATATTCACGTTCGAGATGAATTAAAAGATTTTCATCAGTCATAGAATTTGACGAGGAACTAATCGAATTCTTGTCTTTATCGTTGAGTTGACTTAAATCAACATCAGTTGGTCTTAAAAATGGTCGAATATGTAATAATTGACCTTTGATTCTATGATGACTGATTTTGCCTTTTAATAATTTATTTCTTGTCGCTGCTGATTCGAATTCAATGTAGATCATTTTTTGTTCGTCATCATTGACTTCGGATTGTGTACTTTTGATTGTTCCAAACGTTCGTAAATATTTCTTAATATCACTGGATGAAATCTGACTCGAAACATTTTCTATACATATTTTTCTATCAACATGTAATGGAACTGCTGCATGAAGAATGTCATCATAAGGTCGAACGTCAAGTGTAATGCCACTGGAAAGTGTATGTATGGATGTTGAAAGAAACTTTGAGACTGATTGTGAATTTAGAAAATGAACGAATGTAAAATCAACTAGATGTGCTTGTTCGGATGATGAAGGCAAACAACGTTTACAATCGAGAACTAAACCAAATTTTGAGCAATAGTCATTTAAAGTTTCATTGGAAATCGTTCGGGTATTTCCTAAGTAGAGTAAACTTGAATTCGATTTTGGATTCATGGATGAAATGAAAAAATTGGGGATTTATTGTTTTATGATGTCAAGGTTCTTCGATATGAGTGGATACTTGGAAATATCAACAGATGTCACCGATATTTTATGGTTTTCTTTTTGTACCTCCATCTAATGTGTTCAATTTGATCGATTTCCCTTAGGAGTACTTCGTGTATAGAAATCTCGAATACTCTCATCTATTGTTTTTTTTTCTGTATATTGTGATTCTAGTTAGAATAATTGGTGTATGCTTAGCTTTATTTAATCAGGTCACGCGCCATATTTCTCTCTCTCTCTCTCGCTCTGTGGCTTGACCGAATGGAGAAAAATCGAGAAGAAGAGCGAGAGAAGGATTGTTATTCGCGTTCATTCTATTTCTTTCGATCGAAACAATCTACACTTTACTCTTCTTATTACTAACAAAAAAGCAATGTCATCGATAATTCATGCTGTTGGCCATGCTCTTACTGGACACGGACATGGCGATATTTCGGAAAAGAGATCGAGCGTTCATACAGTTGTTTGCGAAGATGTTCAAGTTAAATCAACTGTTAATAGTGAAAGCCAATCGAAAGTTTCATCGGCACATTCATCGCAAAGTAAAATTCATAGTTTAATGTCAAAATTAGGTTCAACACACGCACAAATCGATGCATATTCTCGACGACGAAATGAAGAAATCTCCGAAGCTGTCCAAGCGAGTATCGAGAAAATCGTTCATGAAACACATGTTCATCAACAACAATTACTTGAAGATGCACAACAACAATCGAATATTATCGAAAGCGAATATAAAGAAAAATTAGTCGCGTAAATTCGAATGAAAATCTTTTGCTTTGTTTGATTTTTTTTTCTAAATTTTAGTTTTGTTACTGAACTCGATGATCGTAAAGCAGCGAAATTAGCTCAACTTGAAAAAGATTTAAATCTTCGTCAAGAACAAATTCTTGATGCAGCTCGACAACGTATCGATGCATTAAACGAAGAAGCTAATCGGCTAAAAATGGTAAATTCATTCGATGAAATATTTTTTATTTGGAATATTCTCTTTTCTTCTAGAGTATTCTCAAAGAAGCTCAAGCACAAGCCAATTCGAAAATCGAAGAAATTACTGATAAAGTTGCTCAGGTAATTTCTCGTGTTGATTTTCAAATTCGAGTCAATTGAAGCTCTTTGTTTGTTTAGCTTGGTGCTGAAGATGCTAATCGTCGTCTGACTTCAACAACGACAACTGTTATAACAACAAAAGCTCATGCTGAAAGTCATGCTGCTAATGATGTTAAACCAACGGCGAAACATTTTTAAAAGAAATTATGCAAACTTAACTTATTTAATCCTTAGTTGTTGTTGTCGTTCTTCTTCTTCTTCTCTTGAAATAAAATAATATTCGATTAGACTCGCGCGGAAATGAATGAAACAAAACACGATATTTTATATGTTTATTTATGTCTTGAGTGTCGGTTTGTTGATGAGAATTTATTTATTTGAATGTTCGAGTATTGATCTTATTCGATATCATGCAAATTTGTATCGATGTGGAGAGATTCTTATTGATGAAGATTTGATCCGACCATTGTATTCATATTTCATTTTAATGAAACCTGATGAACATCGAAATACAAATGATCTATCACCGGTTTTGTACGCGTTGACACGTATTGAAAAAGCTTGTCGAACAGCGTATTTAACATCGAACGAAGAAATGACAAGTCCATCGATATTGTACAGTGGATATAAATGGATTAAATCAGCATTTCAAACTTGAGAACATCCGTTTATGTGTGATCTTTTTTCATGTCGATAAACAAGGACATTTGTTTGTTTGTTTTTGGAGAAGATATTATCGGGGGACATATAATATTTGTTTATTGGAGAGATAATTGGCAGTTCGTTTTTGGAAATAAATAGCTGAGATTGTTTGTATCTGTTAGACAGTTGGGATTAAAGATGAATCAATGCGTATTTTTACTGGTTGTCTTTGTACTTCTATCGTGTGCAGGTATAAGTTTTAATTTAAAAGGAAGCTTTTGGTTCTATACTTTTATTTTTTTTATATGACAGGAAGTGCACCTTCAACTGTAAAAAAATATCCTACAACATCGTTGACATCATCGACAAAAGTAGCAACAACAACAACAACAACAACAACGAAAGCTAGTACGACACAAGGAATGACGACGATGACGACGACTGGTTAGAGAGTATTATGATTTAATTTAAAATGAAGATTTATTTTGTAGAACGTACTTTAATACCATTACCGAAATCATTACGTGAAAAAATGGATTATCAAATATATCAAACGCGTTTATTAACTAATACTGTAGAAGAAAATCGTTTAGCACTCAAACGTCTGCTATTTATGGTATCTCATCTACTTGATACTAACAGTTATATACCAGCAAATTATAGAGCAGCTGTCGACAAACAGCATATCGCAACTATCAAAGCTTTGCATAACAGTTAATTGATATTTTTGTACTTTAAGTTACTTTGATTTTTGACAATTCTTTCTTTTAGTTAATCAACGAAAAGATAATGACACTTTACATGTGTCATTTGGTACGGCTGCTGACCCAGATCGTTATCCCTGGGCAGTTGCTATAAGTGGAAATGAGAAAGATCGTTGTGGTGGCACATTAATCGATGATCAACATGTTCTAACAGCTGCACATTGTATTGGTACTCGTAAGACAGCAGTTTTCTTAGGTAGTCATCTGTACAGCGAGGGTGAAGAAGCCGAAGTTGAATTTTATTGTCTTCACAATGGTTATTCATCATCGAATTATTATCGAAATGATATAGCAATCATTCGTTTAGCTAAACGGGCTGTTGTTCAGCAACCACGACGTATATCAACGATTAGTATATGCAATAAAGTAAATCTTTCACAAACAAATACATCATCAAATGCAGTTAATCTATGGATGGTTGGCTGGGGTTTGAAAAATACGGAAGATGAACCTGATGAATTACAAGAGGCTCAAGTTACCATAGCAGATCGGTCGATGTGCAAAGGATCGGATCGATATACAGATATGTGCGTTCAAAGTCGATCGAATAAGAGTCTAACTGGGTAAAATAATTTTTCTAAAGACAAAGAAAATATTTGTTTTTCTTTTCTTCTAGAGTATGTCATGGAGATAGTGGTAGTGGACTGTTTCAGCAGACGATTGCTGGTGATCAATGGTGTGTTCTTGGCGTAGCTGGTTCATCGAATTCAGATAGCTGCGAGGAAACAAAGTATTCAACATATACTCAAGCAGTTAGTCAAGAATATGTTCAATGGTTTAAAGATGTATTAAATAAGAAGAACGATTTCGACACTCTGTCTGAAGCAAGACAATGCAAAAAAAGAACATGGGAACAAGAAATTTGTAGGTTCTATGCATGTTAGTTCATTGAGCCCCTTTTTCCTCATAATTTTTTATTGAAAAACAAATTCTTGAATAAACTAAAATTTATCGATGTTTAAACATTGATTTCTAAGGGTAAGGGTGAATTATCATCCAATCCAATTGCAATTTCATGAACGACGTCACACATTCCTATGAAATACAAACTTCGCAAGTTACATTAATAATTTTCTTTTACTTACCTTGGCAATATTGGCCTTTATTCCCTCGACTGTAAGGAGGGTCATATGAAAAAAATTCGTTTGTCTGTCT
>ERZ778020.1452-NODE-1452-length-20513-cov-4.003568_pt1 | contig 20513 bp, 23 predicted proteins | sample MGYA00375750_ERZ778020 | MGnify/ENA primary metagenome ERZ778020 (study PRJEB29350, sample SAMN05389818) | bioreactor metagenome | isolation source: Ammonium sulfate bioreactor | place: South Africa: University of Cape Town | collected 2014-03-17 ...
GATATTTGAGATCGTAGAGTATCGATTGAGCACGACGAAATTCGTGTTGAGTTGGTGTATGTGCCGGACGAGTGAATTTTAGACGTTTGCTAGCATCTAATTTCGATTGACAATATTCGAGAAATGAATCAACTATAATTTGAAAGGCATTATGCGATGAAATTAAATATCTTGCCTAATGAAAAGAAAAAGAAAAAAAATCAATGAAGTCTTAGTTTAAGAAGAGAAAAAAATAAAAACAAAAACTGTGTCAACACGTTGTAAACAAAAGAAGATTGATTTTTCCTCTTACGAGAGTTTGACTAGTTAGTAATTGAACGGATAATTTTAGAGAACAATCATTTCGATAGATTGCTTGTGGATCATTTCGAAATTGTCGAATTATATTTGGATAACACTAGAGAATAGAAAAGATCGTTTGGTTTTCATCGTGTTTCTCACTCTCTCTCGACGAGGAAAAACGAAACTTATAGTTTACAACGTGTACATGTTTTTTTTTTGTTTTTAAACAAATGATTACCAATGTTGGTACAGTATAGATTTGAACGGATAACTCGGTAAATGAAACATATTCATCGGCATCTTTAACAAAATTTGTCCAAATAGACGCATAATTCTAAATTTTTTCCTCGTCGATACGAACAACAAATCATAGCAGCAAAAACAAACAAACACTTACTTTCATATATAAAATCGCAAATGTTTTCTTCCACTCAGCATCCATAAAAAAACTATTTATAAACAATTGATGTAATGCTGAACGTGCACTTTTCCAAAGCATATTTTCTCCTAGTAAAACTTTTTCAGTTAACGTTATTTCTTTTGCCGAATTATCACAACAATCCATTTCACATTCACAAAATATTCGTCGAAAACCATCGGATATAGCAATAATATCTTGTAGATAGTGAAGAATTTTTTGTGCAAAACATTGTAATGATACAAATGAACATGGATAGATTTCACATTTCAATGGTGTATCATCTGTACGTGCTTGAATTGTTTGTTTAGCTTCTTGACAATATTCATGTGTACCAATACGAATCACTGTTCGACCTTCACGATCGACTAATGATGCATATTCATGTCCCTGTGATTTCGAACATTGTATAGCACGACTAAGAATATTTATGACTTGATCATATGTATGAATTTCATCATTGAATAACATCGTTGCGTAATGTTTATGATCACCATCCCAAAATTCATTTTTTAATTCGTTCGGTGTTTGTTGATAATTTTCTATGCAAAGTAATCGAATACTAAAACGAAGTAGGATTTGAAATAGAGTTTTCGCACGTAAACGTAGATCAGCTGGCAAACGATTGAGTACAGCATCGGATGATTCATTGGGATCATCTTGAGGTGCATGAATATTACAATGAACATATTGTTTCCATGCTTCACTATCACCACAATCACAATAACCACCGCCAGCTGATATATTCATTTTATATCGATGATTACGATGTTCACTTTGAACAAAACAATCTGTACATAAGACACATGTCGGATCGACACAACAATCTCGACAGAAATATGTTGGTTCTTCGGATTTAAATAGACGTCCACAAACTGTGGGTCGTTTATTAAACGATCGAATTGTTTTAATTGCTTCTTCGGTATCGATGGTTCCATAAAGGAAAATATCTAATGGTCGAATAAGAATCTCTTGAACTTGTTGTTCATATACACCTTTTGTTAATTGATTATAATAAACATAACATTGCGGTACATACTGTTTCCAATGTTCGAAAAGAACTTTTTCGAAAGTATCTTTTTCAAAATATTTAAGTAAATCTTCTCCAAATTGATTTCCATCGAAATTAAGTAATTCATCGGATACAGGTGGTATGTCCATGTTAGTTGTGACTGCTGGTTGAGTGCTGTTACTTTCCTCATCAGCTAATGCCATATTAATTGCATCTTGTACACTAGCTTCTGTCAGTTCGACGTCAAGAATAAATTCGTCATCGTCTGACATTTCAATTGAATCTATATCGTCCATTTTTCTTTTTTCTTCGAATGTAAACCAAAATAAATAATTTGTAAATAAAGAAAAACAACAAAACGCTCGTTAGTCTGTTTATCTGAAAATGATGAAACATTGATGCTAAGGTCAATATATTGGGTATAACAAAAAGAAAGCTGAAGAAAATAAAGAAAATAGGTTTTTTTCTCGCTCTCTCTTTCTCTGTCTTTCATATTTTTATTGATATATCGTCGTTTATAATAGGTGCAGTCATGCGCCTTCAATGACAAGGATAGTAGCGCTTTGAATTCAAGTTTCTTTTCTTTTCTCTTAGTAAGTATAGATGGCACACATAGACATACGAATTTCTTTGAATTCAAGAGAAGCTTGACTTTTTTTTAATATTTTGACAGTAAAACGAGGGAAAGAGAGTACAAGAGGTGATCGAGTGTTTTTACGGTCGAATGATAAAGATGATAAAATAAAAATAAAATCATTTGAATGAATGTGTCGCTAGTCCGAGACCAAAAGAGGTCACCCAGAATGAGATATACATCTCTATCTCTATTCTAATTCGTGCATCTTTGACGTCCATCGCGTGGGCAGAGAACGGTTAGAAGTTGTTTTGTTTATTTATTTATTTGCTTGCTCATTTCATACGTCGTCATCGTTAAACTCAGGCGTTCTCTTTTCTTTTTTTTTTGTCTTGATATCAAGTTAAAATAATGCAAACAATTAAATGTGTCGTAGTTGGCGATGGTGCTGTTGGTACGTTGAATTTATTGTTCGCTTTTTTTTTCTTCTTCATTGCTCGTTCGTCTAGGTAAAACATGCCTTTTGATCAGCTATACAACAAATAAATTTCCAAGTGAATATGTTCCAACTGTACGTATTGAATTTAGACTTTTATTTTTGTTTTTGCAAGAAACTTCTATTTGTGTTGGTTAGGTGTTTGATAACTATGCTGTTACAGTTATGATCGGAGGCGAACCTTATACATTAGGTTTATTCGATACTGCTGGTATGAAGTTTTTTTCAAGTTTATGATTAATAAAAAAACACAATAAATATTTAGGTCAGGAAGATTATGATCGTCTTCGTCCATTGAGTTATCCTCAAACCGATGTATTCCTGGTGTGCTTTAGTGTTGTATCACCATCATCATTTGAGAATGTTCGTGAAAAAGTATGTACACTGGTTTTTTTCTTCTTCTCCCTTGGGACCTTATTTATTAGCATACACATCTTCTTTTGACCGTGACCGATTGAATACTAATGAAGTCCATTTTTTTGTTGTTTAATTCTCTAGTGGGTACCAGAGATATCGCATCATTGTGCTAAAACACCATTTTTACTTGTTGGTACACAAATCGATCTTCGTGAAGATCCGAATACGATGGATAAATTGCAAAAATCCCGTCAAAAACCAACATCACCTGAACAAGGAGAAAAATTAGCGCGCGAATTAAAAGCAGTCAAATATGTCGAATGCAGTGCATTGACACAAGTAAATTCTCTTTTCGAATTCATTTTCTTGCTGAATTTTGTTTTGCTTTTTGTTTTTTGTAGAAAGGTTTAAAAAATGTGTTCGATGAAGCTATTTTAGCTGCGCTTGAACCACCAAAAAAATCCAAAAAAACAACTTGTTCACTTCTATAAATTCGACGAGTGCTAAAAAACCAAAAAAAAAACATTTTTCTTCGCATTTTTTCTTTGTGTTCTTTCTACCTAATTAATCTTCTACTTCATTATCTATTCGTGAGAATTGGTTTCTTCTGTTAGATGTATGTGCATGTCTTGTCTAAGTATTATGGAGAAACGTTGTTTCTTTCGTTTAAAACAAAACACAAAAAAAACCTATGATTTATATTATTGTATAATCTCATCTATTCGTCTATGTGTGTTCCATCAACAACTTCTACATATTATATATATACGCATATATACATTTTTTTTTGTCATTTGTTCCTGTCTCGTTCTTTTTTTTTTATCTGTCTAACAACATAATATCTTCAGCCTGATCTTTATCAATAATACAACAATTGCAAAGTTTGTGTGCAAACAAAAAAACGAAAAAAGTTTCGAAATTGTCTTATCTAAATGTCGAGTCCGAGGGGTTGACAAAAAAGTATGTCATTTTATTTGATAAAAATAAGTCAATTACACAGGTCAGTCGAACAAGTACGAAAGCAATCGTATGCATTCATACGTTTGACGCAAATCATCTGTTTATGTTTTCGAATTAAACGATAGAGTTTTGATGTTCGTGATAGACAACCACGTTCAATTCCGAGTTTATCAGCTAGGAAAGAAAAAATGAATGAAATTTTGTTGTGTATTTATTCTTACAATCACGGTAATGCCAAACATAGCAAAGATCATCATCATTTTCGCATTGACGTGAGTAAATCCCGTGATTATACAAGCAATCAACGTCATCTTCGTCACATACTCGACATTCGCGTGCGTAACCTTGATTTAAGAAAAAATTTCTTTCTTTCGTTTGAAAATTATTTCAATCTTACTTAATGACATCGTAAAGAAGATAAAAATAATCAAGTTAGTTTGAAGGTGTATGCTCATGATTTCAATTGAACAAATGCAAGAATAGAAATGCATGCGTCTTGAATTTAGGTTCGAGAAAGTTTAATAAACTAATGAAAAAAAAGACATGCGCATTGATCTGCATCTATTCAGCGATGAGAAAAGGTTATTTTTAAATATTAGCCAGCTCCCATTCTGTTGAAAGTATATCATACAAAATCTGTTCGTTTTATTTAAAGTTTTTTTTTTGTTTTCTGTCACACACGCACACACACAGGTAAAGAGATTGTTTCTGTTTACAATGAAAACAAACAAAGAAGAAAAAAAATATATGTATATAGGATGAAAAGGAAATTAAGGATAGAATTGTTGCTACACTTCTCTAAAAAAAAAAGAAAAAGAATTTGATTTCAAATAAGAAAAACTACATATTCTTACGTTGCATCAAGTGCTGTGTTCATTAGTAAATGACTTCGAATATCGAGCAATCGTTTGGTAATCAATGGATCTCGGTGGTATGAATGAAAATTTGGTTGTACAGTCTCATCGATTGTTGTTGTTCGCTGGTCTTTATCATTACTATCTGACTGTTGATTGTCAATATGCGTATCATTAGGAAGTGTGATTTCATTTTGATCACCTAATGTTAATTCATCTGCATTAAGACGTGTATTCACCGGGTTTGAAATCGTCGGTGATTGACGATGATTATCATAATCACTTTCGTTTCCACTGGCAATAGGTGATGCTGTTTCTTCGATCGACTTCGATAGTTGATTGATAATTGTATGTGTCGATGAATGATGATCATTGACCGATGACGATTTCTGTTTCGATCGTTTTTTAATACTTGTAAATGGTGTTCGACGAAATGTTGTTGAATCTAATTGATTCTCATTTTCTGCAGGTATAATATCAGGTATCGATGTTGATGTTGCTGCTGAATCATCATCGGTACTGAAAAGAAATGAACCCGTTGAACTAACACCACTCGAACTATGAACACTTCGAAATGAATTTGTATTTGTAATAATTGATGAATCGGTTTTATCATTATTCCATGACATTCGTTTGAGAATAGTTGTTGATGAAGATGAAATCTGTTTGATCGATGATGGCGATGAGTCCGTTGTATGAGTACTTGTACCATCGGCTGTAAAATATCGACCGAAATTTTTACGATCAATTCGAGAATTTCGTCGTGTTTGCTCGACACTTTTGAAAACATCCGATTCGATTTTTGATGAACGTTGTTGATCGAGATCGTTTTCAATTTTAAGAACAGGCAAATCCATCGATGGCGAATTTAAACTTTGTAATGAATGATGAATGGTATTTGTTGATACGGACGTACAGATAGGTGTTGGCGGTGAAAGAGGTTGATTAAGATTTTGAAATTTGACTTTCGTTTCTTCGATTAATAATTGAAATTTATGTTTGGTTTGACGAATATTTTCTATCCATTGTTTACTAAGATTTGTTTGAAATAAATACGCAGATTCAATGAGATTATATTCGGAAAAGACTAAACCCACAAATGATGCCTATCAACACAGAAATCAAATGAAATTATTTGTATGTTTTTTTTTCTCTTTACAGTATTTGGTTCGGAATTGCCCGTTCGTCGATCGTATTCTTTAACATCGAATCGATCGATACGAATAGGTAGACGTAAAATTTTATTTAACATATTCGTTGATGAACGTAAATATTGTCCATCAACATTGGTCAATGTTGACGATGAATTCGTTGATGTATTTCGTTTACTTGCTTTCGTTATTAGAAACATATCAGTAAATAGATAACAATAGACATCTTGATTATTTTTTGCATCTTTCATTTTCATTGGACCTTGTTGAATTAATTGTCGACGATAACCACGTATGTGTAATGGAAGATCTTGAAGAAGATCCAAACGATTCGACATTGAATCGCGATTGTATTCTTGAAGAATCTAGTTAAGATAACTCAATGAACATATGATCTTTTTTTTCTTCTTTTATTGTCTTACGGCAGTAAGTTCTGGTGGCGCTGAAATATTCTCATATGGACCGATTGATTCTTGTATTTGTCGTATACGTTCTTCTTGTTCTTGTTTGTGTAATTTAGAATTAACACGATTAACAAATTTAGCAACTTTTTGTATCTGAAATATAGAATTTAAAAGAAAATATATAAAATTTGAATCAAATCAATATTTGATTTTTACCATTTCATTGAGATCATTTCTTTGTTGGTCATCTTGTGTTTTCTTTTGTATAGCTTCGAGTAATAATTTATATCTTGTCAAACGTTGTAATGGCTTAATTGTTAGATCAGCAAATGATAAACGATTGGTAAAATTAGCTTCAACCCACTAGAATCGAAATTCAACAAATAGAAAACTATTTCACTTGCAAAAAGCGAATCTTTACAGTGATCAAATATTGAAACAATTCATCTCGAGCTAGTTTTTGTTTAAAATATTCTGCACTTGTCTTTTGATCGAGTACATAATGAAGATACGGTTGAAAATAAATATCAAACTAAAACAAAACAAAATTAGTCAAAACTGAATAGTTTTTTTTTCTTTTTGTTCGTATTTACATTGAGAAATCCAGTTTTTAAATCCGATGGATTCATTGGTAGACCTGTTTGAATAAGTTGATTTTTAATTGGAAGAAAATTTTCTTTCCAAAATAGTAAATTTCCCTGAAGAACTTCTTGAATATTAGAAAATAATTTATCCATATCGATATCATGAAAGATGCCTTCGCGTTGTGATGATTTTAATATGCTCACGCTTGTCATAAATACATCGGTCATCGTAAGAATTTGTCGAATATATGATACTTCAGTTGAAAATAATTCATAGATTGTTTCTTGTTGAAGTTTAGTCATTTCAGACAGTGTCTATCAACAAACAATTCAACAAACGGGAAAACAAAAAACATCAAATTTTTTACATTTCGAGCTTGATCAGTTAAATAAGGTTGCCATTCTTTGCCAATTACAAGATCACATTCATCAATGGAACATTGTAGTTGCGCTAGTTTTGGCAGACCATGCATTAGCCATTCGTCACATTTCCGTCGAATAAATGTCAGATTACTGTCAGGAGATTCTTGAGAATCCTATTGAAAACAATCGTTAGTCTACCGAATAAATTCAATTTAATCGTCTTACTCGTGCAAATATACTGCTTGTGAATATACTTGAACGATTTGTTTTATTCGTACGATGATTTTCTTCGTTATCAATCATCATGCAATGTGTTGACAAACGTTTGGATGTGGATTTTGAATTCTACGAATGACGAGAAAATTGAGTACTTCGTGTGTTATGTTTATATTTTTGTAAATATTCGATCGGATGTATTTTTTCTTCTTATCTTACAGTTTATAAATGAAGCTAATTGTGTGAAAAAGAGTAGAAGAAAAAAAAAAGTTAACTGTTATTTATTGACATAAGATAATTCTCCAGTTAATAGGAATAATATCAAGCTAAACTCTATACAATAAATATATCGAAAAAAAAACCGTTACTATGTATTGTGTATCTCTCTCGCTCTATTCTCTTCTTCTGTATCGATAAACCATGATTCGAAGGACGTTGGGTTTCTCATATATCGATGTTTTTTTTTCTCTTTTTTGTTCTGCTATTATCGATGAGACAATGATTGTAACTAGATGATATCGATCATTATTCATCGATTAATAGTCTTTCCTTGATATTGTCTTATCATAAACAAGATATACTTCACATCTCGAATCGACTTACAGGTGATAAAATAGCTGAACCAGTTGAATTTCGTTTTTCGTTTCGTTCTTTGCCTGCAGATGTTTTCATAATCACTTGATTGCTTGATTCTAAACAAATAAAATCAATATTATTTTTGGAAAAACAAGAATTCTAATTGAAAACAAAAAGAAAGAGAGAGAGAGAGAGATTCTATATGGAAAATAATCGAGACCATTTCGTTTGTTTTCATCATCTTCAGTTGTTGCTAAGAATACCACATCATCATAACTAATACTCTTTTGTTTAACAAGTAAATTGGCTGATTCTTCTTCGATAATGAAATTTTTATTATCTGTTACAGTACTATTCCAAATAAATGACAAGCCTGCTGATGTTGTTGGAGGTGATATGTAACTACAAGATTTTCGTTTCGATTTGAGAACATCAGATAATTGTCGATAAAGTGATAAACGACGTATTTGTACTGGTGCTGACTGATGATGGTCTTCATTCATGCTTTCAGTTAACGATATACGGTATATGCAATGAATGATGTGAAAAAGAAAAATGCCAACCGATGACAATTATGTAATATGAAGAAAAGAAAAAGAAAACTCCGTATACACTCGTAACATGACTATTAAGAAAGAAAAACGGAGATTTTCTTTCTTTTTTTTTCTTCATCATCGTCATCATCATCATCGTCTTCATCACTATCCCTCCGTTTTTTTCTTTGTTTTATTATTATGATTACTTTGCTTCACTGACAAACCAATTCTAATCAACCGATCCGATCAATTGATAAATTCTTTCTATTCGGAAAAGTAATTCAATTTGCACAATGACTTAAACTTCGGTTAAGAACAGAAGCGATGACATATCAAGATTAGCCTCTCTCTCTCTCATCTTTCTGTCGCTCTTCATATTGCATCATTGTATATGTATACAGAAAATCGACATCTCGAGCGAGTGGAATTTGTCTTTATAACAAATGACATAACAATAATTCGAAATGGTTTCTTCATACCTGTTACAATAAGATCGTTTAATAGAAGGTGTTTAACGGGTTGGTTCAAGGATAATGGTAAAGTTGGTGCACTTCGTAAACAAATATGATGTGTATCAATTGACAATTTATGTTTTTCGAAAATTTTTATTAACATTTCTCTAAAAAAACGAATTTTTCTTATAATAAAAATCGTTTCGATTTTCATATTTACTTCAATGTTGTGTTTTCGGATATGGTGGAATAAATGAGTTTCTCTTTGAAATTTTGTCCATTGATATTCGTAAAATAAATATACGTATTATCCTAGAGCAAGCCGAGAGAAGAGGAGAATTTATTTTCAAGGTTCTTTCTTATCGAGATCAATTAGATTGAATTTGCATGATTACTTTGTCTTGACATTAATTCAAATCTTTTTATTTCTCGTCGACAAAGACAAAACAATATTCAACTCAAATCTGTCCTTCCTAATAAACATTCATTTACAAATAAATAAATTCTCTCGTTACGAGAATCGAAGGTCATTTTTGTCCTTATTCTTCTTCTCCTCCTCATTATCTTATTATTTATTGACGAAATCAAATTTCATCTTACCATTGTCGGTAGATTCTCATCGGATAGAGCATGTTGACGTTGTTCAATCGTTGGTTCGGTTGTCGTTGCTATTGCACTATTTCGTCGACTTGTTCCAAATGAACTCGCTAGATTAAGAACGGACACACTGAACTGTTTGGCAACCATTGTCGTCTATATGACACATAATTCGAAATCATCATACGATCAAAGGCAAAAGAATGCTCTACCTCGTTTGAAGTTAAACTTGCATTTGATCGACGTGAACGAAAAACATTGACTAATAAATTTCGAGGTTTTTCTCTTTAAAAAAAAAAGAAGAAAAAGAAGATGACAAACATCTATCGCTATACAAATAATCATGTCTATTTGCACGAAAGAGATTAATTAGCAGACAATTGATATCAAGAGATAACATATCAAAGGAACTTACTCCGGTGGATGTAAGAATTGTTGATTCGGATTATTATCAAGCATTGAATCGCAACTATGCGTACTGTTTAAATCATGTGATTCATCTAGATAAATAGCAAAAATGTGAATGTCATTTCTTTCTTTTTTCTGTTTGTTTGTTTGATTAGTTGACATACAATTTTCCGGAAGAATTTCGTTGTCATTTTCGAACTAAAATCAGACGAATATTCAATTCAATTAATTGTCCTATGGTTTCTGTTTCGATTTAATGAAAAATAAATACATAGGAAAACATTTCGTTTCACGTTTTTTTTTAATTTAACTTCAATGAAAAACAACAACAACAATAATACGAGGTAATCGTAATAATAATTTTAGTTTGCCTGAAATTTTCTTCTTCTTCTTCTTCTTCTTCTTTTTTTCAAATTCTAATCAACGAATAGGAAAGAAATTAAAAATTGATGCTATTTGTTCGTTTCTTTTCTATTTAAACATGCATGCGTGTAGATAACATGTTATGATTGAATTAGAACGTCCATACCAATGATAGACGTGCCAAATGATAGTCAAAGCAACAAAAAAAAGAAATGTCTTCTTGTCACACTATATGATTTCGTTAAATATTTCCCGTTTAGTGGACAAATCGTCTCGTGTGTGTGTGTGTGTATTCATTTTTTTTGTATTCAATTTAGAATAATGTCATTGCCATTCGATTGTTCTCTTTAAAATATAAAGACGCCAGACTCTCGTTGATTAACAATAACAAAATGATACTGTCGGCATGTATTATTATGACTGTCTCAAACAAGAACATCAACGTATGGATATCAGGGTCAAATAATAATAAACTTTCTCTGTCGATGAGAACTCTTCTATATTTCTATCTGAGAGCAAGAACATTTTTAACACTTGACCTTCATTGAATCTCGAATTGAATAGTTATTCATTCATACATTTAGCAATGTCAAAAGTTTTTACCTTATCATTGACATATGTTGTTTCATCCTGATTACTATCATCTGATTCTGTTAATGAACTTGTTGTTGATGGTGAAATAACAGATGATTGTTTGATGTTTTCAAATTGATTACAAGTAAATACGGATGAAAACGATGGTCGATGTCGTGTTGTCGTTGCTGTTACTGTTGCTGATGATGATGATGGTTCAAGAAGATTGTGAAATAATGATGGAAGACTTTGTCGTCGCTTGATATTTGTATATAATTGCTTTTGATCACGAATCATTTTCGTATTTGTCAATAGTTGCTGTTGCTGTTGTTGTTGAAGATGATGATTACTGTCATCATGAGTAAAAAGAGATTTCGCTAGAGGTCGTTTACAAACCGTACAACGTACGAATTGATTTTCATTTGTTATAGTTGAATTAATTTTATTAACAAGTACGCCAAATATAGACGAACGTTTTTTCGTATTTTTAGATATTAAATCTAGATACGGATAATTTTGACAAGCTAAACATGGATGTTGTTGTTGCTGATGTGAATGAGAATCTGTTCGTTTGACAGATATTTTTGACATAAGATGACTTCCAGAACGAAATGTTAACGAATGAAAAAGTCGAGAAAATCTTTCTTTTGACAAGCTTGACTTTGACGAAGCCGCAAGCTTCACTGTTTTCGATGACGGTGCGATGTCAATTGATTCCGTATCATCATCTTGATCTTCATGTAGATCTGTTTTTGAACCTAATGCAAATGAAAAACTTCGTTGTTGATTAAGTGATATTTGAATATAATCATTTTCATCATTATTATTCAATGATGTTGTGCGCAGAACAGATGTATGTTTAATTTCATTAACTAAATTCATATGCCCTTGTTGTTGCTGTTGTTGTTGTTCATCGTCATCGTTATTTTTTTGTACAGTTATTTGTGGTATTGGTATTTGATGAGTTTTACTACGAAATTTACGCATCGATGAATTTGAATCGTCGACGATTAAAAATTGATTATTAACTGATAGATGACTTGTTGGCTCAGATAAATGTTGCTTATGATTTTGCAAATAACGACGAGCTTTGTTTGAGCTTGTCATTTTTTTTCTTTTCTCTCTTTCTCTCTCTCTTGATTATAATACTACCCGACCTGTAATAATAAGAAAAAGATTATCTACTTTTTAAGTATAGGAGTTGAGCAAAAAAAAAGTATTCACTAGATATTGTCTCATCTGTTCTCTGTCGTTGTTTTTTAATATATGATATAGCTATATATATATAGAAAGAAAGAGAGAGAGAGAGAGGACCAGGGAGAGAATGAAAGAGTAAGAGCAAAAACAAGCGAAGAAGAAAGAGAATAGAAATTCATTGAGAAAAACAAAAAAGGATTGTGAATGAAAATTTTGTCTTAAATCAATTTTCGAGGCGATGCTTTTTGAATGCGTAAAATCTATGTCGCTCTCTCTCTCTCTCTCTCTGCCTCTAATTTTTTTATTGTTTTCGTTGATGTCTCATGTGATTAACTCGACAAAAAAATAGCTAGTTTTTTTGTAAATTCTATTTTCGTCTAACCGATTAGATAATCGACAATAAGTCAAATTCTCGATTAGATTTCGACGATTTGTCCGATGATTTGATTTAGCTAGGCGTTTTACTAATGATAAAATCAACAGAAGAAAGTCGATAGAAAAGAAAAAGAAAATAAAAGCAAATGCAGGTAAGAAAAATAGTTGAAGCTGATAAAATGTTTTTTCTTCTTTTCATTTGTTATAAGATGACGAAGAAAAAAATGCAATCAAAACGAAGGCATCGATTATGCATGAGAATTTTTTTTTATCAATCTGCTTGATGTGACATTCAACTCATTTGGGTTTATTCGTTGATTACAATTGTCATCTTATCCGATAGGCATCGAGGTCATGAACATGACAACATGTATCTGTTTTCTTCAGGCATCCGTGTTTTTTCTTTTTCTCACGACTGAAATAGAATCGTAGTTCATTGATTTCAAAGGTTTCACTTTTAGATATTCATCGGGTTTTCTTTAGAAGTATATTTAACCAAAAATTGTAATAATAATAATAATATAATAATAATAACAACAACAACAAAAAGAGAGAGAAAGAGAAAGTGGAAATTTTTTTGCATGGTCTCTAGTGAAATTCAATCTGTTGTGAATGAATTTTTGTTCGATATAATCGACAATAGGGCAGAAGATAATGTGCAAGTAATTGTTTCAAAAGAATTCGTTTTTTCATACGAATCATTCGAGAACGTATGTCATCCGAATTGTTACCATTTAAATCTTTTTGTTTACATATTCGAATCTAAACAATACGAGAGAGAGATATATAATAAAGGGGGAAAAGCAATCACAACAAAAAAAACAATATCTACCGCTAGACGTTTTTTATCTTCGTATCCACGTTGAGTGAGATTATCTAACAATAGAACAGATAATTGTCAAGGTAACCAAAGAAAAATCAATTTATTTACTTATTAAACTTTCTAATAGTGCTAAATCCCAAATGGATTCATAATAATCATCAATATCATCATTCATATAATTTTCTTGTAAAGTTTTAAATATAGTATTATAATCAGGTGTTGATAGTAATTGACATATACAAGCAACTTGTGTATGATATCCTTCGAAAGAAAAGCAAACAAACATAGAAGTAAAGTTTATTCTATTCGGTTGATTTCATTATCTAAGAATAGATCGATTGTTTATTCGTCGATTTATTTTTTCTTCTTCTTCTAATGAATTAGTCTGAAGTCAGTCATGAAGAAGAAGAAAAGATTCTATCGGAAATAAAATCTTCTATAATTATTTCAAACTTACCGAGTTGTAATGTTGCTTTGATCATATTTTTAATCATGCTATCATCTTGTTGACTCGTTGAATTCGATGAAAATAATGATGTATCAATTGCAATTGAAATTATATATGCATGCATAGCTTGTGTATATTGTTGTGAAGTTAAATATAAATCAGCTTGCGTACGAAAAAGTGATGATTTGATTTTATTTGGTAGATATTTCAGTGTTTGAATATGTTGAAAAAGACTTTGTAAGAATTGTGAAAGTATCGATGGATGTATGGAACGTTGTCGATAATCGAGTACTGTTGGCCAAGAAAAAGAATAATCCGAATGAACTTCAATATGTGATTGATCCATAGAAATAAGTGAATAGAAACGTGCGAGAAGTGAGTAGAGAACCGAAAGAAGAGTTGGATGATTGATACAGAGAACAAATTTTTGAAAATCTGCAATCGAAAGTTTTTCATGTGGTGAATTTGATTGTTGATGACGTGAACGTGTTGGTTTCGATGCATTAGGACCTAGTAAAATATCCGATACACGATCCCATAATTCACGAGCAATTTCCGGACGTATTTGAGATGGATGTTCATTCGATAATAGACGAGCAAACAGTTTACTGAGTTCAAAATAGGGTCTTATGCGTCGAACATTTGGTATTAATGTTTGAATGAATTGTAATTTATTTTGTGTTAATGCGTAGGCAAGACTTGTACGTATAAGTTCGATATTAACATCTAGATCAAAAGATTTTCTATTTTAATAAACATCATATGCGAAATAAATCTAGCCTAAGGCTATATAGACAGTGGATTGAATAGAGTAATTCTTCTGTGAAGACAAAAACTAAATTTAGACTTTCTTTGATCATTGATAAGAAAGCAAAAACTCTTTCGAATCGATATTTACCGTTTTCCGAATGGTTTTCTTTGAGAAAATTTTGACATCGATCCCATAAATTATTGTCATTATCGAGCGATGATTGTCGAGATAATGTTTCATACAATTCAATTAATAAACGTTCATAATGAATATATTTAATGACTTGTGTTATAGTTAAATCTTGATGATGATATGAATTAAATATATCAATCGATTGACTCAAATATAAATGACTTTGATTATAATTCTTTTTCTGTCGAGCACGTTTCGATTTCTCGTAAAGTATACGAATTAATTGTCCAAGAAGTGGATTTGTATTTAAAAGCATGTTCAACGATTGTTCGAGAGGTGTTTGAGAAGATAACTAAACGAGAAAAAAAAACAATCAGTTCTTTTTCTTTTCGTTTATTAGTGTTGTTGTTGTTGTTTTACTGGAAAAAGATCGTTTAGCATAGGTACAGAATTGGCTGTTTCGAGATTTTTGATTGTTTGCATTAATACTTCGGTTTCGGACGAGTGAAGAAGATTAGTTTGATATGTTGATTGAATGTTATTCGATCGTTCTAAAAGATTTGATCGTGATATTGATCCTGACATTTTCGAACGATGTTTCGGAATGACAAATATCGAGCCAACAAGATGCGAGAGACTCTTTGAACGTAATTGATCTTGAAGTGTTGATGTTAAATTATGAAAATGAATTCTAATATTTAATCGATTAAAAACTGATTTCGAAAAATAAATATTTACTTGAGAAAACTGTTCAATAATAGTTGTTGTTTCGGTGGCAATGGTTTCAATCGTTGAAGAGCCTAAAAATGAAAGTTGAAGATCTTCGTAAAGAAAAATATTCACGTTTTACTATATCGAGAAAATCTAATGCGTATTGAATGTTTGAAACATGTTTTCCATCGAGTAACAATCGAACAAGATTAAACGAACAAACAATTCGATATTGTTGAGATCCACTAAATCAATACAAAGAAAAGATCTCGTTGTTTTTTCTTCTGATTTTAATTTACATTTCTAAACGATCTTCTAAACGATATCGTGCTGCCAATGTCATTACTTTTGTTTCATTATCTTCAGCTAAGAATGAAATATAATCCTATCGAAATCGAAACAGACAGTTTTGCTGTATTTGAATTTCAATGAATTCTTACATCAATCGACGCACGTATCGGTGGTATACCGAGAAGAAATCGTTCTCGATTCTTTTGCGAAATATTCTGTTCTATCGATGGATTCATCGATTGTAAAGCTGTGAGATAGCCATCTAAACCCGAGAAATAGTTCGTTGATTCTAATTGATTTCGTTCATCGTGAATACGACGAAACATTCGATAGGCATTGTCATAATTTTGTTCGTAGAAATAGATCGAACCAAGATCATAGGCAATCTATTTGGACAATAGAAAAACAAACGAATGAATTCGACTGTATTTTCGAACGATAGATATTTTACACGAGCAAGACATTCATTCAATGGATAGACTTTTGTTTGAGACCAATCGCATGGTACTGTACCATTTTCACCGTCAATTAAACCGAAACATGTATCATAAGGTATACGAACAAGTGATTTAAGTTCTAAGAGAGTTTCTAAAGCTTGAACGGAATCTCGAACTTTATTTCGAGCCATTTCGATCACATTTTCATTGGGTCCACGCATATGTTGCAAAGGATTAACATAGCCTGCTATATTAACTTGAAAGATTTTCACTGGTTTCATTGGAAATGCTGCTTGTACAACTGTTCGTACGGTCCATCGATGCAATAATTGTACAGCAAACAAAGCTGGCTCATCTAGCCGACTTAGCTGTTGAAATTGTTCGCGATCTTTGTAATTCTTATCGTTTTGCGTTGTTAAACGTACAAAACAATGAATTAAATCCGATACAACAGCTACTGGTATTCGTTTTTCAATACTAACTAAATCCCATTTGAGTTTAGCCGCTATTTTCATAGCTAAATGTCTCAATGCACGAATTCGATTATCTTTTAATTCGACATCATCTAAACAAAACAAATTTAGCTCCAACATATCGCCGAACGTATGCGTACTTGGATTTTCTGTCGCTGATTTCAGTTTGGTTTTTTGTTCAATTAAATTTGCGCTAATTAAAAATTGAATAATCAAATCTGTTCCAGTCAGCTCTTTTTACAAATACAAATATAAAACAAATTCTTCGTTCTCAATTATATTTACCTAGATTCTCATCCGTTAAAAACGTATCTAACAAGTTGGGATTGAGTAAAAATTCAAACCAACTTGCTGTTTGAGAGCTTACAGACGATGTAAATTCACTCATATCTACAATATTCATCACAATTCTTTATTCAAATCAAATAATATCAGTAAAAAAAAACAGGAAGATGAAGAAGAAATAGAAGAAACATTTTTTGTTTTGTTTTATTGTCCTATCTTGATTTTCAATTATATTCCGCATGAACGATGAAAAAATAAAGAGAAACTATGCATAATACAGCCTTGCTGCTTACAAACAACAACACACACACACACACACAAAGAAAAAGAAAACACTTTGGATTTGAATTATTTTGTTGACCCGCTTTCGCGTGCTTCTGGAAAATGTTCGTGATAACGTTCGAGACGAAGATATTTCGCAACGATTTCTCGACCTAAATCAAAAATGTATGAAATGAAATTAAAAATCATCATCCTGAAGTTTGTTTCTACCATGATATTTCCAACTATTAAGCAAGTGAAAACCTTGGGCAGCTGCTTCTTTCGATGAAAATTTGAGATAAACATAAATCGAATGAATACCAATATGTTCGATACGTCGAACTGTTGCACATCGACTTTGAATACTATCAACAACAAGATCGATTTCATCGTCATCAGCTGGTCTACAGAAAAAAAGAAAGAAATAGTTCTTTGATTTTTGTTGAAACCTCAATGAAATTCATACGTATTTGGATCGAAAAAGTTTCGTAATTTCAAACATTGTGTCAAACCAACATCGGGTGGCATGTAAACATAACTTTCTTCGTGTGTATTCGAAGGTGATTCCTAAATTACAATCGTGTTTTGTTTTGTCTTAAGTTAAGAAAAGAAATGCTTACTGCTCGTTGTTTTCGTTGTGGTGATGGTGAACGTGGTTGTATCCATCGCCAGACTTCATATTCTTCTCCGTGAATTAATTGTGTTTCAGCTCGAATACGTGATTCACTTTCGCTAATTTGTTTTCTCGCTCGTTCCCAAAGAGCCTTCATTTTCTTACTAAAAATCAAAATGAAAAATTTAGTCGCTTTTTTCCTCATGTAAAAACAAACCGATCTGCAGCTGGAATTAACATATCTTTAATATGACTGATAGCGAGCCATGGTTTGGTTTCCGGATCTTGATTATGTTGTTCGTATTGATCTTCGAGTAGTTCGACAATTTTGCCAACAAATTCTTTGTATGTCTTTTCGTTTTGCTCATATTGTTGAGCACGTCGTCGAATGTACCAAGCTAATGAGAGAAATCCTGTTGTACCCATAACTATCCAAACTAAATGTTGCATTGCTGATTGAACATTTCGACGGACACGACAGAATAATGGATGAATGCCTTCAGATGATTTTAATTTCGATGCGTCTTGCGGTAAATCTGTATGAGTTCCATCCAAAGTGAAAGCTCTAAAAAAAAGGAAAATGGTGATCTAACGAGATTGTTTGAAGAAATCTCACTCTATTTCAGTATCGGGAACTTGAGAAATGTATTGAATTATTGTGTTCCAACGAATTTCGGAGCCATCTCTGAAAATATATCCCTGAAATCAATGGATTCAACAATCGATTGACGAATTCTGAAGATAAACTAACCTTATTATCGAGAAATTTCTCGACTTCTGATTTGGTAGCATATAAGTCCGTTTTTGGACGAAAACCACAATCGACTTCACCTAGATAAACAAAAAAAAATAGATAAGATTTCCGACCAACTTTTTTGATTAGTTACCAGTTCGAGTTTGAAGATAGGTTCGAAGTGAATTAATAATTGGTACCATATCTTCACATGTTGTCTAAAAATCAAGCATACAAAGTCGTAGTGTAAATTCATTTTCTCTTACCGCATTTTCAGGACTGCAATAAATTCCTATGTAAACGATTTAAAAAAGAATAGAATCGATCGAGAGAAAAACAAAAGCTATACTTTTTGGTTGCGGAATGAATTCTTTGCCTTTCGTTGCCAAAAAGATCAATCCTACGCCGAGAAGACCTCCGATTACAAGAGCTTTTAATATATTTAAAACAGTTGACCCGTTATTTTTCCAAAATCGTTGAATCGATGATTTCGTTCGTTGAAAACATGAAGGAGCTTCTGGCTGCTCGAGACCAGCTTTGTATGTTGAGCGTGAAGGACGAGATGCTGCTGTTTGAGGACGAAACGGTGTTTTGGCTGGTGGCGATGAAATCGGAGGTGATGCTCGACTTTTCTCTCGAGTTGAATTAATCAATTGTTCGATTTCTCGACGATGTCGAGCAATTGACTGTTCGACATCAGCTGTCACGTTGCTCGATGACGATGGTGTGACACGATCTGTGTCTCGTCCGACAGCAACTGAACGTGTTTGAACATGAGCTGATCGCGATGGTGAACGTGTTGACGTTCGAGATGGACTTGGCGATCGATCAGCTTCGGAATCACTTAGTTCAATGAGACCTCGTCCTCCTCGAGGACGATTCGATGTACGTCCTGACGATGCATTCGAACGAGCTCGTGTTGGCGACGATTTGACAGGTGACGAACGTCGTTGTGCTCGAAGAATATCGAGTCGAGCACGAAGTTGTTCACGATTACGTTGAGTTATTGGCGGAACTGTTTCGCCAAAACTCAACAATTCTTGACGTAATTGTTGATCAGTAAGCACCATAATCTCCTTCGTTGCTTTTTGGATTTTGTTACTCAATAATCAAAAAGAACAAATCGAATCTTTCTTTTTTCTGTCTGTTTCTTGCGAAATTTAAACGAACAAAAGAAAAGGAAATGAATGCATCGTTCGTTCAGACAAAGTCTTGATTTCATCATTCGTTCGATAATCAGCCAGTCAGCAAAACCTTTCGCTTTTCTTTCCATAGAGTGACATCTGTTATGCAAGGTGCAAAAAGCAGCAAGCATGAATTATCTATTATTCGCCATCAATTTTCGGGTGTTGTCTCTCATGCTGCGATCGAAAGTTTACATTTGAGCGCTCGTTCAATCAATATGCAAACAAGGTAGTTTGTGCTGCTATGATACTTGTTTGCTTTATCAGACACACATATACATTTTGAAAAAAAAGTCATTGTCTTAAACAAACAAAATCTATAGAGAGAAGAAAAAGAAGTCGTCGAATGTCAAATAACAATATTTCGGACACTATGATGAATTCATTCTCAATCTCAATTAAAATAAAAGAAAAAAGAGAGAGAGAGGGGGAGAGAGAAAAAGAAGTACACTAACCGCACTAGAGAAATTTCTTTACGGTCGATCAGCTGGTTGAAATACTTGAAAAGAGACTAGTTGTTTCTCTCTTCTCTCTGTCGTCTCGCTTTCTTATTTCTTCGCTTCTTTTTCTCTCCCTCTCTCTCTCTCTATGTCAAATACACTCTTTTTTTAATGGAATTTCAA
>ERZ778020.1454-NODE-1454-length-20494-cov-3.656294_pt1 | contig 20494 bp, 16 predicted proteins | sample MGYA00375750_ERZ778020 | MGnify/ENA primary metagenome ERZ778020 (study PRJEB29350, sample SAMN05389818) | bioreactor metagenome | isolation source: Ammonium sulfate bioreactor | place: South Africa: University of Cape Town | collected 2014-03-17 ...
CTTCTACTTGTTTCTGCATATAAAAGCCTGTTCTCTAGGAAAAACCTTACAGAAAAAGAAAACAGTCGAAAATTGAAGACATTATAATATTACGAAGATTGTTGTCGTTCTTTTTCACGATGTTCTTCATTTTTTCTCTTCTTCTTCTTCATAATTGAAATGTACACATATAGAAAGTAATGGTCACATAGACGTGCCGCCATATTTCTGTAACTTCAACGATTGATCCACATTCAATATTAATGAAACTAACCATTTCTTCGTGTTAAAAATACAATGATAAGTGAATCAATGATCGACTGTATAATATATCTGATGCATTGTGTCCATTCAATTGCCTATTTAATTCACTTTTCGATGCAGCTTGACCTCTGACATTTATCACTAGTTAGACTAGTCGGACGATCTTTTCCTTTCATTCTGAACACATAATTGAACATTCAATTGAGTGATTCCTATATAAACGTTTTGTTATCTTGTCTTATTCAATCATAAATGACTTCTTTAACATTTTTAGATATATTTACCAATGCAATGCATTTTGATGACGAAAACGGACTATTGACCAAATCCTGTCGACGATTCTGCCCTCAATTCAAGCAAAAAAAGATCTCATTTTACATCGTGGGTGGTTTCGCGTTGATAAAACATAACGTTTTACGTAATACAAAGGATATAGATATCATTGTACAAGAAAATGACTTTCAAAGTGCTGCAAAAGTAAGCGTAATGTAACGTCTTCATTAAAAACAATTTTGAAATACTTTAGATTTTGTGTGACGTTGGTTATGTTAAAGTAATGGGTGATTCTTTATGTGCACGATTCCAACATCAGCTGTTGTTATCTGTCGATATTTTAACGTCTCCCATTTATGCACCAAATCCATGTGATATTAACTTAATCGAATATCAAGACGCCATCTTAGTTTGTGATTTGCCCAGTAAGATTTAATCTTATAAATACATTTTAACTCTTCAAGTTTTATTTTCATTAGCATTAGTTCTCACAAAAATACGTGCGTATACAAGTCGTCCAAAGACTCACGAAATGTATTTGAAACGAATGAAAGGTATAAGCACTGAAGCGAATATTTTCTACTTATAAAAGTTTTTTTTAACTTTAGATCAATTGGACATTTGCGAACTAATCATTACACAGAACTTGAATAAAAATTTTGCTGCATCAAACGATTTTAATTGTTTGACGAAATATGTTTACGAGAAACTGTATGATGAATATTTTGAAAACTTCCGAACATCGAAGAAAAAAACTAAGGTAACTAAATGTATTTGTCAATAAAATGAAATTGTAAAACGTGTTTTCTTAACCTTTCAATATTGTAAATAGGGTTTGATATATTTATTTTTTTGTTTCACTCATTGGTGTTTGAAAATAAACTTTATTTTTCAAGATTTGATTATGTGATAAATATTCGTTGTTTACGTTTATCAATCATAAAAGATTATCACACTTGAGTAACTGTTTCGGATATTCTACTCACAATGAAGGCGAGTTTATCAAGAAAAAATCAAGTGAAGTGTGAAAAGACAAATATAAAACGAAGGTTTTCTTCTTATTCGTTCTTTTTGTCGTAAAAAAAATACATTCGAAACAACTTACCTATGTTTAGTTTTGCTCGGGTTATTTGCGGTTGTGATTTTCAATGAAAATAAGGGCATAACAGTTAGTAATTCACACATTTTCTTTTCAACTGGGAAATTCCCATCATGTCATGGGTTTTTTTTCTCTTATCTAAAAAATGGATGAAAATTTCTAAAAGAAATAGACAACCAATTGTTGTTGTTGTTGTCTAACTAGTAAATGTGAAATAGGAAGAAAAAACGTGATTTAACTTGTTGTTTTTCTTTCTTATTTGATTGCTTTTTTTTCGTTTCGATTCTCTTGATATATTTTCGTTTTTTTTGTCCACATAAACACGTTCGTCTAGCGTAGTGAAAAAGAAAATAGAATCGAACAACAATCAAATGTCTCAACAAATCAACGAATGTGAACTTTGTCATCAGAAATTTAATCTATTTCGACGAAAAGTATTTTCATTATGAAAAAGAAGAAAAACAAATGCATTTTTAATTTATAGAAAAAATGTCATTTTTGTGGACAAGATTTTTGCTCGAAATGTACATCGAAAACAAATCGAATATCCGTGAATAATTCTCGTGGATGTACAATTTGTTCGACAATTCTCAATCAACAAACAACAGGCGAACAATTAAATCAAATTTCAACAAAACATCTTCGAGCTTATTTAGTTCATTCGAAAATCATTTCAACCGATCGTTTACAATCAACTTTAGAGAAACAAGATTTAATCAATATTATTCAATTGAAAAAACAACGTTTAATCACCGATGGATTTGTTTTAGTTTCTACGAATCGAGATAATAATCAAGCAGCAACAGAAGAAGAACAAGAAGTGATTTACAAAGAAAACAAACAGAAAAAGGAAATATTTATTCTAGGAAGTAACAATTATTGATGTTGAATCATCACCGCCGCGTCATCATACTCGTGCAAGTCTTCAGGATATTTCGTCATTCGAATTGATTTCTGATCTATCTGTTAAACAATTAAAAGAAATTCTTGTTCGTAATTTTGTTTCAATCAAAGGATGCGTTGAGAAAAGCGAATTAATCACTAAAGTTGAATTACTCTATCGAGATCATCAAAAATCTAAGACAACTGACGGTTAGACTCGTTGTTCATTCAATTCCAACAACAACAAAATAAAAGTTTGTTCTCGAATTTTAGTTTCAAGTGAAAATCTTTGTAAAATCTGTATGGATGCAACAATCGATTGTGTTTTTCTCGATTGTGGTCATCTATGTACATGTGTTCAATGTGGTAAACAGTTGTCCGAATGTCCTTTATGTCGATCGTATATCGTACGTGTTCTACGTGTTTTTAAAAGTTAAAACAAACAAAAAAATATTTGTTTCATTTTCTTTTTTTCTTTTTTGAACAAATGTCTTTGAAAAGATTATTTAAATACAAACAAACTCAAATTCGTCATGAGTCGATTTTCGATATTAGTAAAACAAAAAAGAGAGAAAATCTTTTTTGAATGAATAGTTGTTATTGACAACTCGAAGGACAGTTACTCGATTTACCTGAATGTGTTTCTTCCTCTCGATTAAATTCGTCTCAGAGAAAAGAAAAAGAAAAGAAAGAGAAAAGAAAAGAAAAGAACACATCAACGAGGACACCTTCACTTTTATTTGACTAACGTTTTCAAAAAATACGAACATCAAATTACTAAACGAGATTTTTCTGTTAAATTCTTCGGATTTTTCCTTCGGCTAAATTAACTTTTTATCTCAAAAGAAAATAAAAACGAAATATTTACTCGTTTATTTACTTGTTATCACGTCACGTGTAAACGTTCTTTTTCCTTTAGTTCCTAGTAAAACAAAATAAAAACGAGAATGATGTGTGTGTCATATCTTTTTTTCAGATATCACTTCTGACTTTTCTTCTTTTCGTTTTTTCTAAATGGATTATCCGTTTGAACGACGACGAAAACGAAATTATCGTTCGTCATCATCGTTGAATATCAGTTCATCGAGAGATGACGATGAAATCGAACAAGAAATCATCGATCGAGCTATGGAAATCGAACGAAGCCGAGAGAAAAGTTTACGTCGTCAATTTGAATATATTGTCTATAATGTTAAAGTTCGTTTCGAACTCTTCGTTGAATATTTTGTTCATTTGTTTTGCTTTCGAAAAGGAATTGGAGAGACGTCGTCAACAACAACAACAACAACAACATATCAGACTGTCTTCGCATCATCGAGCATCGAAATCGAATAAATGTCAAATCACAATGACCTATCAAGGCAACGGAAGCAAAAAATACGGAGATGAAATCATGGTTCTACAAGAAAATCTTATTGTTTTCAAAGGATTTCTACGAACGCAAGGTTAGACAATTGAACAAATTTGACAGGTTTCATTGGAGTTTTTGATTTCATAGAAAAATTTACGTTTAAACTGCAACGACCTGTTCATCGTTCGTCAGTGAAATTAGAATTTTATATCAATGAAATCTTTGAATGTTGTTTAACAATCGATTGTGATCGAAAAACGATCGAACAAGAAAACGATTTTTTTGTTTTACAAGATTTACAATCGACACAAACCAACGAACAACCATCAAATCATTCGAGACGACACAGATATTCGCACAGTTCATCTTCATCTTGTTTAGACGATCACAACCGACATCAACAAACACCTAAACCTTTATCAAGACCATCGAGACAAAGTTCCAAATCGTCTCGTTTATCACAACGATCAATCGAAGAAAAACGTCCAACTCCAGTCAAATCTCCCGAAAAAGAAATTGTTCCTCCGCCGAAACCAAATTATGGTAAATTTTTCATTTGATTTTCAACACGAAAACAAATCGAATTTCAGGACCACCTCAACTATCCACATTCATTCGTTCTTCGTCCGAATCTTCTTTCAATGAACCAACAACACCAATAGCCGCAGCAGCAACACCAAAGGTCGACGATGAAATCGTCAAAAAAGACGATGACGAAGACGAAAGCAATGAAAATCAAGGTTTTATGGGTTTTCTTCAGCTTTTAAACTCGATGTCCGGTGGTTCGATTCGAATGCCATCGGCAGGCGATGACGGAGACGGAATTCAAGGACTTTTAACTCGACTCGGCATTGTCACACGTAAATTCAACGATTTCTCACGAAATTCGAATTTGAAAAATTTGAATTTAGAAAACAATTCTCGAAAGAAATCATTCGTTTGGCATCCACATCAACTCGGCAATGTCGAAAATAACATTCTCGTTTACTTAGACGATCAAATCTTCGATCGAACTCTGCTCAATCAATTTCGAAGTTTAATCAATTCAATTGAATTCTTCAGCGATGCCGACGATTGCATCGCTTTTATCAACACAATTTCCAATGAAAAAGTTTATTTAATCGTCAACGATCGTCTCGGCGATCCCGTCGTATCGAAAATTCAAGATCTTCAGCAATTAGCAGCGATCTACGTTCTTTGTCAAACCGACGAGCAAATGGACAATTGGTCGACGAATCAACCGAAGATTCGTGCGATTCACACGGATATTCAACAGATCTTTCGACAGATGAAAACTGATTTAGACGAGGACGAAGACAATTGTTTGACTTTGACATTTTCAGTTGCAAATATGAATACGAAAGAAGAACCGTTGTTTGTCATTCAACAGATTCTGAAAGAGATTCTTCTCGATCAAGAAGATTTAAACAATGCCAAACAAGAATTGATCGATTTTGCGAGAAAAGAATATGAAAATAATCCCGAACAATTGAAATTTATTGACAATTTCGAAGAGAATTACGACAAAGAGAATATTTTACAATTTTTTCATAGAAATCAATTTATTTACAAAATGTTAAACAAAAGTTTCCGAATTCCTGACGTTGATATTTTATATAAACTTCGATTATTCATTCAAAATCTTCATCAATTCATCGTTTTATCCTCCACTAAACCTTCGAACAAACGCATTTATCGACAACAACTTCTCACCAACGATCAACTTGAAACGTTGAAAAAATGCAACGAACAAAGTTTGATTTGTTTTTCACATTTTTTTCTCGCGTCATCACAACGACCGTCGGCGTCGACCGACGACGAAGTTCTCTTCGAAATCGATTTATCCTCGAGCAATGAATTCACCACTTGGAATCAACAGATTTTAGTTTCCTTCGGTTTAGTCACGCGTTTCATTGAACTCAACAAAGATCAACACGGACAAACCGTCGTTCGACTCAAAGCCATTCATCACGACGATCAACAACTCGACAAACTCGTTCAACCGATTCGAAAAGAAACTCGAGCTCCGTATCCTTCGCTACGACTCGTCAAGCTTTTCATTGAACTCGAACAGTTCTCCCAAGCGACGTATCTCGGCGAATTTCTTCTCATGAATTCAATCGATCCGAGAAAAGATCAACTTTTAGGTTTAGCGAGAATCTATCATTCACTAGGCACGACTCTCTATGAGAAAGAAGAATACGATCAAGCGTTGGACGTGATTAGGAAATCACATGAACTTTATTTGAGATTTTTGCCTGAAGATGCGCCACAATTGTCGCCGACTTGGAATAATATGGGCTCGATCTATTTGAGACAAGGAAAAACGGAATTAGCGTTGGAACATCATGAGAAAGCCTTGGCGATTCAATTGAAATCGCCGAGTCCCGATCTGCCGTCGATTATTTCCTATTCGAATAATATCGGAGGAGTTTATTTGAAATTAGAAAAATACGACGAAGCACTCGTGCATTTCAAACGAGCTCTGCAAATTGAAGAACAAACGTTGCGAGAGAATCATCCAGAATTAGCTGGAACTTATCATCGAATCGGTGGAGTTTATTTTCGACAGAATAATTATGAAAAAGCGTTGGAATTCTATGATAAAACTTTGCAAATTGAATTGGCTTCACTCTCGGAAACACATCCGACAGTGGCGGTGACTTATCATAATCGAGGAACGGCGCTCGAAGGTCTAGGCAAATTAGAAGAAGCTGTACAGAGTGCAGAGAAAGCAGTCGAACGTTTATTGAAAACCTTGCCAAAAGAACATCCACAAGTTCGAATGAATCAAGCTTATGTTGATAGACTCAAACAGAAATTATGGGTTAAACAATTGTTTCGTTAAATTTACACTTTTAGTTTTCTATTTTTAATTCTAACCGAGAGTTTTGTTAACTTTTTTTTTGATAAATGATAACAAATTTTTAAATAAGAATATATTGTTTTTTCTTCTCCTGTCTATCGATCCATCAATGGTCAGGTTATCATTTCTACAAACAGGACGACGTCGTCGTGAACTTCTGCTTTTTTATACAATATGGTATACAAACTATATTTTTTTGTATTCAGAAGGATACAAAATATGATGAGTTATACTTCATCGCAATTCTATTCAATAGATTATTGTTGTTCAACATCATGCTTTCTGTTAAAATAATTCTAGCAGACATTCTATTTGCTCTGTTCGAATCATCATATAAATGTAGGAGCCTATTCGATCCTTACCATTTCATTTATTTTTTCGTACTTATTCCACACTAATGTCTATTCCTCTACAAATACGACCATGCTATACATTAGCAATCTCTTGTGTTTTACTTGTACATTGATTTGTAACTTATAGAATTTAGTGATCATGATGGCTTCTCGTTAGAAAAATATCAGTGCAACGATTGTATTGATAAGGAAAGAACATAAAAGAATTTCATTTTTCTAATATTACTTCGAATAAACAAAAAAAAATTATTTAATTACATCAAACATACAACAAAACCTTTACACAATTTCTGTCATTACGAAAAATTGATTTAAAACAGTTTATTTTCGAAACGACGAAAGTACGAAAGTACATAATACACCTCCAACGAAATATTTTGCCATGGTAACATAATCATATCCATGACCAGCTTCTTCAAGTGCGTCACATTTCAATAAAACATCTTTTAATATTAATCGAACATTCTATTTTGACAAATTCTTGACATCTTCCAACAACTTGCCATTTGCATCATTAAAATCTTTAGTAATCTTCGCCTTTTCTATCATTAGTTGCCCGACAGATTCATTGAGTTGTTTGTTTTCTGCGGTAAGCTTGATTATTGTGGATTCCGAATCTTTACTATCTTTTAATAAATCTTCATTTCGATTGACTAAGTCGTCGATTTTTATCCCCATCTTTTCGATTTGCGTTTTTTGATCTTGTTTTTCTCTTTTTAATTCGGTAATTTGGGTTAAAAGCGACGTGACATGAATTGTCAAATTGTGCAACATAGTTTCCATGTTCGTGACCTCCGGATCCGTTACACCGAACTAGAAGAGAACAAAAGCATTATGGCTTATTCTACAACACTCTAATACATTCTCCTTGTCAGTAGTCATAGTCATCCAATAGTTGTTGTTTTTCTTCACGATAACTAATTTTCACGTACTATATATATATAAGCAATCCGGTCATTGTTTTTCCTGACTGAACATAGAAAAGAAACAAAAACAGACAGACGAGCAATACAAAGACTGAAGAAAGTGAATGTGATTTCTTTTAATAGTTCGAAGCTTGAAAAAGGGTTTTTTCAAGAAGTCGTTCGAATGAGCTGAAACTTTTACAGCTTGATAACAAGATTCTTTGCTACAATATGTCGTAAAAATTTTCTGTTGCTCTTACTCACAGATTGAAAAAAAATCAATTTTTCATCAAGAGAAAAATAATTCACTATATTGGTTAACATGTGACCAACCAATAAATAGTAGAAAGATGGACGAAAATTTCAACCGTTGAATTAGAGAAGAAAGAAATAACATGTTCAAAATTTTCCCCTCATAATTTTATTTTGTTGTGTTGAAAGTATGCTTTTGATGTATTGGGAATCCAAAATAACAAACTACATCGATATTTAGAAAATCTATTAATCTTTTTCTCTTTTATGAGACGACCTTTTCATATGTTGCGTCCTTGATTAATTACTTAAAGTAAATCTAGTTTGTTGATAGAATTTCTCACGCGAAATGAAAAAAATCAAGACAGATCGATCTACTGGACTGGTTCAAAGCGAACTGCTTGTTATCATGGTAATACTTCTATTCCGAAGCGAATGTGACGATTTAAGCGTTGCTAAAACTCAAAAATAATAATATAATACGAAAGTTTATATTTTTCATGCATTGAAGAGGCATTTCCAATCGTTGTTCTTTTAAAATTTGAGCACACCACCAGTCAAAATGCATTTATCCAATAACATGTATACGTATTTTTTCTTATTCTCTTTCGTACTAGTGAATGTTCTAATGAACGAATTGCTGTTGAACCATCCGAAAAGAAAAAACGTGGACCATATCCATGTTTACGTTTAATTAAATTATTTATTGAACTTGAACAATATTCTCATGTTATTTATCTTGGTGAATTTCTCTTGAGTCAAGTATCAACTTCGAAAAAAGATTCACTTTTAGCTTTGGCAAGACTTTATCATTTATTAGGAAGAACTTTATATGGAAAAGAAGATTATGATCAAGCTTTGGAAGTGATTAAAAAATCTCATGAACTTGATCTTCGATTTTTACTTGATGATGCATCACAATTATTACCAATTTGTAATAATATGAGTTCGATTTATTTACGACAAGGAAAAGTTTATTTAACTTTACAATATCATAATAAGACATTAGAAATTGAATTAGCATCTTTACCAGAGAGCCATCCAACTGTAGCTGTAACATATCATAATCGTGCTACAGTTTTAGAAGGTCTTGGTAAATTGGAACAAGCGGTTGAAAGTGCAAAAAAGTTGCTGAACATTTATTGAAAACCTTACCAAAAGCACATCCACAAGTTCGAATGAATCAAGCCTATGTTGACAGACTCAAACAAAAATTATGGGTCAAACAATTGCTTCATTAATTCGATCTACTCGATTTTATTTCTAACCGAGAGTTTTTGTTTGATTGATAGATAAATAACAATTTTTAAATAAGAATATACCGTGTTTTCTTCTTCTTCTTCTTGTTTCTGTCGATCGATCAATCAACAGTCAGGTTATCTTCATACAAAAAGGACGACGTCAACTATATCGACTATTTGTCTCTCTCTCTCTCTCTCTCTGTCGTGTTATATGTCATTGTTTATATAAAATGTGACCGATATTTTTGTTGACAGGACTCATATCAATATGAATTATCAGTTGACGAGTAGATCAAAATTGTTTTTCAATAATAGAAAATTATTGAAAACGAATAATTTAATTGAGAAATCTGTTTTATGTACAGTTTGTTATTGTTATCGTTCATCGGATCTCTTCCGAACAAATTATTGTTGTTCGACGTCGTGTATGTGATACTTGCGTTCATCAGCATGTTCTGTCGAAATTATATTCTTGTCTCACAAGTTCAATAACTTGTCCTGAACATTCGTGTTCAATTGTTTATTCACAATCTGCGATCTGTGAAATTCTCCTTCGATACAAAAGTCATCAATTGTTAGATGATTATCTACGTGAACAACAATGGCAAGGCAAAAGTGACGAATGGATCAAACGATTTGCAACACGTTGTCCCGGTTGTCAAGTTCCCATTGAAAAGAATGGTGGTTGTGATGAAATGATTTGTATTCGATGTCAAACACATTTTTATTGGTCAAAAGCCAAACGATATTTTCAAACAAATTCCAAACAAAAACAATACGAACAATTCATTGTTTGCCATCCTTTTTTTACTGGATTATTGTTCGTTGTTTTTCTACTGTTTGTTATCTTATGTACAGTTATCTATTTCAAATAATAAAAAAAAACTTTCACTGAAAATAGAATGTCTGTGTCTGTTTAATTGAAGTCTAGAGAAGTTCCTTTCTCTTCCAATCGGAAGGAAATATGGAATTAAATCAGAATGAATGGTTTTTATTTGATAATGAACAGTCAACCAGAAATAGAAAAGAATTACCGTCATTCATTCATTTATTGAAAATCATGGTGAGTGTTCGAACGATTCAAGCTGCCACTGTATTTGCTTGGTTTATGCTTCTCATGTTAATTCGACGTCTCGTTTTACTTATTTTCATAAGTATAACGAAACGTCAGACATCGGATTCATCGACAAGCAAAACAGTTCGACGAGGACAAGTTGAACCATCGACAACAGCAGTCAATCGAACTGAATCGACTGTCGACATGCGTGTCAATCGAATCATTGGCAATGATTCAGAAAATGATACCTATTTTCTCATTCTTCTTCTATCGACAGCAGCGTTTTCTGACAGTGTCAATGGCGATTGTGTTCGAACGATTGTTTATGCTGTCATTTATTTATTCGTTCGAATTGTTTACGCAATCGTCTATGCTCTTGGATTACAACCATGGAGAACAATCGTCTTTTATTTTGCTTTTACTTGTACGTTAGTTTGTAATTCAGATTTAGTTATAACCATGTCTCGTCGTGCAAACTGAATTAGTCTATTATATAAGTTATCGCACAATTCAAGATGATTGTGACTTTTCGTAAGAAAAAAATACTTGTGCGATCATAATATTTATGCAATTGACTTGCATTCTGACTATATTGTATTTCTGTATGTGGAAGATGATGTTTTTTTTCTCAAAAACATTTCCTATATAAATCGAAGTCGAATTCTCACACATGCTTTATTTTAAATGTTTCTAATAATAAATCAGAGACAGGTATACACTTATTGATACGGCAAACAAATTTATCTTGAAATCTTTTGAAGACAATAGAGAGAAACTTATTGTAATAATATGATATCTATTTATTATTGAACAAAAAAAGAAAATGAATCACATATTTTATGAGATTTCTTTTGTAACGCAGAAGCTTTATAGTCAGTGAACGTCGGTTGACTAGCTTTTGTTCCGGTTTTTGTGCGCTCAAAAAGTAAAAGCACACTGGAGAATCGAACCGGGCATCTACGTATTTTCCAATTCTTCTTTTATCAACAGCTGCTTTTTCTGGCAGTGTCAATGGCGATTGTATTCGAACGATTGTTTACGCAATCGTCTTTTATTTTGCTTTTACTTGTACGTTAGTTTGTAATTCAGATTTAGTTATAACCATGTCACGTCGTGCAAACTAAATCATTCTATTATATATTTCATGAATAAATTACACTTTTTCTGCGTCTTAGAGAAAAGAAAAAAAAACGTAATCAATATGTTGCTCATTGAAGCATATCGAATGTAAATGTTTGCTTATTAGTTTTCGATCCGTTTGAAAACATGTATTCGATGGTAAAAGGCTTGAAAAAACTATTACGAACTTCATCTTTATCTCAATCGGTGAATTCAAATGTTGAAATTGTCAATCGATCAGTTCTCATCGAACAAAATCGAAAGGACAAAAACTGCGAAGATATAACGATCGTTTGGTTGAGTAAAAATGTGAATCATGAATTTATTGGGTCACTTCGAACAATCAATGATTACATTCAAGTATTCACAGATGAACAACAAGCATTAGCGTATATCGAACAAATTTATGACGAAAAAGTTCTATTGATTGTCGAGGAATTATCTGACGATCTTTGCGAAGTATTAAAATCTTTCAAACAAATTGACACGATTTTTATTTATACAAAAACATCAGAAATTAAATTCGATCTGCTGAATTTCGTTTATTGTTTTAATGAAGAACAATTAATCGAACGATTGACTTTAACTTGTGAATGTTTACGAAAACAAACATTTATTTTCTCAGTTTATACTCGAGAACAAAATAACGACAAACGTGATTTCACCGGTGAAATCGGTTCGTTTCTATTTTTTAATCTATTTAAAAATGCGCTCAAATTTCTTCCGAAAAATTCCGAATCGAAAAAATTAACAATTGCTAAATATCGAAATTATTATCTCGGCAATGAAAAAGTTCTTCAAGAAATCAACGATTTCAATTTCAATTACAAATCCAATGATGCTCTCAAATGGTTTCAGAACAACACATTTATCTCTCGGCTAATCAACAAAGCTCTACGAACCGAAGATTTCAACACACTCTGTTCGTTTCACTTCTATATCGGTGATTTATCCAAACAAATCGAAAGTCAAAAACATTTGAAATCAAAAATTCTTCAAGTCTATCGTTGTTTTCACATGTCGAACGATGAACTCGACAAGATTCGAAATAATATTGGCAAATTAATTCTAACGAACAGTTATTTATCAGCAACACGTCAACAAAATCTTGAATTCAATGTTCGAATTCAGTATACCATCGATTTAAACTCGATTCAATCGATTTCCTTTGCAGAAAATCAACAAACCGATGAGATTCTTTTCGATCTCGGTACGATGTTCAAAATCATTTCATGTGAATACAATGAAAACGAACAAATGTGGTTGGTCAATGTCAATGCAACCGACGAAGGCAATCATATAGCTGCTGAATATATCGAATATCAAAAGTCGAAAATGACCGAATCGAATATAATTCTCATGCTCGGACATTTGATCATCGAAACAGGAAATTATCCGAAAGCTGAGAAGTATTTTCAAGCATTTTTAAATTCGCCGATCCCAACTGACGAAGAAATCGCTTGTATTTATTATAATCTCGGTCGAATCTATCGATTGAAACAGGAATATGAACAAGCTTTGGAATATTTAAATCAAGCCTATTTAAAACATTGTCAAGCTCGGCCAACTCGATTGTTGAGTGGAGCGAAAGCAATGAATGCAATTGGAATTGTTTCCATGGAATTAGATCATAAAAATGAAGCGATTGAAGCTTTTCAATGTGCGTTGAAATTGTACTCGAAAGCTGTTGAACAATCGCATCCGGATGTGGCCGGAACGTTGATTAATCTCGGCAATATTTATTCTCAACAGGAGAAATTTGCTGAAGCTCTTTTTTGTTTTGAACGTGCACAGAAAATCTATGATAAACATTTGCCAGTCAATCATCCGAATGTCGCCATTCTTCTCAATAATATTGCGAATCTTTGCTTTCAACAACAACGATTTCAACTGGCCTTGGATACGTATGAACAAGCTCTGCAAATTAATCAACGATTTCTGCCGAATAATCATCCGACATTGTTGAAAAATCGAGAAAATATCTCGAAAGTTTGCCTTTCCATGGCCAATCAACCGCCACAATACACGTCCATTGCGTTCGATTCAATTGTAAATACGGAAATCATTGAAATGAACAATTACTATTAACTTTCTTTTCGTCATAGTTTGTGACGCATAATCATGTCTTTTTTTGTTTTTCTACGACGGAAAATCAGTGATAAAAACGTTTTAAGGTACTCTTTGCTCTCCGTTGTTGGTGTTGTTGGTATAGAAGAAAGAAAAATATCTTGCGTCATGCTTAGTCTTTGCACTTGTTTGTTTGCTTGTTTATTTGTGCTTAGTCATGATAAATGCAACGGATGAATGATTCAAAGTATCAACGATAGTGAGAGATGTGCACTTGTATTGTTTCGACGCCTTATTAAACGAGAGAAAAAACGACGTTCCAATTACATTTTGTATAAAACAAGAAAAACACAAAAGCACTTTCTTTCTCTTCAAGATGACAGCCAACGACCCTGGACACATTAGTAAGCAACCAATTGGATTTGTCTTGTCTTTAAAATCTGTTTATTATAGATAATCTCGGTAGATCGCATACCAATGCTTTGAAACAATCGTGGGTAGCTTTAGTTGAAGCAATAAGCAAAGAAACATCGTTAAATGGGAAATATATAGCTGATTCAGTCTATTGTGATGAATTATTTCGTGCAATTGAATATGATAATCCTGATGTACTTCTTCTTCGTTGGCTTCGTTCGCGTAAATGGAGTGTCAGTGGATCGATCAATCAAATCATTGAAACACTTAAATGGCGACGTGAATGGGGCGTTCAAGAATTGATTGCTAATGGGGAAAAATCGATTTCTCAAGAAGAAATAGCAACAGGCAAAACTTATTTTATGGGTCATGATCGAGTTGGTCGACCTGTTTGTTGTATTCATCCTAAGGAGCATGTTAAAGGACAATTTCCTCATGAATATAGTGAAAAATTAACTGTCTTCTGTGTTGAAACCTATCGAAAACTATTAAAACCACCGATTGAATCTGTAACTGTGATTTTCGATATGGGTGGTTGTGATTCGAAGAATATGGATTTTCATCAAGTCAAATTTCTCATTCATTTATTAGATAATTATTATCCTGATTCACTTGGTCTTATTTTAATTCTTAATTTTCCTTGGGTGTTAGATAAAAGTTGGACTTTAATCAAAACTTGGCTACATGATAGTGTCAAGAAGAAAGTTCGTTTCATTCATAGTGAATCGGAATTAGCTGAATTTATTGATCCAGCAGTTCTTCCTAAACGATTACAAGGCAGTCAACCAGATTTTAAATATGTTCCACCGACAGCTGAAGATGAAGCGATGTTTGCCGCTTTTCGTGACGATGTCAAAGGCAAAGCAATTGCTGAAGCTGCACATCGAGATGCGATTCGAGATTATTTGGATGTGACTTTGAGATGGGCCAATGGAAATGAATCTCGACAGGTTTTAATCGAGAGAAAAAAAGCTCGAAAACATTTGAAAGCAGCATTCGAACAACTTTCACCTTATATTAGTACTCGAACTTATTATCATCGTATTGGTGTTATTGATGAACCGATTTTTGAAAGTGCATATCAAAAATTAATCAACCCTCAACAACCTCCTTCCGAAGAGTCAAATGTTACGTTCTTTTAATTTATATCGAAATAAACTTGAATTTCATACAAAGTTTTCTTCTCGTTTTATGTCGATCTTCTTCGGAATAAACATGCGTATCGTTAATATTATGATTACTTGACCTCCGTTTATTGAAATACTTTAGTTCAGGTTGATTGGTTTTATTGACATTGACGTAATTTTTGTCTCGTATATAAAAGAGAGATGAAAATCAAAAAAAATGTCAACTGAGTACTTTCAATTAGTTTTATATTATGTGTGAATATATTTTCTGCAATTCAAGTTGCTAATTATTATCCGAGAAGAATTTTTTTCGAACCATGTGATAGTGCTATTTTGTATTTTTCCTTCGTGACTGTCAAATGTCCAATCGAATTTGTTTTGCTATGTAATATGAAAAATATGCTTTCCTCTACTATGTTTTTAATCGAAATATTTAACTATGAAGAAAACAAAATTTTGAGGCTGTTTCTTAAATAATAAATGTATAATTAATATTGATTGATCGATAAGATTTGGATGTCAATCAGGAATAATGATGAAAACTATCTGCTGTTTTTCACGATTGAATAAATTTTATTTCGAAGGGATTCGTATATAAATAAGAAGAACATATTGATTTAATCGGGTAAAAAATGCATTCATTTTTGTTATTTGTAACAGTAATATTCCTTCAAAATGAATTGAATTTCGCAACAATCAATCTAAATACATTTCGTCAACAAGCTCTTATCTCTCATAATTATTATCGACGATTACATGGAGCTCAACCGATGATACTCAATTCGACAATCAATGCTTTTGCTCAAGCTTATGCCGAAGTTTTAGCAGCCAATGATACTTTTGTACATAATAGTGCAAGATCAGGTTTAGGTGAAAATCTTTGGGGCTACAGTCATAGTAATCCAATTACTTTTGTCAACGGTAATAGTTTCTTTTTTCTTAAAAACATTTCGATTGATTAAAATTCGTTGATTTAGGTTCATCACCAGTAAACAGTTGGTACAATGAAGTTTCATCTTACAATTATTCGAATCCAGTATTCGGTTTAACTACGGGACATTTTACACAAGTTGTTTGGAATAATTCAGTTCAATTGGGTATTGGTATTGCATTTGTAGCTGGCGATTGCAACGTAAAAGTGGTTGCTAATTATTATCCTCCAGGAAATTACGCAGGTCAGTTTCCTGCAAACGTCTTTCCAGCTAATTGGGACAATATTGGTGGTGATTAGTTTCAAGATGAGAAACAATATAGATATTCTTATGTTTTTCTTTTTTATTTTTAACGAATCTAAAATCACAATCAAAGACCTCGTTTAGTTATGAAATAAATCGCAAATGTTCCTAGCCAATGTCCACCTTCGTAATGTTTTTCATCGATAGCTACTAATCCAGCTCGAGCATTTCGTTGACTTAATTGTTCGAATTCGGTTTTCTGTTCAGTATTGTCTGATAATGCTTGACAAATGCCTTCTAACATCCAAGCACGACTTAAACATAAACATAAACCAGCGAGATGAATTAATTTCGGATCAGTTGGATCGGAAATCGATGGTGGTTCGAGATTTGATAGAAGATTTTTATCTGGTATAAATTCATTGAACCATTCGAGAAATTCTGAATTTGTTTTATTCAAAACACGTCGCATGACATCGGCTTCAGCTAAACCAGCTGAAAGAAAGTCTTCACCCGACGGTTCATAATGAAATGGATACATTTTATCCGAAGAAAAAAATCGTCGAGCTTGTGTTTCAATCAATTGAATAAAATCTAAGTTTTTCATATGACGAGCATAATCCAACGAAAGACCAAGTGCAAAAGCTGTTTGACTATGTTCACCACTTCGAACCGGATAGGATAATTTCGGAAGCCATGCAGATAAACGTTGAACAATAATCATTTCTAATGGACGAAGATTTTCTCGCCATTGACTAATTTCTGTGAGTTGTTTCTCGTCTTGTGACCATTCATCTAATTCCATAACTAATTGTAAAAACCATGCTAAACCATAGGGACGTTCGAAAGCTTGTCGTTGATGATTATTCACATATTTAGCTTCACATTCAAGATTTTCTTTGGTTAAACTTTGACGTAATGCTTTCGAACAATCATCCGTTAGATTCTTATCGAGTCGTGCAAGACGTGCCAAAAGCCAATGACCATGAACAGCCGAATGCCAATCAAAACAACCATAAAAAGCAGGTGTTAATTGACGGGGAGTTTGAGCATCATCATCCGATATTAAAACATGAGCAATTTTATTTGGATATTCACGATGAACACATGAAAGTGCAAGATTAGCAAAAAAACGACGTAATGCAACTAAATCGAAATTCGTATTCACCATTTTAAAAGTCGTCAAACACAACACATTCGTTGTTCTATATAGATAACATTATATTCAAAGATAAAGAACGATTTCTATCGGCAACACGTTTCTTTTTTTCTATTCATTCTTTCTTTTCTATTTCAAATGTTTCTCATGAAGTCTATTGGACTTAATTATTATTTTCAGAAGACGATTCTAATGATGAGAGAATATAGTAAATAATATCTAATATTTGTGTGAAATTGTTTAACCATAGATCTTCTTGTTTCTTCATACTTCCAAATAGAATTGTCGATCGGTTATATAAATTCCATCTTTGTCCGTCGAATGTGATTAATTGCCAATCAATTGCTGTTGTTACAAAACCATACACTAATTTTTGATCATTATTGATATCAAATGTCGATTTCATTGCCAATAATAGTTGAGTAAGTCCATTTCCAAGTGAATCACGTTTTGCTTCGACAACAATAACATAACGAACATCATTTTCAGTTAAGTTGTGTATTACAACAAATTCTATATCTTCACCGATTTGCTCATCATTGCTGATAATTTGTTTTTCTCGTGTTAATTGAATATTACTATGTTTCATTGTACGATTACAATAAGCAACCATTATTCGTAAGATTGTTCCGACATAGTCTGTAACAACAGCTTGGTTTAATGGTAAAATACTTGCCTCTGGATATCCTTCAGAGTCAAGACAATGAACTAATTGTTGAAATATTTCTTTTTTCCATGATTGTGGAGCTTTTTTTGTGATAAATTGATCGAGAGGTTTCTGAGAACAATAAAATCGAGCGAATCGAAAGCCAAGTATTTTTTCTGCATCTTCTTGAGACATATTTGAAAATGATGTTACATATTTTCTTTTTCGTTTCGAAAGTGTTTCTTCGTTATCAGTCATTTGAAACAAATCTAAAATAAAACAGAAGATTACTGATTAGAAAATTTTCGTTAGAAATAAATAATTCAAAATATTCTCTCAATTTCCAAACAAAACCAAGAATTTGTTTCTTCATCTTCATCAATGATCTCAACCGACTTTTATTCTCCAATACCATCAGAAATATTAAAGAAGATTTCATTGTTTTCTATCTGTAATACATTTACAAATTTGATGTTAAGCAAAATTTTCCAATGAAATTAATAGAAACCAAATCTAAATCATCTTTCTGAGCCGATTTGATAAAAATAAAGCGCAATTTTAGCTGAAATCAAAAAGACGATGTAATTCGTTTGTTCTTCAAAAGAAAAAGTTTTCATCAATCGATTTTGAACCAACGAGAATTAAAAACACGAAATATGTCAGCAAATCAATCATACTTATTACTGTCATTCAATTTACTTGTTTTGTTTTTTTTCAACAAGAGAAAGAGAAGATATATTCAATGGAAATTGGTTTACTGAAGACAACAATTCATAGACTTATGTTTCGAATTCAAAGAAAAGTTGTTTAGATAATTCAATTGGACTAGATGGCACACGATGTATACTCGTATGCTGAATGCGAGCGAAAGAAGATTCTATGTATTAGAGAAATTATTCGAGGAGCTGTCGAAAAGTCACAGAACATAATTAGTCTATCACAAAGAAACACGAATTGTATTGGTTGATATAGTTTTAATTCGTCCGACGTGTTTTCGATCGTAGTCGATTGTGCAATAAATGAACAAACAATAAACAATGATCATTGCTGCCGACCGAGACGAAATATAAAATATGAATGCTCGTTGACTCTGAATGTTTATTGCATAGATAAAGAAAGTCGTTTTGCTTTTGTGCACTACAACTAGTTATACTTTCATTCTTTTCGACCAGCGTGTTTCTTCGAAACATGGAACAAGAATTGTTGAATTGTTTGCCAAAAAACTGGACTGTTATTGTCGTCGACGGAAATACATGCCGTGTGAGGAATACCGTGCGAAATAACATTAGAAAGTTCTTACCAAAACAATTGAAATCCAATTTACATCCAAGAAAACCATTGGCAGTAGGAGGTAATAAAAAATCACGTGTTATAATTACATCAAAACAAACACCCTCTAAAGAACATTTTCCACCATCATGTAGTTTTTGAATGAGACTCTATTGTTATATTTCGAAAACGGTCGTAAGTATCGTGGATAACAAAAGAAGAAAAGAGAGAAATAAAAAATAAGTGTCGAAGTTTTTTGCCATATTCCACGTAAATAATTATCGACGAGAAGTTAAATAAATGATTTGATATTTAGATATCGATGAAGTGAAATCAGTTACGCGACGAAAAGGAAAACCTTCCATTGGTACAAATTTGACACGTTTATCATTAAATGAACGTAATACTACGTCTTGTTCGTCTTTCGTAGAAGAACCAATACAATCTGATGTTGTTTCTGTTAAATGTTCGAGACAGTTACCCGATGATTGTAATGATTCATCATCCTTAACACAAGCATTAGTTTCGCAAAATTTTAAACATACGACAACGAATGATGAAGATTATTATGTTTATTGTAAAAGTTTCACCGAAAATAATTGCTCAACATATTGAATTTAATTATTTGTTTTAGCGTGTGAACAATCTGATCAACTCGATTGTCACATTATGAACGATTTCGAACAGTAAGTGGAAACTTTCTCACGCAAAAGTAATTCGCTGCTATTTCGTAGATTGAATATCGACTCTGATCAAACTTCAACTGTCGTCAATCCTAATGTAACTGTAAACATCATTGATACAGTTCGTGAATTTATGGGGAAAATCCTTGATTTGTAACTGTTATATGTATTGTAGGATGGAGATAAATCTGAAAATGATACTTTTGACGAAGATATTAATGTGGTCGAGCCTCATTATATCAATGAAATCAGGAGAAATAACGAAGTTATTGTTAAAAAATGGGATAAAAAATTAGAAAAAATTGAAAAAAAC
>ERZ778020.1465-NODE-1465-length-20318-cov-3.604007_pt1 | contig 20318 bp, 19 predicted proteins | sample MGYA00375750_ERZ778020 | MGnify/ENA primary metagenome ERZ778020 (study PRJEB29350, sample SAMN05389818) | bioreactor metagenome | isolation source: Ammonium sulfate bioreactor | place: South Africa: University of Cape Town | collected 2014-03-17 ...
AAAGTGTTCTTCTAACGATATTTCGAAATAATTTTCCTCAAATGAATTATGCTTATATAGCCAATTATTTAAATTTATATTCGAAAAAAGAACGTTTCAAACGGCAAACTCTCATCAAACGTTTTATATTCGATTATCTATCCGATGATGGCATATTAATCTTACGTTTAATCTCGGAAAATATCAGTGATTTATTAACAAGTGAAGTTGTCAATGAACTTTGGAATGAATATAAACGATTGGCAAGTTTATTGACAAAGAATCGAGAGAGATATCTCGCTAATCAACGTTTACGAACACTTCCTGTTGCAACAACTGAAATCGATTCGACTGCACAACATTTTCAATCTCCTTATTCAGTCAGATAAAAGAAATCTCAGCAAAAAAAAACTCAAGGGAGAACGAGAGAGAAAAAAGAATTCGACATTAATGATGATAATTGAATAGGATGGAAGAAAGAATTATTGATGCGTGCATCGATCAACACTTTACTGAGACAATCTATCATGATAATAATTAACTTGATGGAAAAGAACGAATGAACAATGACAAGAATAACATCAACAGCTAAGTAACGAAAAGCATTAGACAATATTAATGTACAGACACAAGGAAACAAGTGTTTTTAAGTGCATAAATGCCCGCAAGGACATCGATTTAAAACTGTCTGATAAAGTTCGTTGTTTTCTTTTTCTAGTGAATTTTGTGTTTCATATTTATATTGTTCAATAAATAATAAAAAACAATTCCCGCGAATTGATTTTTAGCTTAATTAGAAAAGAAAAACATAAACTAACATAAAACTAGATTCACTTGTCTATTTCATCTAATGACAACAGCTGTTTTTCTTCTTACATTATCATTTGCTTATATTCTACTTGGTACATGTGCACAATTTACAATCGCTCTATTTACATCTGATCCAGTACTTAATTTCAATTTTCAACATTTACCATTTTTTATCATTCTTCAAGCTCTTTGCTTATGTTGTTTCTTTCTCAGGCATGATTGAAGATTTATTCTCTTAGAATTCGATAGATATGCTTTGATTCTAGTGGTTTTCGTCGAGATTCATTTGTTTTTCTCTATCCATTTTTGTTTACACTCATACTTCATCTCTGTTCAAATCTTTGGTATATTCTATGTTTAACACATCTTCGAGAATTTCAATCCATTGAAGTTCAACAATTTTTTGATTATTGTTCGAAAGATATTTTAAGTACATATTTCGATTCAAAACAATGTCTTTGTTTGAAAGATAATGAACACGATCAATATCTCGTGAATATGTCGTGTATAAAAGTGAAATTATTAATTGAACTTATTCAACTCACACCATTTATTAGGTAAAAACAACAAGAACAACAAAAAAAGAAAATCAATTTGATGATTGTGTATTTGTTGATTTAGTATTCTGCTTGTTCTGGCGGATTTTTATACATTTGTATTGGTAACATTTGTTTATGTTTACGAAAAACGATCGCTACTTGACTATTTACCAACACCGGAAGAATATGATTTAACATAAGGAAATTCCGATTTGTTTTTCTTTTGATGATTTTTAATTAAAAAAATATAGAGACTCAAACTATAATCTAAATCGCCTACAAACTAAGCTTAATAATCTTCCTATTTGAATATCCAATGAAATCCGCTGGGATAGACTTTATCTTTTCTTTGCTTTGTTTCTTCTTTCATTGATCATTTCCATGTTGAAATGAAACTTATGATGATGTATTGGTTTTTAATCTTGACTCTTCTCCCATTAGTTCTAACTGAACAACGAATAACTTCGAATCGAATTATTCATGTTCTAACACGAGCTCTTGATTTTCTGTCGGCAAATATCGAACAAGTCAATTTAGATGCTGGAATTGGCACTCGAATGGCAGCTGATCAATTGAGATTCTATACTCAATGTCAATCGATTCGAAAACTTGTCGATCAGAGTGAATATGTTACTCGACAAATCGAACAGTCAGTTCGTTATCGACAAGCCGATTATTACAATCAATTGTCATTTCTTCTTCAACCGGGTATTTTCTCGACTCTGATTCCATTTCGAATCCGTCGAAATCAAGACGAAATCGACGTTGGACACGATTGTTCATTATCACCATTTGTTGAAAAACATTCTGATCAATGTCTACATGATTTAGCCGTGAAAAATTGTCGAAAAAATCGAGCTTGTTTTCAATTAATGAGTGATTCGAATGCATGTCGATATTCGTTGACGCATCAACTATTCTATTCGATTGTATCGAATGCATTCTCTTGTCAAAATCATCGTTTATCATCGAAGAATCAACATCGATTAATTCAACGAATGTTCAATGAAAGTCAAACGATAGCATCGAACAATTTTCACGAAACCGATCGAGATTTATTTATGGAACAGATTGTATTCGGCGGTTTACTTGGCTGGGCAGATTTCTTTCAAGAAAATCATTGGTTCGAATCGATTGTTAGCTGGCAACATCCGATCGAAGGTTGCTACGGCAATGATACGATTCATATCGAAAAACGCGAGGAAATGCAGATGTCTCACGACTGTCTTAGTCATCGTACAAGCGTGGCTATAGCTGCACTCTCACAAATACTTCGATATATGTTGTCTAGAGACATCTAACATCTGAAAAAGAATTAAAAAGAAAAGAAATGAATCAGTGTATGTTGTTGCGTAGTAACGTCGTTCTGTTGCTCATTGCCAATGATGAGAAATAAAAGAGTTTGTGAAGGATTAAATAAAAGAAAAGAGCAGTAGAATGAACAAGTCGGACTCAGTAAGTCGAAATCATGCAAAACTAAACATCGAACTATTCTCTATCTAGCATGACAGTGGCATCGATCATTACAGTCAAAGTGAAAATTTAATCAAAGATGGAACATATTCGCAAGCACGACGTGCTCGTCGACGAAGTCGAACAGCTTCAGGAGCCGATGAAACGAAACACAAAAGTCTCATTTGATTTTCGAAAACCTCTCCGAATTCGAATGATTTCTCTATTCTAGCTGCTGAAACACACTTGCAACCACCGTCGGTTGCTCGTCGTCAACGACGTTCATCTCCGAAAAATCCTGATTTACCTCCGTTGAGTAACACGACGACTGTGACCATTGAAAATGAAACGAAATCCAAACGAAAAAAGAAAACATTGAAATCACGTGAAAACGAAGAAATCGAAATGAACGTACGAAAAGGCGGCAGTACACGTCAACGACGCCGACGAACACCATCCAAAGAAGCACATTCCGAAGCCGAACCGAATGTCGATCAAGGCAAAGATAAAATTCTCGGCATTGTTGTTCATCGAACGGACCGGTTGAGAACGGATCTTCGTCTTCGACATCCGTTTATCCGCGTTCATTTAATCGATATTAATACACGATCCTACATTCGAAAAACGGACCCGTAAGTTTGTTTACTTTTAATTTTCATCGAACGTAAAAGAAAAACATCGTATTTTTACAACGACTCCTAAAATAACAAATATCTGGACGTTCTTTTTTCTTTCGATAGAAATCGTTTAGCACTTCGTTATCAAATTCAACATGATCAACCATCCGATCATATACCGAGTATATCGACTGATCCCTATGATTTCAATGCAAATCGGTAGAAAATGCAGTTGTTTGCTTGACTGCATTCGAATATTTGCTTGATTTTTAGTTCGACAATTCCCTCGTGGGAACAAATGCTCATTGTCAATGAAGAATATTCGCATTTTACTACAATTCAACAACAGAATATCTACGTGTTTTTCGAGGTTTGTCTTTCGAAAAATAAAAACAAATGCAATTCTTTGTTTTTTCTTCTCGTGTTAAAATAGATCGTTGACTTTGTTAGTAGTCAATTAAATCCAAATGATCGTTCCAATACATTTCCAATTGCGTGGGCATTTTTGAAAGTAATCCGATAGAATCATTGATTTTCAAAAGCGCTATCCTATTATCTAGGTTGTCAGTTTACAAAATACATTGAATACTGAACGAATGATTCGTCTCCAACTTTGGCAACCAATTGAACGTGAACATAGTTCAACAGCTTTAACACCCGATGTAGACTAATCGATGATAATACGAATAAAGAAAAGTTTTCTTTTTTTATTATTGTTTCTGTTAGGTTGTCATGTGGTTCAATCATTTAAATCGTGACAAATATCCATCGACACTTTACATCACACTAAAACCTCTTAATAAGCCAACATATTTTCGACCAGGTCTTCGTTCAGCATTGCACGGCGGTATCGAGGAAATTCAAAAAGAATATCAAGATCTCAAAGTCGATCTAGACGAGTAAATAGATATTCTCTTTAAAAAAATTTCAATTCTCGATTTGTTTCTATTGAATAAATTAGACAAGATCCTAATCTAGCATCAGCTCGTTTATCCGACAGTCAACAAGGTGATTTACATCATCATGTTATCAGTCCGTTGGAACGTATTGCTCAACTACCGCCTCGTTGGCAAAAACTACCGAATTCGAAATGTAAAACGCCAACTGAACATCTTCTCTCATTGAACACGAGCGAACGTGGCTGTTCGGCAGTTCGTTTTGCTCACAATGGATATTTCATCGCCTGTGCAGAAGTTAATAAAGTACATGAAAATAACCTGATTACTGTTTATGAAGTAATAAGATGACTTGAAGAGAATGAATTTGTTTTGTATGAATGAAAAATTTTAGATTCCACGTGGACAACGAGTGACGGTGTTTCTCGGACATTTACAGATGATCTACGATCTCGATTGGTCACGAACCGATCGTTATCTTGCATCAGCATCGGCCGATTCATCAGTCAAGTAAAAATCGATCGAATTGAATTTATTTTCACTTGTTTTGATTTCTCATTTAGAATTTGGAATTTCGAAGAAACACAACGTAAACCATGGCGATCATTAGCTCATCCAAGTTACGTCTATTGCGTTCGTTTTCATCCATTCAACGAGGAAATTATTGTTACCGCTGGATACGATAAATTAATTCGAATATGGAACATCGAAAAAAAGCATCCGACTGTAAAATTGATTCAGAATTTCAAATCGTTTCAATATTTTACTTTGTCTAGACAATTCGAACGATGGCTGATCATTTAGGTTATATAACGAGTCTATCATTTAATCCTGATGGCACGCGTTTAGCTTCAGTTGATAATATTGGTGCGATTAAAGTTTGGTTTGGATTGCCGCACGAAAAAAGCGCTTCGCAAAGTAATTTAACTGTCGAAATTTTGTTGAGTTTTGTAATTGAAATTGATTTGATTAGATTTTGCCGATAGTTGGGCATTGGATGTGAATCTTGATTTCGCTGAATTTCAAGTAAAACGAGTTTTTTCGATTGAATATAAATTAAGTTTTATTTTATTGAATAGAATATCCCATTGAATAGCGTAAATTACTCGCCAGGAGATAATTATTTATTAGTTTCAGCTCGAGAAAGTCTTATTGCTCTCATCGACGTTCGAACGTAAGTTCAATAGAATAAAACTTCTATTCGAGTACGTTGCCTTTCTTAGAAAATCAATATCTCGTCGTTATATGGGAACGGCTAATCTACAAGATCGTATTCGTTCGACATTTTCATCTTGTGGTTCGCTTGTGTTCTCAGGTAGCGAAGACGGCCAAGTCAATTGCTGGCATACATACAATGGAAATCTAATTTACACATATAAAACATTGAATTACACTCAGCCAGTTGTTGATCTTCAATTTCATCCGTTCGACAATTTCCTAGCGATGTGTTCGATCGGTCCTTTGCATCAAGTTTACATATTTCAGCATGTATTCAACGATGCTGATATCGAAGCACGACCGATTGACAGCGATCGAGTTTCATCGAGAGTGAATTCGGATGTTGAATTGAAATCGAAAGGATATGACAGTGGAAGATACACGACTGTATCGGATACAGATCGAAGTTCGAGAAAAGAACGAACAGAAAGCAGCGCCGATGAATTACCGAAAAGTGACCGACGAAATCGACGTTTAGCAGTTGTGAATAAAATTCTCGATGAAATGGACGATGTTATCGTAAGTTCTTGATTTCAAATTGAATCAACTAATGCCCAGTTTTTGAAAACTAGAATCCAAGATCTCAACGAAATCGTTCTCGAGAAACGATTAGTGGATACGGCGGAGGACATATGATGTCACGTTCGACTGAACGTGATTTATCGCCGTATCAAGGTCGGCTACAATTCTGATTCCGGCCGTCCACCGATTGTCAGTCCTCTACGTAATTTAACATCTCCTGATCTCTTCGTTCCTGTTACCGATCGAACTGATGACGATGATTATCTCTATAAAAAATCATCGTCGAGTTCGAAAAATCCGATTATGTACGCAACGACAACATACGAAGCGCAACGACCTGAAGAATTGTCATTTTCTCGAAATGATAAAATGAAAATCTTGAACAAAGAATCTCATTTACTTTGGTATGCCGAACATATTCCATCGGGCAAACGCGGATATGTCTCGCCAAATCGAGTGCACATGATTGGAACAAAGACTTCCTCGTCGAATTCAATTCGTGACATACCACGTTTAGAAAATAGTAGCCGACGAACGAACCAAAAGTCCGTGAAATTTGACAGTTCCGATTGAAATTAGACCAGGGGTTTAGCTTTCTTTTCTTTTTTTTGTTCGATTGCAATATGCAACGTGAATTCTCTCATCGTTTCGTTCAGCCAAATTTTCTCTCGTCTTTTGCTGTACTATTATATCTCGATAGATGTTGGTTTCTATGTTTTTCTAACCTTGATTAAATAAAAAAAAAACGTTATTTTATATCTTTTCTGCTTATTTGCTTTTCGTTTCATTGACTTTTTTTTCTCTTTCTATTTAAAGATTCGACGATAAATGTCGGGAAAAACCGATCGATTTTATAATCCACAAGATGGAACATATGCCAATGTGCCGCTCTTACCGCAGCATGCCGAGAAATTTCGAGGCAAACGACAGTTCGGAACTGATGTTCTCATTGGAAATTGGTATGAAGATCGATCGAAAGTAAAATCTATTGAACTCGAACTTGTTTTTTTTTCGTTTATTGATTTTTTGTTTTTTCAAGTCTCAACAATCGGAATATTTACATGATTCAACCTATCGAATCGATTATCCGGCTTATATCGGTTGTCCACCGGATTCAGTCTTACGAAGGAAATTGTTGATAGCTCAGGGAGAACGACCAGGAAAAATGATTCTCGGACATCATAGTATCAACGATAGAAAACAATTCATAACTAGGTAAATAGATTTCATTCAGACTGAGACGAAAGTATCGTTGTTTTTTGTTCTCTTTTAAAGTTATGATGAACATTTCAATCGTCGAGGACCTTACGGAAATGAACAAGTAAAAACAAATGAAAATATTCGACTTCATTAATTACTTCGAATACTTTAGTTTGCAGCAGAACGTAAATGGGAATTGCAGAATGATCGTTGGGTGCCCGAACACAGTGATTATCCTCTTGAAGGTGAACCAACTCGTTTGAATTCCATTGAAAAAAGCAAACAACAGCAAACAATTCATCGTTCACTTACGGCGCCTGAAATAAGGTTTTCTCATTTCATCATCGAATTCAATTGCATAACATCAATTCTAGTGAATATTCATCTCGATATTTTCCTCACGAACCGAAATCGTACATCGAAACAAAACGTTTCGCGATTCCTCGTTTATATTCGACGGCGCTCGATCGTACAAATGCGGTTAATAAAGATTTAAACTATCGTTCGATATCGAACAGCAGTCGTCGACAGCCAACAACTCGTGATGCCAAAGAAATCGATTATTTAACATCATTTCAACGTAATGTCGACATTCCTCGAACGTATTATTATCTCGGCAAAGCAACCGATACCGTCGATGAGAAAACACGAGAGAAATTTCCATTTCTTCCATCACCAATTAATACACTTCAACAAATTCAATCGTCAACTATTGAACAACTTCCACATTCACAACAGAGTATTTTTATTTAATATAAATAATTCATTCGATTTTAACAATTCACTCGTCTTTTTTTTTCTTCCTTGATATTCATTTTTATTTTTTTTATAGAACTAAAACGTTTGAAGATACGCCACCAGACCGACATACGTTTCATAACCTAAATAAATATTTTCTTTTTTATATTCGAAAAGCAATCTTGTTTTTTCTCGAACCGGTTTTACGAATTTCACTTGTAGGAACATTAAAACCAGGACTGCCTGTTGGCGGTAATTCAATACAATATGAATACTTCACATTCAAAGTTCCTCGTGTCCAATCTTCACTACCGCCACTAGCAACATCTAAATTGAACAAAAGAGTGACTGCAATGATGAATTTAAAAAGAAATAAACGAACAAAGTAGAGCAGCCGATGAACCGATTGTATATTTTCGTCCATTGATACTTTGAATAGCATTTGCGCCTACAGCAGCTTTAGCTGCCTAAAACAAATAAGAGATTCAATTTGAAAGAATGATAAACTATTTACAAGTTGAGTATAATCATCAGGAAGATTTGCTGTATAACCCCTAAAAATAATGTTCCTTTCTCTCTCTCTCTCCTTCCTTAACATATTTTTCACTCACCAATTCTAAAACAAAAACAATATTTTTCAATAAAAAAAAAACAAATACTTTCTCTCTCAAAACTTACAGTAAACCACCATCTAGAATAATAAACACATAAAATGCAATAGATTTATTTTCTTTCGATTCAGTCAACTTACTGTCCATAGGAATGAAATGTTAAATACGTTGTCCATTCTGTTCCTGTTGCATATCTTTGCAAAGCTTGAGCTTCATTTTCACTCATAGGTGATCCTCCGTGATAGGTATCCGAACAGGGATCATCTGAACTACCGCCTGTATTCCATTTGTAACCGAAATTACGGTTTAAATCGACACCATAACAGCCACTGATATCTCGCTTACGATTTTTACGCCACATACGATTCTGAGAAAATAGAATCAATTTATTTTATTTGTCATTCATTGATTTACGGTTGTGAATGTGTAAGCATATCCATCGGGATTGAGAATAGGCACAATATGCAATTCCCATGTATCTAAAATTGTTTTTGCACTACCACCTGATGAATATGTTGTTAGTAACTAAAAATCAAGATCAATCAAATATTGATTTGACGAAAACTATTTTTAAACGTACTTCATTGATGAAATATGCACCTGTTGCTGGTGAAATCCATTCACGAGCGTGAATACCGAAATCAAATAGAGCCAATTTTTTCGATCGTGCAGTTTTACTTGTAAGCTATTGTGATTAGAAAAGAAACGAAACAGTATTCGATTTCATTTGATTGACATTTGTCCTTCGTTTTTCGATTTCGAAATACCTTAATCAACCAAATATCTCGATTTTCTGCTGTTTTACCAATTGATTGAAGAGTAGCAAGATTTGGATAAGTTGCAACCATTTCTTTCAACCATGCCGTGTACTAAGTTGTAAATTTTATACCTTTTTAAACAACAATCTTCAAAATCTACTTGATCGTAATCGTAGAAGTCATCGAGAATACTACGTAGGTAATAAAATCTGCCTTGTAGTCGACGTTGACGTTCTTCGTCATCGAATAATTTCTGAACATTTTGAATTAGAAGTGTTGGATTCATGTTTCGTTTTTGAAAAAGTGGTAAAAGCCATGATTTCTTCGTTTCTTCGAACATGACATGAACAGATCCATTTCGAACGATTTCATTCCAAATGTCAATCTAAAATAAATCTTAATTATAAAAAGAAAGAAATTCGAACAACGAACCTCATTTCGTTCTTCGAGATTTGATAAAAATCGATAATGTTCTTCTTCTGTTGGCACAACCGAAATTAGGATATTTCTTTAAACAAATAAAGAGAATTCAATTGTTGAATTTATTCGAAATTTACCCGTCAAAACGTTTCTTCGTTGCACAAACGAAAACGACGGCAATCAATGATAAAAAACAACGAAGATACATCATTCTTTCGATTGTTTTCGATACTAAAGCATCCTTGCTCTAGTATTTGCATTTAAATACAATATTCATTCGTCTGTTTTTTAATCTCCTATTCAAGGAGACGATTAAATTGTCAAGAACAAAGAAAAATATCTTCAATCCTTTTATTAATATATCTGTTATTTGATCTATTCTAATCAAATATGCTTTGTACTAATTTAAATCCTTGACTTTCGATCTCGCGTTCGGATCAAGTGCAAATTATATAATCAATGAGCAAAAGAAAACAATAAAATTATTTTATTTTATTAAAATTATTTGAAAAAAATATTAAGAAAAATAAATTACAATTATTACTGGTAAAAAATCATTTTAAAAAAATCTTATCATTCTCGCTCCCGCATACACATACAAAATAAATGCGTTTTTGTTTTTTATAGATGTTCATCTTTTCAATTTGATCGTACACGGCTCACCATTGCTGTTTGGAGTACGACGAAAACGTAATGGTATAAGTCTTGTCGAAGATTTAGTAATGGTACAATCCTTTCTCGATTCAATTTTCTTCAGGAGTTCTTTGAAGTTATGTCCTTCGAATCTCTTCATTATAGCTAAATATAATTGAATAAATAAATAAATAAAACTAAAATTTAAACAAATCAAAGAGATATTTTACCAGCTGATTGAACAACTTGAAGAAGATGCAAGACAACAATAATGCAGAAAATAATTTTGCTACAATTCATAATAATTAATCTTGTTGTTTTTTCAATTGTCCGTGTAAGTGTTAGTTAATTCTGACAAAGACTGGTATCTTTATCCTAAGAAAAGAAACAAATAGAATCCATTGTCTTGTCAAGATTATTTAAATATTAGAAGCTAAACGATGAGAACCGAAGAGAAAGGAATGCATATGAATTAAACAAATGTATCATCAATCAGACACGTGAGCATATTTTGTTTCTGACAGGAATGCTAATGTAAGCGAATCGAAAAGAATATGTATTCGTACCTTATTCAAATTAGTAAAACGAATTAATTGCTTGAATGTTTGAATGTGTCGCCGTCGTTTGTTTTCGTTTGACATCGAATATAGTCCGACTTGTTGAAAATTCAATTGTGTCTTTTATTCCGACTTCAAAGACACGTTGACAAGACAAAAAACGCAAAGAAAAGGTATTCACCCATGAGATGCTCAATATATTCGTTTCGACTTTTTAGCGACGCAATTTACCTGAGTTAGACTGATCATGGGACTTTTTTTAAAATAGAAAATGATATGATAAGATCTTAACGTTGTGGTTTTGCGGTGAGAATAGGCAAAAGGGACGAAAAGGACAATTTCTATTCGACGCAAAAAGAGATAAAAAAAAGTATAAACTTCAAGGTTTTCATAACACCTCGAAAAGAGTCGGTACAGGTATTGAGAAAAACTCATCTTGCTTTTTTGTTTATTCGAATTTTAAATAATCTTTGTTTTTTTTTTGACGTAATTCCAGAATGTTATTTTTGAAATTTTTGTTTATAAAGAACGATAAATGGCATTTTGTAATTAAAACTATTCCTCTTTTCAATATAATCAATGTAGTCAGAAGAAAAATGCGTGGAGGATGAAGATATTCTTCGAACAAAAAAGAAAGCATGATCCATGACGAATGGACTAATGATGGATTTACATCGAACTGAAGATCTTTCTCTCATAAATACATATTGTACTCGATTTTTATCTAAGTAATACGGCCTAGTTTGAGTACTAAGAGTTCTCTGTGTTAATCTTATCTATTTTTTTAATAATAGTATATAAGTGTGCCACTAAAAATGAACTGATATCTCGTTATTTCAGCCTTGAAATTCGCCTTACCTGAGATTCTCTCTTTGTTGATCTGTTTTCAAATACAAAACTAGTTTCAAATCGGTAGCAGATTTCGACAAGGATGTTTTTTATTTTCGTTCTCGAATAATAATATCATGCAGACACAAGTCGATCTTGTTTTTTTTATACGAACATTCCTTGTATATCGACAACAAAAACATTTTTTCAACTTATAAATAACATGCTTGTCGAAATATTTGTTTCTCATAGGTAAACCAGAGTTGAATTCAATGCTGTTATGCTTATTTTTATTAAAAAGGAACCAAACACAAAACAAAAAACAATGACAAATAGGATAAAGTAGAGCAAATAAATGGAATAGAACGACAAGCAAACAGAGAAAAAAAAACGTGAAGAAGAAGAAAAACAACGAAAAGCGGAAGTATTCATGATTAAGTTTTCAAACAAACACAAATGGATAAATAGTACAAGAATGATTTATCTGAATGGAATGTTCATAAAGGAGAGAGAAAGAAAGACCATGCAAGAAGACAAAAACAGAACAAGGAGACGTATCTGACATGTATATTTAGATTTCAATTTGATCCTAAATTTAAGAAGAAAAAAAAAGAAAAGTTTAAAATGAAATTTTCGTTTGATTGTTTACTTTTAACAAATCGGGATGTTGATGATCAATATGATTGAGAAAATGTTGGTGATTATTAATGACTTTATAATTACATTTCGAACATTGGTAAAAAATCGAACGAGTTTTATCAAAAGCTACAAAAGAACAGAAAATTTAAAAATCAACAATCCTTGATCGTTTTATTTTTACTTGTCGTAAATTGTTTCATCAATGGATTATTTTCTAACCATTGTGATTCTAAAATAAACATATTTCATAAATCATCAATTCTCGAAAATAACTTTTCGTTTTTCTCTACTAACCATAATCAAACATATCATCCGTGGGTTGATTATCATCATTTTCAATATCACTATTATATTTTTTCTCAAAATCCATTCGACCTTTGATTAAAGCATGACCTTTACGATGAAGAAGTAGATCAGATAAATCATCAGCTTCATAATCACATTGTCGACAACGTAGATTATTATTCGATGTACGTGCATTGCTTTTCTGTTTTTCGTTAGGTTCATCTTGTTGATTTTCATCGACAATAATTTCATCTTCTTCGTCTTCTTCTTCGTCGTCCAATGCTTTTTGTTCGATGACTTTATCTGATGAAATTGCTTTATTATTACCGATAATCAAACCAAGACTCTAAAACAAACGAATAAATAGAAAATTAAATGATTTTTTTTGTCGAATTTCTTACTTCCATAACTTTCGCCATGGCTTTTCGTCCGACGAGGACCGGGCCTTGATGATTACAGATTTTCATATGTTTTTTAACATCACATTTCCATTTCGATTTAAAATTACAATTAAAACAATGATATGGACTCTCAGATGAATGAACAATTAAATGACGACGTAATTCAGCCATTGAATTCGCCGAAAATGGACATTGCTGACAGGATAATGTTCGATCACGTGTATATTTCATTGACGAAAGTTTTTCTTGTACATCAGCACCAAAAAATGAATAATCCTCTTCGGTTAATGGCGGTGGTGCTAATGTTCGATCATCAGTACCTTCATATTTCGCTTTTAATGTTGTTTGAAAGAGATATTTATCGGGCAGTTCAACAATTTTGGCTGTATCATGAGCATGTTGTTTTTTTACATGTTTTTGAACGTCCCATTTCCAACTCGATGCATACGGACATGCCGAACAATGATAGGGTTTATCTCGTGCATGATGACAACGCATATGTTGGATTAATTCACTTCTCCATCGGCCACGATAATCACACCAACGACATTGAAAATTTCGTTCTTCTTTTTCGATTCGTCGCTGTTGTTGCTGTTGTTGTGGTAGTGATGGTGGTTGTTGTTGTTGTTGTTGACGTAGATGTGCATTGACTGATCCATTGGCTGCAGCGACCATTGCAGCAACAGCTTGCATACGTTGTTGAGAAGGAGATGATGGTCGTGGCGATGATGAGGTTGACGATCGTGATGAGTTCGGCGAAGCTGATTGTTGAACTAAAGCCGATGCTTGTTTGAGTAAATCTAAATTGGGATTGACGGGTAAATGCGGTAGACGTGGTGAATAGTTAAATTTTGGTTGAAGCAATAATGATGGATTGAGAAACGATGAGAACATGGGATGATGTGGAAAGAATGGAGATGGAAAGTACATTGATGGTGGTATTGGCAGAGGCATAGGGGATGTTGATGACGGTATTGTTGATGCTGAAAATGGATTTTTTGAATCAGATTTAAAACGTTTGTAGTCCATTTGTTCATCATCATTATCGGATAAGATCGAATTTTGACTTTGTTCTTCATCGGATTGAGTCTTTTTGAGATTATCATTTGATGTTGTCGACGAGATCGATTGTCGATCAGCATGTTTATTCGGTTTCGGCAGGTCCATCATTGAACGTGCTTGATCACGATCACGTTTTTTATATGGATTTATTAAATTTACACCTTTACCACCGCAAGCATGTGCACGATCCCAATGTTTAGCAAGATCCCATCGCCATTTATATGTTAACGAGCAAACTAAACATTTGAATGGCCGAGATGTTGAATGTGATGCTGCATGTTTTTGTAGTTCAGTTGGCCAACGTCCGACGAAATCACATTGAATACATTTTAATGGATTAACCGGATCGCTGAGATTCCATTCTTCGTTTTGTTGAGCAACATTGGTATTTCTCGGTGGTGATTTGCCGGCAATTTCATTTTCTAATTCTTCGAGATGATTTTTCAAGAAATGCTCATTAATCGTGTCGATTGAGAGAAATTTTTGTTCACAAATCGAACAAATGAAGATTTTCTGTCCGTAGGAATTATGCGGACTTGATGATGATGTTTCATCGGAACTATCTCGTTCTTCATCATCGTCACTCTCATGTTCATCATTGGATTTCATTCGAAGATCTAATGGTGTTTGATCATTGGCGGGATTTGCTGGTGCCATTAATGCTGCTGATTTCAACCATGCATAGGGATTAAATGGAAATGCTGAATGTTGAGCAAGTGTCGATTTCATTGTCGATAGAGATGTACTTGTTGGGAACATTTCATTTGAAACTGTATGAATAATTTTCGATTGAGACGATTTCGATGGACGTATTGTAACGGGTGCGTCAAGTGGAGGTGGTTCTTCGTCGTTATGTTTTTCTTTCCAATGTTTATTTAAACTTTTTCTCCATTTGTATAAATTACCACATAATGAACAAGCAAATTTTAGATATTCAAATGAAGTTGATAGAGGTCAATGATTGATAAATATTCATGTGTGTTTACCTGAACTAGCATCATCAGGATCGGGTACACGACGATATCGAGCTGGATCAACAGACACGTTATACGGACGTTTACGATCGGGAACAATCGACGATGATGATGTTTGTGCGGGTGTTGTATACGAATGAGATGAAGTAACGGATAGATTAAGATTTTTATTTAGATCAGTTAGAGGATTCTATAAGAGAGAAGAAGAAAAAAAGAGAGAATATAAATGCCGATTGGTGGAAAAAAAAGAATGAAGAAGTAATGCCATCCGCTTTCTCTTATTCTCTCTCTCTGTCTGTCTCTCTTTTTCTCTTCGTTTTTTTATGAGCATCCAATAATAATAACCATGACCGAGAAATTGATCTTTCGGTCAGGTATCCGTATGGCAAAAAAGAATAAGAAAATCGAATAATTTTGACGTTAAACGAAAAAAGGACTGTCTGATTGTTCTAGTCGTCAAGAAATGGGTCTCGTTTATTCCAAATACGATCTATACACATATATATAGAAGAGATTCGAATAAGAAGAAGAAGAAGAAGAAAAATGTCGAAAAATAAAACATTAAGATACATTACACTTCTCAAACTAAAATAGAATTACATGCGTGAGCGCAAGTTCTCATATTCGCTTCATGTAAAAGAGACATTTAACCGAAAGTTTGTTTGTTATCATTGCTTTTCAAAATCATCATTACTCAGATTAAAATCAAGAGCGAAAAAAAACGAAACAGACACCTGCCTTACAAAGCAAGACAAATGATAAGAGATGATTTTCTTTTTCATTTTTCTGTTTCTTCTTTCAAATTTTTCTTCTTCTTTCTTTTATTATCCTATCAAAGTTTCACACATCATTAATGATTTTTTCTCTCGTGCGAAAAATTGAAATATCTCTCAATGCACACATACGTTCTACAGATTAGTCTGTATAGAAGTGTTGTTCTGACGTTGGCACGAATCTCAATCATAAATATGATCCGTTTTTATGGTCAAAAAAAAGGCCAATACTGTACAGGTCAATCGCATGTAATTAATAATCGAACGAGCTGCTGCTGCTGCTGCTGCTCATTTTTCAAAATATATCAGTAACAGCAGCATCAGCAAGTGATTTGAATATCTAGTCATCTCATTAAATTATATCATAAAGAAAGATCAAACGATCAATATTCAAGTAGATTTATGGTAAAACAAGTGTCAACTTCAATTATAAGATGATGTTAAGATGGAAATTTAATATCCGAAATAGTTTCTTTTAAGAAAATGAAGTCATTTTGAAAGACAAATCTACTTGACTCGAATCTATTGTATCACATATGCTTATGATTATGAAAAGATAAGTCAACTCGATTCTTACCTGTTCATCATCTGAATTTTGTTCATCATTGTCGAATAGAGTCGAAATTTGTTCTTTGCTTTCATCAATATTCAATTGATGTTCATCATCATCATTGTCGTCATCATCGACTAATTCTCGTTCGAATTCATCACGTTCTGTTGTTGTTGATTGAACAAGAAATTGAGATTTAACAGGTGAAAACAGCGAGGCTGAAGATTGTTGTTGTTGATTGCTGAAAAAAGGCAAAAAAAATTCAAATAACTAACTATGAATCAATAGATTTTTGAACTAGTTTACTGATGAGAATTTAAATGTAATTGAAAATCATCGGATGATGTTGAATAGAATCGACATGTTTCACAAAGAAAGATTTCATCTTGTTCATGTTCGAATTTCATATGAGTTTTAAATTCGTTAATTATTGACGAAGAAAAATCGCATTGATCACATTGACGAACAAGTCGAGAACGAGGCGCCAATTGTTTTCGTCTGCAAACACGAACATCAACAAAAGCAACGACACTTGACATCGATTATTTACCTGCTAGTTCGGCCGGGATTCGTATGAATCTTAATTGGAATTGATTTGTCTTCGCAATCACTAGAACAAATCACACATCGATTTGATATCATATCTTTATTTAGACAAAAAACAAAATAACAACGCAACAAAAAGGTGTTGTTGAATATTTCTCTTTGATTACGCTTGAACATCGAAGATTAGCAGTTTAATTAGAAAACAAAAAACACATAGACTCATATTCACCGAGAACAAGAGACATTTATTCGTTTTTTTTTTTTGCTGTTCTTTTTTATCTTTAGAATAGATCGATGAACTAGACACATTGTTTGATTGTATTCAATGATAATTCATTTTAGTTCGACATCAACCAGGCATGACATTAGACCATTTACTCTCTGTTACATCGGGTCGATCTTCTCGTTTTCTTTTCTTTTCCTTTCTATTCGATTTATTCATTCATTTTTCAGTATGTCTATGTTCACAATGCGATTTAAAGGGGCGTTATTAACCGATATAGATTGAGAGACGAGAAAGAGACACGATCATTCATTCATTTTGCTTGAACATCGTTCAATGAGAGAAAGAAAAGACATTTTCGTTCGTGTTGTATTCGTTATCTAGTACCGATATCAACTAAAATGCCCCCGAAAGGCATTTTTATGGATATAATACATACCGTTCGATACGCATCGATAATTAAACAATGGAAAGGAAAAAAAAACATCAACGAAAAGAATTCATTCTCTTTGACATCGCGACCGATTAATTACTTTCTGTTAGTTCAATTTTCAAACTGACACCAGATATTTCTCATGTACACATAAAAATGAAATCGATGGATTAGCGCCTAGGTACTGGTACTGTACTACTACTGATGATGAACGCGATGCCGAGACTTAATGTATACATAAGGACATGGAACTAATCCCTTGTGTTGAACATGACATGTAAATATCGAATGAATTCGAACTTTGTCTTTTTTCTTACCTTATATCATCGGAATTTGGATGAAAATAATCCATCATTTGATTATTATTTCTATCAAAATGATGATGACGTCTAGAAAAAAGAAACAAACACACATACGTATATTTCAAATGAAGGTTGACATCGAATAGAAACTAAAAGAAAATCACGCACAAACGAAATATTTGTGTACATAAAAAAAGAAGAAGAAGAACGAAATTGTTTTCCGGAAGCCAAGTTTAATCATTAGAAGCACGTTCGAGAGTGTGGGTGGTACCCAAAAAGGAAGAAGATTTTTATTTATATGAACCAATAGGAATCGAAAGAAAATCGGAATGCCAATAAGCTTATTTTACCTTTTTTCTCTTCGCTATCCTATATTACTAATCAGTAATGAGAAGAAAACAACAACAACAACGATAAATGACGACAATCCAATTCTGTTTTCCTTTTAAACATTGCCGCGATACGGATCAATGATTTTCACTTTACCTTTTTTTCTGGTAACTGCAAGCAGCAGATGATGTTTTCTTTTTCTCTCTCTCACTCGCTTTCTGTCCATGCAGTCAAGTTTTTCGTTTTCTCTCTCTCTCCTTACACCTGTCTGTTTATTGTTCTCTATTCGAATAATCGGTAACAAAAAAAAAGAAGCTCGAAAGAAACGAAAGAAAATACAAAACGAGGATTATTATCCTTCGTATTTTCAATACCAAAATAAAAACATATTACCTTACCTTTGATAGGTAGAAGTATTGACTGCTACTGTAACATCATCAGTTGCTAGCATCATCATATATGTATATGTTTCTATGCACGTTTTATGTGCTTCTATCTGAATGATAAATAAAACGAATGACAGAAAAAAAGAGAATACATCAATCTCTGTCTCCTTTCTCTCCCTCTCGTTTTGTCTATCTTCTTTTTTAATCTATCGAATGTAAATCATAAGAACGACAAAAAAATCCATTTAGATGAGAAAAGGAGAGAAATCTGCACTGCTGTTCTATGTATATGTGCGTTCACCGAGAGATAATTATGAGAATAAGGAGCAAACGTATGATGTTGTGGACATTCATTTCGTTCGTTCTGTGTGTCTCTTCTCCTCGTTTTCGAATGACTAAACTGTAATATCTCATCTTTTTTTCTTCATACATACATTGATAGATGTATTGAGAGGTTCAGACGACAACCAGACCAGACCAGACAGATAGTCAGTCATCGGCAATGATCATATTAAGAGAATGAAAGATACTGAAAGGGAAAAAACGAAAAAAAAAGAAGAAATTCTACCAATCGCTAGCATGTATATCAACCGTCACGGATGAATGCGTTCTTCTTAACTGCCACGAACATTATATTATACTTCTACTGGTGGCTCTTCTTTTCGCTCTCTCTCATTCTTTCGTCTTTCTTTACCCATCCCCTCCTTCTCTTATTTGCTTACCTGCTCGACTGCAAAAACATCGCATATCAATCGATTCGTTGCAAATCATGATGACATCCATCCATTATTCTTCTTCCCACTCTCTCTTTCTCTCGCTCTATCTTTTTCTTCCCTTTTACCGGCAAATTTTCGATGCTTCAGGCAGATTGACGATGATAGAAGAAAAAAAAAAGAAAAGAAAAAAGATAAATATGCGTGTCTATGTACAGTGGGATTGGTGCGTGTGGAATTGAAAATAAGCACCTTCGATTCTTTCTCTCCAATCGAATAATATACAGATGAAAAACAGATAGGTGCGATGACAACTATGAATATATAGCCTACGGATAAATATCGACGACATAAAATCGTCATTTATTTTCAAGAGATAAATCCGTTGCACATCATAAAATTATCCTCACGCGATTGTATTCTTAACGAGTTAAAAATAACAGTGAAAAGATAAAATAAAAAGAAAAACGACGAAACGATCAAGATCAACGGATGACAATCGTTATTGTTGTTTCTCGTCATTCAAAGAAACATTCTTGCACATTCAACGGATTGACAAAGAGATGTTAGACTTAGAAAAAAAAAGGATTCATTGCATACAGTAGGAGGAGGAAGCAGAGGCAATGTTCAGAGTAAATCTATGCGTGTGCGTGTGTACATTTTCTCTCTGACTCGGAATTCAGTCGTTGTATTGTGTCAACAATTAGAAAAGAAAAAGAAGAGAGAGAAAAAAAAGCGAACGAAATGACAACGAAGAAGACCGAGAATCATCCTTTAGATGATTATATATCTCCGTTGACAGTAATGCAGTATACGATTGTCTTCTAAAGCTTGACATTTCTCCTAGCAGACACGTTCTTGGGAAGTGTAGGTGAATACAATAGTGAAAGAGACGAAGAAGATGATGATGACACATAAAACAA
>ERZ778020.1468-NODE-1468-length-20269-cov-3.680271_pt1 | contig 20269 bp, 13 predicted proteins | sample MGYA00375750_ERZ778020 | MGnify/ENA primary metagenome ERZ778020 (study PRJEB29350, sample SAMN05389818) | bioreactor metagenome | isolation source: Ammonium sulfate bioreactor | place: South Africa: University of Cape Town | collected 2014-03-17 ...
TGTTGATTTGTACAATTCATGATAACAAAAGCAAATTCACTGGCAGATGATACTATTATGATGAATTTCGAACTATCGTCCACGATATTTATACATACGAACCGCCGACGCCCGATCGTTCTTTGACAAAACGGTCGTCGTCATGTTGCATGTGATGTGATGAGTCATTGTTTATTTAAACGGAGTAGTTGAAATGAAATTATCGATTAAGATAATCTCGATGAACGACTATAATCATAAGTCTCGGATCGGAAGTTTATCGTGTTGATAAAAATCAGGAAGTCAGACATCCATTGGGGAATCAATTGAGAGTTTTGTTATTTTCTTCTTTTTTTCGAACCGAAAGCTATTAACGATTTCTAATCGAGAGACAAGACAAAAAAGATGAGAGAGAGAGAGAGAGACAGAAGAATAAATATATATTTAAATTAGCCAAAGAACACGCCGACTTTAACGAAGGAAACCTTCAATTTATGATTTGACATCAATTGTTAGAAAATCAAAAGAACACTTGACCTTGTTGAACATATACGTATATATATATATATATATTAGGAAAAGCAAAACAAAATGAGGTTGAGGAATTTTATTCTGGTTCTCCGGCACAATCAGACACAATATATTGATTCTGATGATAATGACGGGTGTTATTAATTTCGTCAGAATATTTTTTTTATACGATGGAACAAAAAAAAGAAAGAAGATATTCAATCGAATAATCTGACTTGAAATTTCTCTTTCGTTTGTTCTAACGTCGGCCATACTTGAATATGTATGGTACATGTTGTTCTTGCATAAGTTTTTGTAAAAGCATCGTAAGCCATGCACGCGCAAATGGATTGGTTTCGACTAATGTTTTGAGTGATGATGATAAACGAACAGGTTCATTTTTATTATCAAATGATGATGTATCGGTGAATGAATTGAATTTTAAGTGCGGTCTTTGTGAACGTTTATTCAGTGTTGGCAATGAATCTTCGAATGACGATGATGATGATGATGATGAATCATCGTTATTGTTCGCTCCGATAAACATATCCGAAATATCATTATCAACACTCGGCACTGGACGATGTTTGAAGAGCCTGAGCGACGAAGATAGATCAGCAGTAGACGGAGAATACGATACTGATGCTGATGGATAACCATGTATACATGTCGAAGATATAAACAAGGAAATAATAAGTGAAACAACGCACATAGCCAGAGTGTCGAAAAACATGATGAAACAAAATAATAAGGACAAGGATTCAAGCAAATTTATTCGTAGATATTCTAAAAATAATATAGAATAGAAATCAATATATTAGCAATGAAAAAAAAACTAAAACAGACTTATTTTTTGTCTCGCGCATATATATATATTCATCTCTCATTTGTTTGAATGTAATTTAAAAATTCTCAAGAGGTATGACAACAACGAGTGTGAATCAGCAGTAGGGCATTCTTTTTCTATTGACATCAATTGCGATTCTCTTTCATATGTTGAATAATTTCAAATAACACAAACTGGGAATATGACGAAGAGGAAAACTCACACATACATAAAAAAACAAAAACTACTATTTCAGATAAAAGAAAATCACTCTTTGGACATGTCACATCAGGCGATTTTGCATACATGCAATCATCAAAAGACAATCTAATGGAAATGTCAAATATCAATCAGAATTTGACTGATTTTATTCTTCTTTTTATTCTTCTTCGCCTAGCTACTACCTATTTATATGAGTAGAATGTGAATAGAGTGATTTGAACTATCCGAAGAACGAGAGAGAAAGAGAAATAGAAAGAAGAGAGAACAAGTGATTCTCTCTCTCTCTTCCTCCTTCTCTTCTCTTCTCTATGCCGTTCTCGACCTACGCATTTTTATTATTCGAAATTCTCCACATGGAATTAGCTGAATTAAATATGTAATAATTATATGAAGGAGTAAAGAAATGACAACATAGAAAAATTGAAGCTCGTTTAAATATGCAATGTGGGTGGTATGAAAGCAAAATTTAATCAATAAAACACCAGATTCAAACGCCATCACAGAAACAAAACAAACCAGACATACATATATATATATATAAACGAGTCGTCAATACTCAAATGTGTTATGTCACAATCAACAAATGTGACTTCATTACTGAGACTGAGAAGCGTTTCAAGATTACCTTGACTATGTATTATAAATAAAGAGAAGAAGATAGCCGATTTCCTTTTTGAATTTATTTAGGCATTATTCTCGTATATTTACCATTGTGTTTATAAAACATTTATAGTTCTATTAATGATAGTTGAATAAGACAAGAAAAGATGCATAGAAATGGAACATAATTGATTGATAGATTCTTTTCTTTCGAAGACAAAACAGAAAATCATATAATAGTATTAAAAGAGAAATGTATTTATATTGAATCGTGTCGAGAAGTCTAATAAGATAAATATGTTGAGCAACATATGTCACTTTAGATGTGTTCTTTGACGACTGAAGAGAGAGAGAGAGAGAGAGAGAGAGAGAGAGAGAAAATATGAAGAAATACAAATGAAACTGTGGGAGTGTAAAGTATTTTAATTGTCACTTCTTGTTATCTGTCCGTGTGCGTCTATTTTTACAATGATAATCAAATAAAAAAAGAAATTCTCGAGAACAGTTTTCTCTTTCTATTTCTCAATTGATTTCCGTTTAGTCGATTGAAATCTCTAAAGAAAATAAAAATCTATCTAATGAATATTATCATCATCATCAAGTATCATTAGAAAACATGTTTTTTTTCGTATTCGAATATATTTTCTGTTGTCAAACATAAAAAAAATGTTGTTTTTTTGTCTCTTTCCAATAGATTTGATTCGATTTGAGCAACGGAAATAGTCTGTCGTTAAGGAAACATCACTAGCATATTACTAATGGTAATATTCATTCGTCGAACATTTTTTATTTTCTTCAATGAACTGAACAACAAATTATAAGGCGAACGAAAAAAAAAATAGGAAAAGAAAAAGCAAATAAAGAAAATTCCAAGTTCTTACCTATAATTATCGTCAAATTCAATTAGATTTATTTGACAGAGCTTATTCGAAATTTGTTTTTTTTATTATGTATAGGCAGAAAAAAAACACACACACAATATTCATATGTAGCCTTTATCAAGTAGAAAACCGGTTAATACAAGACCAATTGAACAAAATAGAAATGATACCCATGCAAAACAACCGATGATTGTCGAAATAACGAGTGTAGATGAGATTTTACTTGATAATTGACTGGCTTTTTCAAATTCATTTTCACATGATGTTCTTCTCGGCAGGAATTAAATCGAATTTTTTTTAAATTTAAGTGATGGGTAATACGTATGCAACGGTGAATGAAAGGAAAAAAGAATGGCTTCGTCAATGGGCAAAGATTATGTTGATTATTGAACAGTCGGTTTCGAGAAAAGAACGTCTCGCTCAACAATCGAATTATTCGAAAAAAATGCCCGATGGTTCACGAGTTTTAGTAACTCGATTGATACAAACGGTAGAGAAAAAACAACAAAAATCAATTTTTTTTTAAATCAAATTTTCTTTTATCTCGATTATCTAGCCGGAAGAACGAACGGGTATTGAATCAATGCGAACGATCTACTACGAACAATTACGACGACATTTAGAACCTGAAAACATTTCGATACAATCACGAACGAAATCAATAGCTGCTAATTCTCAACATAGTTCATCTTTATACGGAACAAATAGTGGCAAAATTAAAACTAATCACATTCGAAATCCTAGTTTTGGTTCATTTGAAGCGACTACACTCACATAATTTCTTCTTCTTCTCATATGTATATGCTTTAATATAAAAGACAAATAAAGATGACGTTAGTAATCAATGTTAATTTTCCATTGGTCGACTAAAATAAATGTAAAGAAGATAGATTGCTTGCTTGCTGCCGCTATTGATTTTTGCTACTCTGTTGTTCGATAATCTAAATTTGAGAATCTCGAATTCATGCTTGAACTTGCTCAAAATTTAATTTTAAATGAAGATGCACTCAATAGTCTACCTGAAAATAAACGACCGGTGTTTATTTACGAATGGCTTTGTTTTTTAAATAAAGTTCTTGCTGCTGCACAAAAGAATGATATTCGTGAATGTCAACCACGCATTGTCGAACAACTCATGCAACAAATACAATACGGACCTGGTCCACCTATTCGAACATTAATCGGTCGAAATCTTGCAACTTTATTTAGTGTTGGCGATCCATTTCCATTGTTTAATACTGTGAATCGTTGTAATGATACATTGAAATCAAAAGATGACACAGCTAAATTAGCAACCGTTGTTGTTATCGGTTCATTATACGAACGACTCGGTCGATTAGTCGGTCGATCGTATGAAGAAACTGTACAATTACTATTAAAAACACTTAAAAATGGTGATTCACAAATGCGTTGCGAGATTATGTTTACATTCGAACGCATTGTCAATGGTCTTGGTTCGGCTGGTAATAATCTTCATCGAGAAATATTCAAAGTTGCTAAAACTCATGTTTGCGATCGATCAATGCCCGTTCGATCGGCTGCAGCGACGTGTCTCATTGCGTTGATCAATCAAAATAATTTCATGTACACAACCGAATTAGAAAGCAATGTCACATTAGGTTTTCGTGCATTGGACGGTTCAAATTATGAAGTACGTTGTTCGATAGCCAAATATTTAGCTGCTCTATTAGCTGCAACACAAGAAACAACAACAAATTCAAGTCAAAATACAATGACAAAATCGAACACGAATGCAGCAAATGCGAAGAAAATCAAAACGGAAGATATTCTCAATTATCTTGCAGGTGGTTTTCTACGTGGTAATATTGGATTTTTAAAATCGAACACAACTGAACGTATCAAAGGTCCAACAAGTGTTCAACGTGAAATTCGTATTGGTGTAACACATACATACGTTGAATTAGCTCTGGTTCTTGGCACAACATGGATCGAACAGAATCTTTCGTTATTTATCAATCATGTTCTCGAATTAGCCGGTAATCCACGTGCATCAACATCACATGTCGATGCTGTCTATTCGAGAAAATGTATTACATTCATTCTTCGTTCACTTGTTGGTTCACGTCTCGGTGAAAAAGCTCAATTTGCAGCTGCCAAAGAACTTGCTCATATCATTACACGTTATACGACACCACAATTTGTTCAAATGAATTCTCCATCATCACCAACATCAAACAATGATCTCAATATATCAACTGGTTCATCATCATTAAATTCAAGTACGAATTCGATGATGTCATCAACGAATACCTATGAATCATCATCATCAAACATTGAATATACTCAACATATACTTATTTGTGCTTTACATGAACTTAGTTTACTTGTTCAAAGTCTTGGAACATCGACAAGTCTATTAATTCAAGATAGTTGCAATGGTTTAATCGATACACTTTTCTTAGTCATTCTCAATCTATCGCATTCAGTTCGATTATCAGCTGCTTGGTGTCTTCGATCGATTACCACAGCTCTCCCATCGCTTATGACGCCATTAATCGATCGGTGTCTCGAGAAAATGAAAAATCTTGCTAAACAATCGACATCATACAATACCGATGCCATGTCTGGCTTTGCTCTTGCTCTGCAAGCTCTACTCGGTGCTGTCTATCGTTGTCCGTTGGGTATACCATCACAACGAGCGAAGACTATCTTTGATTTTGCCGATGATCTTCTTCGAACAGCAACAGCATCGACTGCTGGTCAACAACAATCACTCATACCTCGTGTTATTCTTCAACGAACACATACAGCTTGGCAATTACTGGCTGCATGTTGTACACTTGGTCAAGAAGTGATTAAAAAATTCGTGCCAAGACTCGTTCTTCTTTGGCGAAATGTTTTTCCACGTTCACAATCCGATTTCGAACAAGAAAAACAACGTGGCGATTCGTTTACATGGACTCTATCGTTCAATCAACGTTCAGGTGCATTGTGTTCAATGATTTCATTTCTAAATAATTGTACACATGGTGACGAACATTTGATAACCGATGATCTACTCAAACGAATGTTAAATCCGATTGAAAATGCAATCGTTGTTCTTTTACATATACCAAATCTAATTAAACAATTCGGTGCACAATTAAAAGCACCAACAGCTATGTTTCGTTTGCGTTTATATGAACTTCTATCATTGATACCGATTAAATTCTATGAACAACATTTTAAAGTTCTATTACGAGAATTAGTTGCTGAATTTACATTGACAGATAATTCAGCTAATACAACAACATCATTACTTCGTTCGGTATGTCATGATAATGATAGTGTTCTACTTGGCAATTGGCTTCAAGAAACTGATTATCAAATGATTGAAGAACAATTACAACCGAATTCAGCTAGTGGTTCAGGTGCACTTGAACATGATGAAACATATTTATATCGTCGTGATACAAATTTAACATCGTTCAATATCATTAACTATCTATTTCGTTCATCAACAAATTCGGATAATAATTCAAGTAATACGTATTATTCACGGCCGGCTGAATTTAATATTCCTGGGCCACTTCCACTCGGTGTATCGGTGATCGATGCGTCGATACTTCTCTATGGTGCAATGTTTCTTCGTGTACCGAATAAACATCGTTTGAATATGTTACAACATTTTATTGAAACAATTAAACAATCGAAAGGTCCTCGACAAGAAGCTGTACAAGTGAATATATTTACAGCTGTGCTAACAGCATTGAAAACACTCGCTGAAACGAAACAATCATCGGCAATCGACGATGAAAATGTGAAAAAATCAGCGTGTACTCTCGTTATGCAAACATTGAGTCATCCGAATCCAATTCTACGATGTGCAGCTGGTGAAGCACTTGGCCGTTTGACACAAGTCGTTGGTGATAATCGATTTGTTGCTGAAATAGCACAGATATGTTTCGATCGGCTGAAAGAGTTTCGTGATGTACCATCTCGAACAGGTTATTCCTTAGCATTAGGTTGTCTACATCGGTATGTTGGCGGTATGAGTACAGGACAATATTTAAATTTATCCGTATCAATTCTTCTCGCACTTGCACAAGATCAATCGGCATCGACCGTTCAAGTTTGGGCATTACATGCTCTTGCATTAGTTGCCGATTGTGGTGGACAAATGTTTCGTTCGTATGTTGAACCATGTCTAGCATTGATCTTGAATCTTCTTCTGTCAATTCCTCAATCACAATCTGATGTATTTCAATGTTGTGGACGTTTACTCGGTGCATTAATGACAACGATGGGTCCTGAATTACAAACAAATACAAATTATATTTCAATTCTACGTTCATCATGTTTAACAGCCAGTAGTCTATTACAAATGCATATGGAACCGATTGTTCAAGCTGAAGCTATTCAAGCTCTACAACAATTACATTTATTTGCGTCACGACATGTTAATCTGTCGACATTAGTTCCCGAATTGATACAAGCATTGAAAACACGAGATTTATCGTTACGACGTGCATGTGTATCTTGTTTACGACAATTGTCTCAACGTGAAGCCAAAGAAGTTAGTGAATATGCCAAAGGTTTTATGAAAGAACGTGCACAAGATACATCGACAGGTCTTTCAGAATTTCGTAGTCTTGAAGAGTTACTTTTCTCAATGCTTGATACGGAAACTGACGCTAAATTATGTTCGAATGTTCAAGATACACTTGTCTATATGTTACAAGCTTTAGGTGCAAATAATCTCACACATTGGCTACAATTATGTAAAGATGTTCTTGCAGCAACAACTGAAACATCAGGCACAGGACCATTGTCCGATAATGATAAACAAACAAGTTCATCTTCACGAACAACAACAGCAACAGCAGCAACAACAACAACTTCGGCAGTCAGTTCTTCTGCTGCTCGAGGAGGAGATGATGATGAAGATAGTTTTGGTCTTGATAATGATGATAATGATTATGCAGATACAGGTGGTGATGAACAATTACAAACATCGTCGAATCAAAATACAGTTCGTCGTGCAACATCATCAGCTAAATGGCCAACGAAAGTGTTCGCTGCTGATTGTGTACAAAAATTAATTTCGTTCTGTGAACAAACATCATCAGCTAAACTTCATTTCGATTATATCTCAGCTAAAGAACGTATTCGTACGAATTCAAATGAAGATTATCTTGTCATACATTTGAATACTTTAATCACATTTTCATTCATGTCATGCACATCAACAAGTGATCAATTGCGTTTATCGGGCTTATCTTTACTCAAACAGATCATTGTCAAATTTGCAAATATACAAGAAGATATCGATCTACCTGGCCATGTTATTCTCGAACAATATCAAGCACAAGTTGGTGCTGCATTACGGCCAGCTTTTTCTCAAGATACATCATCACATGTCACTGCGCAAGCATGCGATGTTTGCAGTACATGGATATCAAGCGGTGTCGCACAAGATCTCAATGATTTACGACGTGTTCATCAATTACTTTTATCGTCATTACAAAAATTTACATCGATACAACAACATAAAAATGATACGTCAATGATTTACAGTGAAAATGCATTGACAATTGAAAATCTCGCTGTTTTAAAAGCTTGGGCTGATGTTTACAATGTTGCTACACTTCGTCAAAATCAAGAGAAACATAGTCGAAATAGTAATATATTAATACTTGTTCAACCTGAATTGAATGTTCTCATTCATCATTGGCTTGCTGCATTGACTGATTATGCGTTTCTGATTCTTCCAAATGAGTTCGTTAGTAATAATATGACGAATACTAATCCCGATGAAAATACGAGCGGTGGCAATTTCTATTCAGCTGAATCAAATATTGATCTAACACGAAAGATTTACAAAGCCAATTGGTCATCAATTATGCAAGCAACAACGCAATGGTTGTCGGAACATCATTATGAACTTGAAAGTCTTGCAGCTAATCAAAAATCGATCGGCTATCGACAACGTGATGTTCTTATGACGAAATTTCTAACATCGACTCTGACAAATAAAATTCGAACATTTCCAGAAAAGAAAGAAGAAATCTTTGCAATGCTATTGGGTTGTTGTATTGAAGCATTATCGATTTCGGTATCTGAACAAACAGAAGAAACAATCGAAACTATCCTATCATCAGTTATGAATCTTCTACAAGCAGAAATTACGACTAGTCAATTGACAATGATTATTTGTATTGAAATACTCAATGTTCTTCATCGGTAATTGACTTGAAAATTAACTAATTCATTATATTATTATTTTCTTCTTTGTGTTTAGATTGTATTTTGTTCGTACGGATCCCAAAACTCATTTATATATTCTCAAAATAGTCGATAAAATCTTTCATATTGTCCCATTATGTTCACAGATAACATCCGTAGCCAGTGAAGATCGTCTTGTACCTGGCGAATCATTTCTTTTTGCTTCATTAGAATTACTTGTTTGCGTTCTTCTAAGTTACTATCCAAACATAGCTGGTGATCTTCAATTAGGACCTATTTTTCAATTAAAATTATCAATGAAATCGAGTTCAGAAATTAATGAATTAATTCTCGAAAATGTTAAACTTCTCAGTGAATTAATTACTCTATGTACTACGGATGAAGGTAGAAGAATACGCTGCTATTGTCTAAAAATGATAATAAAAAAACGAAAATCGATTGTTTAGGTCTTCAAGCATTGATACCTGTTGTTGTTCATTTACTTTTAACAACTAGTTCCGTTCTTCTTGCAACAAAAACCGATGATCAAAATCAATTATTATCAGCAATAAATCAATCGATTGAAAATATCTTTTCAACATCGATTGACAAAAATATTCGACGTTGTACAATCATTACAATACTTAATCTAAGAACTAATCGTAAGACAATCGATTATTTGATTTGAAGAGTTTATTTGAATATTTTTTTCCTAGTAACAACGAAAGGTATTTCTGATCATGGACATTTTGTTCAATGTTTAACAACATTGATTCTTAATTCAAATGATATGAATTTAAGTGAAGAATGTATTGATTTCTATCGAAAAGCATTCGATGATACTGAAACTGAAGTAAATAGTTGTTTTTTTTCTTCTTACTAAAATTGTTCACATGTTTATCTGTTAGACACATATTCGCATATTGCAATGTCTAAATCAATTATTTCAATCGTCGAATGTGTCTCTTCGAAATCAATTCATTCAAATCTTTACACCTTTATTATTGAATGAATTAAAAACATCAACTGATAATTCGCCACAACAAATTCGAATTGAAATCTTGAAAATATTCGAAACACTCTTGTCAATTGTTGATTCGACTTTACGTATGACATAAAAAACATTTTGTTTTTATATATTTTTTCTCTTTCTCTCTCTGCAGGTCTACGGTTAGCTTCATTAATCATTCCATTATTTATTAATTTTCTTCCCGATGCAACAATAACAACAACAACAACAACAAAATCATCGAACGCACGTTTCGTTACCTATGTTATCGAACGTATTCAATATTTGATCCCAATTTATTCGAATGAATTTCGTCTTATTCTTCAAACATTACCCGATCTTCGAACGAAACTTGAAAGTGCAATACGTCGACAACAACAAATCAAACAGCAAAAAGAAGAACGAGATGCCAATTCATCATCAAGACAATACATATCGTCAATGAATGCAACAGTACAAGCACCAACACTTCCTCTTCGCATTGACTTTTCGAATTTTAAATCTTAAATTTTTTGCTTTTCCTTTTTTTTCTTATCTGTAGTTATATATATAGTCGAAATATTAGTCTTCTGATCTGATAAATATTCTTTGATAGACACAAGTGTCCTATGAAAGTCTGTTTTATTTAGTCAAATCAAGAGAATAACAGGAAGTAAATACGGTAATAAAAAAAGCAGAGAAAAAGAGAATTAAATCAGTGAGAAGTGTTAATATACAAGCCCGATTTTGTGAAAGAATGTATTCATTTTTTGTACGGTCGGTAGGTCATTATCGGATAATATCCAACCGTATTTTTTCCTTGATAATTATTCTACAACAACAACAACAACAGAATATCAATTTGAATATTTCATTTTTAAGAACATACTTTATTGAGTATGGTCGTTGAATGACCAGTAGTAGTTGTTGAATAATTTGAAAACGCTGAAGCACCTGATACGGGCGGTAAGAAAGGCATGGGCGAATTTTTAGTTGTCTGTCGGTTTTTAGTTGTCGTACCCATGGACGAAAGACTACCATAGAAAAAATGTGTTTGATTCAGATGAACGGGTTGTGGATTAGAAAATGTGTTCTTCGGTTTTTTCCCATTGAAATTATGTATCGATGGTTTTTTCAGTGTTTGACCTGCCATACGAGTATCGATTAATGATTGAGCTTTAGCAGGTGGATAGATTAACTAAAAAGAAAATAATTGACTTTTAAATAACAACAAATTTTCTATTTATTTTACTCGATTAAATTCAGGTTTGATAAGTGTCTGTTGTTGATTTACAATTTGCGGTGATTGATTATTTGCATCAACATTACTAGATTTACTACTACTCGAATCTGATCGTTCATATTGATCTTCACTTGTTTTTACTATTCTCGCTTCTTTCTCCCATTGATTGGTACCTTGTTCTTGAATTTGTTCGACTTCTTGATTTCTAAAGCAAATCAATGGCTATTTGTTTGTTTGTTTGTTTGTTTAATTTTAAATTACCTAATCGCATCGAAATAGGGATGTCTCAATGCTTGAGCAGCTGAAATACGATGATCAGGGTCGTAAATGCATAGTTGATTTATCAGATCAATGGTATCTGATGAACAATGCGTTAAATGACGAGCAATTCCTGTGCCTCGTCGAGGTGGAAAATTAAAATCTACAGCTGAATTCCGACTGAAACAGAAGCAAAATGAAAGTAGTCTCAATCTTATCCATAGCAACATGTTCATACTGTTGAAATTTATCTAATGTACTTGGCGATGGTGTGCCTAATACTTCATGAATTTTACTAATTTGATCAAGTTCATTACTACCAGGAAATAATGGTCTAAGAGTAATAATTTCAAACATCACACAACCTAATGTCAATGAAGAAACTAAAAGTTCGTATCAATCTATGTGAATAGTTCTCAACTACCAGCGGACCAAATGTCCATATGATTTCGATAGTATCCATCTGTGAGTAGACATTCAGGTGCTCGATACCATCGTGTTGAGATGTATTCAGTAAATGGATGTTTTGATAGAGTCTGTCGACAGGAACCGAAATCGGCTAATTTTAAAATATCATCTTTAATAAGAATATTTTCCGGTTTAACCTAATCAAAATGAGAGAAAAAAAAACGTATTTCGAGACCATTTTCATAGTAAAATTATTTACATCTCGATGGAAAAACGTGTGTCTAAATAAGACACAAAAGTCATTTCGATTAAAATCAATTTTCATATTACAACACAATTACCTATGAATGAATTCTAGTGCTTTGAGTAATTGATACATAAATTTGCATACAGTTTCACTTGATAATACACGTTGTCTGCCACGGATATATTCATACAAATTCATGTTCATTAATTCAAATATTAAACATAACACTCCGCTTCGTTTATCACTACAGAAAATGTGTATCAATCGAATTATTAGCTCTCGCTCCCTCAAGAAAACTGGACATACAAAATAATTTCACGAAGAAAAATTATATTAGGATGACCATTGAGTTGTCTTAGCACACGAATTTCACGTATTTGATGGATTTCATCCATACTAAAAAAATACGAGAATAATTTTACCATTCAATTCATTAATATTCAAACCTTTTATATAATTGTTTCATTTTCTTCGCTGCCCAAAACGTTCCGTCGCGTACATTTTGACATTTTAATACTTCTGAAAAAGTACCTTCACCTTTTTTCCCAAGTATTCGATACTCTTTTCAAACAAAAAAAAAGGAACATTCGAAGAAAAAAAAGCGATTTGAATTCGATTCGTACTTTCCATTGCGTTCTAAATCACCGGTAATTAATTCGAAGAAAATTTTCAACTAAAACATCAATCCACATGATCTAGAGAGAAGAAGAAAAATAAGCAACAAATGTTTCTCTCCAACTGTCTGTTTTCATTGCTAATGTTACAGCTCTCGAAGCATTAAAAATGTCGTATTTCGCCCATCGTATGTTTTCTTTTTTTACAATTTAAACATGAAAAAAAAAGAAGAACTCGCATTTTTTTTCTTTTTATATATACTTAAACTACTGAAAAAAAAGAATATATTTTCACACTTAAGAATATATGTTAGAAATACTTGAAATAAAATAAAAAAAAATAATAAACTAGCATATTTATTATAGTCGAATGATATCGAACAATTCAGTTTTTCCAGATGTACTCGTAAAGAAGACGACGAAAAGGATTAGACTGGCTTAGAAGTATTTATTGTCTTAAGAGAAAGAAGAGACACTCGGTTGAAGTACCTTGCATTTCTTTTTATTCTTCTTGCGATTCTTTGATTACTATAGAAACGAACGATTCTCATCTGCATACTGCATAGATGTCATGAATGTGAATAGAATGAGGGTTGTTGCTTGAGAAAGGTTCAGTTCTATGGTTTACCTATGTGCGTGTTTGAAAGGAAATTAAATTAGATATAAAGGAACAAAAATGCCACGACGAAATCAAGATGATGATGATGACGATGGAAAAAAGTTAGATTTTTAATGATTCAATTGCATACGAAAGTTTTGATTTAGATATGATGATGATTTTTATGGTGGACAGAAAAAACGAGACAAAGATTTTAGGTGAGAATAAATTAATTGATTTGATTCTAAAAAAAAATTTTTTTTTCTTAGTAGTGGAGGTGGAAGTGGAAGATCGTTGTGGGACGCAGCTCGAGAGATAGTCTCTGCTCGAGAACAAAGTAGATCGATTGAAATTACTTGTTCGAAGAAGATTTATCTTTCTTTCGCTTTAGCTGAAACATTACCAACTGAATCGAATACTGTTCTTTTCGTTGGCAGTCAAAAAGGGGTTCGCGACCTTAATTGAATTTTAATTAATTAATCTGAATTTTCTATTTCGAATTCAAGGGAAAAACAACCATGATTCTTCGTTATTTAGAAAGGTATGACTCAGTTTGTTCGATTATTCAGCTATCTTGACTTGTGTCTCGTTTTTTTGCATTTTAAGAACAAATGAAGCTGCAAAACCAACCGTCGCACTTGATTATAATTATGCAAAAAAGCCGAAAAATCTCGACAATGTAGACTAATAAATATAACAATTTTGCATAAAGAAAAAGATTTTGTTTGTTTTCTTGTTTCGATTAGATAAAAAAAGAAATTGGTCATGTTTGGGAATTAGGCGACGGAACAGCTCTTGCGAAAATCATCGATGTTGTTCTCACACCGGAAACGATCGCGTAGGAAAAAATGAAAATAAAATTCCAAGTGTATTTTGTCTGCTTTTGTTTTCTATAGAAATGCATCGGTTGTTCTCGTTCTCGATCTATCAAAACCACAGGAACTTTGGCATACCTATCAAGTTCTCTATGATGCTATATCAAAACGAGTGAAATATTGCGTTAGCGAAGCAACTAAACAAACTCCTGAACTCAAAGAAAAACTGAAAGATTCGATTCTCAAACGTATTGGCAATGCAGTTCGTTGATAAACCATTCAAACGAAAAGAACGTTCAGACCACGCAATTTATTTATTTTTAGAATAAAAATGAAGTCGATCCATTGCGTATTCCAATGTTAATTATTGGCTCGAAATACGATGCATTCGATGTAATACAAACTTATCTTCTCTCGTAATGATCTAATTTTGTATTGTTTTTGTTTAGCAACTTCAACCTGCAGAAAAAAAGACAATTGTTAAAACACTCAGATTTCTCGCTTATTATCACGGTGCAACCTTACTGGTATTGATTGAATTACCAAATTCTTCGAATGAATCCTTCATTTTTCTTTAGTCCTATAATCAATCGAAAGAGAGTGTCATCCTAAAATCAATGCTTAATCATTTACTATTCGATACTGAATTGCCGAAGTAAAAACGGAAAAAGAAAAAGAAAACGAGAGAGTTTTATCTTTGATTTTTAGTAAACAACCACAAATTGATCCACAAAGTGCACTATTTATTAAATGCGGAAGTGAAACATCCGAACAACTCGGAGCGCCGCCAATAGGCGAACATGAACTTGGTGATTTACGTGAAAAGTTCGATCAATAACCGATTAATTGATTTGAATTAGTAAACATTTGTTTTCTTTTTTTTTCGTTCAGAACGCCAGTAGCTGTTTGGGGAGCAGCATTTTGTAAACAATTTCCTCAAGAAGTTCGTTACGAACAAAAAACGAAAAGAATTCATCGATCATTTTTTTTCTCTTTAGGTGGAAAAACGTGATCCATCATCGGTTAAAGACTATGGTCGCGATCCTGAATATGCCGATGCATCGATTGATGCTATGCGCGAACAAAAACTAGCAGTAAGATATTTTGTTTGCATCAAACAAACACCGATTATATTCTTTTATTCATTAGGAATTACAACGTTATTTAACCATGAAAACACGTTCACGTTCTTAATTCGAATAAAGAAAAAACAAAAAAAAATTCAATTAACTATTTTGTTTCTTTTGAAATGCACGCATAAAATCAACTAATTGACGTGTTTCGCCAATAGTCATACCGTTGTAAAGACTAATACGAATACCGCCAACAGCTCGATGACCTTTCAATTCGATCATATTAGCTTTAATAGCTTCGCTAAGAAATTGAGCTTCGAGTTTTTCATCAGGTACACCATTGGTAATGATACGTAAAGGTATATTCACTCGACTACGAACACTTTTTGCAATTGAATTCACATAGAAACCATTCGATTGATCGATAAGTTCATAGACAAGTTGAGATTTTTCTTCGGATTGTTGATCGAGTGCTTTCAAACCGCCTTGACGTTTCGTCCAATTGAACAGTTTATCAGCAATATAAATTCTAATAACAACAACATTTGTCAAAAGTTTACAAGAAATGATTGACGTACGCAAATGTTGGCGGTGTGTTGTACATTGAACCATTTTCGATTTGAATTTTATAATCAAGAATAACTGGAATGTTTTTATTCGTTGATTGATCAACTAAATCCTTACGAACAATAACAAGAACGAGACCACTTGCACCGAAATTTTTTTGTGCACTTGCAAAAACTACGCCGAACTAAAGTCGAAAGAGTCCGTCGTTCTTATCGAAGGACAAATCTATTTTAAGTTTACTTTAGTGATATCGAAAGGTCGTGTAAGAAAATTTGATGACATATCGCAAACAATGGGCACATCTTTAGGTACAATCGATGGAATTTGATCGAGTTCAATGCCATGAATAGTTTCATTGGCACAATAGTAGAAATACGATGGATTTTCACTTAATTTCCATGTATCTTCCGATGGTACACTTTGATATTTACCTTTCGGTACGACCCAATTGATTTTACCGAATTTTTCAGCTTCTTTCGCTGATTTCTCTGACCAATAACCAGTAACAAGATAATCAGCTGTTTGAGATGATTGTAAATTAATAAAATTCAATGGAATAGCACTGAATTGAGCTGTAGCACCACCTTGTAAAAAGAGAACAGCATACGAATCTGGAATCGATCTATCGATTTCAATTTAAAATTAATAAAAAACTATTCGATAAAACATAGGAAATGTCTTACAAAAGTTCACGAATTGTTTGTTCAGCACTTTGAATTACCTTTGCAAAAGTCGATGATCGATGGCTAAGTTCTGTAGAATAAAATTAACAAAAAAAAAAAACTAAATAAATCTTCACAAATCGATCACTTCCGCCTACCGATTATATTCGAACCCGATCCATTGAAATTCAAAAATTCGGCTTGCACATTTTCCAAAACCTTGAAAATCATATCAATTCATCTATTTTTTTCAATTCAACACAAAGTTCGTCTACTTCAAGCGGTAATTGTGCAGGTCCAGCACCGAAATTCGATTTTCTAACCGTTGTATGTCCGTTCGTATACCCGTTACTACTCATGATTAGTTCGAAGTAAAACGCGCAAATGTGATCATGTCATGTCTCTTCTTTCGATTTTCTCTTCCTCCGCCCATCAAGGTCGTGACGCTATCACAAAAAAACACGTCGCAAACGCGTGTATATGATTGCATTATCTTGTACTTTTTACTTACGCCAGATGTGAGTACACTTCGATGTATGTACGTATGTCCTTTTTTATTTTATTAAAAAAGAAAAGATAAGAATTATTTTGTTTGTCAAAAGATCGATTTACAAAAGAAAAAAATTTAAATAAATGTATGATGTGTTGAATGCTCTTGATTGGTAATCATCATCGTTGTTGTTGTTAAACCATGTCGAACAGATTCGTAATCGAAACGAACTTGTTTCGTATTTTTATCGATAAATGTCGTTGTTTGAGGAATCATATCACGGTATAACCAATCGGGATAGAGAATCTTCTCGATTGACCAATCTTTTTGACTATCATTCGGATCTGTCCATTCGTCAACATCGGTTATATCATCATGTTTACTACAATTACTGTAAAAATCACTTGAAGGTAGGTGTTTACCTGTTGTTGTCGATGATGATGAAGGCGATGATGATTGGTTTTCATTACATTTAATATAATATAGATATTTCTGTTTTCGATATCGACAAATACCGATAATAATCAATGAAATAAAGAATAAACTGAGAAATGCAATCGAAAGAAGAAATATTGAAAAAAGAAGAACACGTTTGATTGTTGAAAGTGAATTGATTCGTAGTAAATGTTCGTGAAAATAATTGGCATTTGTCGAATTATCACCTACGAATAGATCGAGTTGAATCGTCGATGAATATTGATGTGATTGACCGTGATCTTGAGCTTGAATTACAAGATCATATTTGCCAATCGATGGCGTCGAATTGAGTATTAATTCACCCGTAGGTAATAATTCAAGAAAATCGTAAGGATTCACCATCGAATATGAAACAAGGCCATTACCATTCGATAGATCATCGTGATCGATTGTTTGAAATGTAAATAAATTCATGCCGATCGTTAATTGATCTCTATTGAGGAAGACTTTTGTTCGATTCGCTACGGGATTGATCCATTGAGGTGAACAATCGTTGATATCTAAGATTCGAATTTCGATTTGAATCGATGTTTGAAAATACGAATCGGAAACAGTAAGAAAAAGTTCGTAATAATCTCGAATTTCTCGATCGATTTCTGTACGAACAAAGATTTGTCCTTGTGAATTAATGTGAAATGTATTTTCATTTTGAATTTGATACGTAAAATGATTTTCCAGATCGCGATCGAATACACGAATCGATCCAATCGGTTTCGATCGAGGCCAATTTTCTTCAATCGAAAATTCATATCTATTGAATTCGAACGTCGGTGGATTGTCGTTGACATCATCGATTTGAATTCGAATTGGCACTCGATTCGAAAGAGAATTCGGATGGCCATGATCACGTGCAATGATTTCGAATTCATAGAATGTTCGTTGTTCACGATCGAACGATTTCAAACAACGAATGATACCTGTATCGGATTCGATAGAAAATGGAATGAATGTTTCATTCGTTTGAATTTCATACGTAATTCGACCATTATCACCTTGATCTCGATCGGTGGCTTCAATTCGAGTTAAAATCATGTTCTTCGGATTATTTTCTTTCAATGTAAAATAGTAAATCGATTGTGAGAATTTCGGTTGATGATCGTTTTCGTCGAGAATTTGAATTGTCAGAGTTTTGATTGTTTGTAGAGGTTTCATAGGATTGAAATCTTCGGCATAGAATTTAAGAACATATTCACGTTCGATTTCGTAATCGAATGGTTTCGTTCGATTGAGAAAATATGTTTGATTATCAATTTGATGAAGATGAAACGAATGACTCGAATCATCGTCAAGCCATAAACGAACATGTCCATTGACACCACTATCATCATCTGTGACAAGTATTTGAGAGAAAAATTTATCAATTGGATAATTTTCTGAAATTTGAACGAGATTCTTCAATGGATTGTATTTGATTTCAGTTAGAAAGCGAAAATGTATCATTGGTGCATTATCATTTTCATCGATAATTGTTATATTAATTAAAGTTTGAGATGAACGATAATCTTTGCCACAATCACGTGCTTCAATGTAGAATATAAACGATGAACGTTGTTCGTAGTCAATCGATGAACGAAGTCGAATATCACCTGTATGATTATCAATTGAGAATATTCTCGAGAATTGTTTCGATGCATCAGGAAAAACATAAACAATTTGACTATTCAAACCAATATCATTATCAATCGCATGAACACGTAGAATCGTTGTATTTATCGATGTATTCTCGGATAGATCAATCGAATATTTCGAATGTTCAAATATCGGTGATTGATCATTGACATCATCGATGATAATATGAATATTTAATGATTCATAATAACCATTGATATCCGTAACAATCAATGAACAATTGTACAGATCGATGGATTCTCGATCGAGTGATTGAATAAGTACGAGTGCTAAACGATTGCCAAGATCGGTGTTAATCTCGAGAATAAATGGAAAATTTTGAACGATATTTTTCAATTGATAATTCACTTGTTGATGATTATGATTGGAATTTTGTTGAATGAATAATTTCGATTGATAGATTGGAGAATTTTCTGAAATATGAAATTGTATTTGTGATGATGAATAGGGAAATATCGGTCGAATTTGTTCGTTAGTATCGATTCGAATCGGTAGATGATAGAGTTTTTCATGAAATAATTCGAATATTTTCAATGTTAATTGTTGATTGGGTAGTATCGTTTCTCGAAGATACAATTCACCAGTTGATGAAGTCAATGTAAAATATCGTTGATTATCTCGATGAACAAATCGATATGAATATTGTTCATGAATCGATTGATTAAATTTATAAATCAAACGATTTTGATGAATTGTTCGTTCGCGTAGAACGAGTTCAGGTAATTCAATTGGTTCACAATGAACTATCGATAGAGATAACAACAGCAGTAGAAGAATTCTTAAGACATTCATCTGAAAAATGAAAATGTGCATTTACAAATGTGCACTCGGTGAAACAGGTGTTGAACGACAAAAGAATGTTAAACTTGTTTTGCTTTCTTCAAGATTAAATATGCATAACTAATTGCATATTGTACTCGATGACAATTGCGAAGTGTACAATTTCTCATTCGTAATCGTACCAAACTACTCGAAAATTAAATGTATCCTATACTCGATTGAACAGAGAAAAGAATA
>ERZ778020.1470-NODE-1470-length-20240-cov-3.910181_pt1 | contig 20240 bp, 24 predicted proteins | sample MGYA00375750_ERZ778020 | MGnify/ENA primary metagenome ERZ778020 (study PRJEB29350, sample SAMN05389818) | bioreactor metagenome | isolation source: Ammonium sulfate bioreactor | place: South Africa: University of Cape Town | collected 2014-03-17 ...
CAAGAATTAGCTCGTGTTCATTCGTCATTATCTTGTTTTTATCTCAGTCTACCGAATTATTTACAGTATAAAAAAGAAATTCTTGCAACAATCAAAAATGCAATTCACTATGCTGAATTAACGAAAAATACCAATGATTATCTCTCGTGTTTATACGATATGGCTCAAGTAATTTCGACTCTCTCGCGCTTCTCTTTGAAACGTTTGATTATCTGTTTATGTAGACACTTGTTTCATTCGATGAATATGAACAAGCGAAATATTATCTTTTGAAAATCTATCGATTTAAAAAATCTGATCATTCAATCAAAGAAAACGCTATGCAAGATCTAGCCAATGGTCTTCTGATGTTTCTCGATTATATTAAAAGATAATTTTTTGTTTCTAGTTCAGAGGTTATTAACCGGTCTAGAAGATCGTTATGAAACGGAATCAGATCTCATTCGAAAAATGTCTCTCGCAGAAAAATGTGCAGATACTTATGCGTGTCTCAGTCGACCCGAACGGAGTAAACTTTACTATCTCAAACAAGTCAGTCTTTGATCGAATAATTAATTATATTCATCTGTTTTGTATTTCTTAGTTGAAACATGCGCAAGACTTAAATTTGAACGAATTAGAAATGGCAACGATTTATTCGTCACTAGGAAGTATTTGTCAAGATTTGAAAGAATGGCAATTGAGTATTGATTATTTTCGACGAGAAATGAGCTGTCGAATTGGTTTAGGAGTGTCGGGTGATATTGAAGTTGTTATATAATAATGTTGTTTTAAGAAATCATACGTAATTGTTGTTGATTTTAGCAAGGATATTCACTTTGTGAAATAATTAAATGTGAATATCGATTAAAACTTGATATTGAATCACGAATACGAACATTTAAACGTGTGTTAACACTCGTTCGATCGACTAATGAAGAGAATTTGACTGTAGATGAATAAATTACGATTGATTTAGTCAAATATGAAAATGATTTTTTTGTTGATAGAGAAAAGCAGTTGCATTGATATTTGCAATGAAAATACGTGATTCGAGAATATATTTAAATGACGAATTCGAAGATTTCATGGCGAATATTCGACCAGTGATTAATGAAGAGAATTACAGTGAAATTTTACGTTGTTCAAATGATTTCATTGAAGAAGATCGAATAAATTCGATTCGTAATATTCAACAATTGATTCCCATAGATGTTCGAATCATTCTTTGATTTTGACTTCAAATTCATTCGTAGATTTCTTTAGAATAACGTTAATCTTCCTGATTGTCATGGTTGGACACCATTGCACAAGTCTGTCGATAGCAAAAATCTCGAAATTGTTCGTCATTTACTCGATGAAAACGTCGATATCAATGCTCGAACAAATAACGGTCTAACGCCATTGATAATTGCATGTTATCATGGATGTTTAGACTTAATCGAATTATTGTTAACCTACGGAGCCAAAGCCAATATTCGAACGAAAAATGTTCGAATATTTGAAAAGAAATTTCTTGTTTTTTTCGATTTTCCTTTTTTTTCGTAGGGTTATACAGCTGTGGACTATCTAGTTGATTACGAGAAGAGTATGTCAATTGATGATTGGAGAAAATTTCATCAATTCAAAGATTTACTTCTAAGCACAATTCAAAGTGTGACATAATTTGATTTCTATCGATTACATTTATTGTTTTCTTTTGTAGAAGATGAGCCCATGTATCGCATACAAGCAATCGGTCAAAGTGATTTCGCTGATAAACAAATTTCATTTCGTAATCGATCTCATTTACGAAATCGAAATTTAACAAAAGAAAAACGTGTTCGTTCGATACAAAAATATGAACCCATGGATTTCGATGATGATCTTTGGCTGATCAACGAATGTGACAATCGAAAACGTCAACGAACAATAACTGATGATGAACTTGAAGTTATCGATATTATTCCTAATGATTTATCGTTTCAAATTCTAACACCAGCTCGATCTCGACAAGCATCAGCTACATCCGAATCGAACATCGTTCGAATTATTCGTTGTACAATCAAAACAAATCATCCAACAACAACAACAACCGAACAACAAAAACTTCGCATACCGATGTATTAAACTTCAAAAAGCAAAACTCCTTTCGATTCGATTTTAATTTAGATCATCATCTGATACGATCACTAATCTTCGCTATCAAATTATCAAACGTTTATATGATAATTTTCATATATGTGCTTGTTTTGTGACGTTATACGATCGTGAAGATTGGGAATTAGGTCTATCCGAAAGCGATACAATTCAATTCGCTTTACCAAATGATGAATCGGAGATAAAAGCGATTTATATCGAGAAAAATCCATTGTTAATCTATGAGAATTTCTGTCGCGAGAGAAATTCATTTCTCTATTCGAATATTCGTTTAGTTTTGAAATTATTTTTCGATAAACATCATCTGGCATTTCAACGATTAAGTTTACCAACGAATCAAATGAAATTTCTTTTGAATATTTTCGAAAATTTCATGTTTATCTATTCGATTAATTTGTCAGGTAATCGTTGAATTTGAGTTTGTTTTTTTCTTTTATCTTGATAGATGTGTATTTTAAGAAAATCATTTAACTGATGAAATTATCGATGAATTAATTAAATTGACTCTTGATCAATTGAAAACATTGAATCTATCCAAAAATCAATTGACATCAGATGGAATTCGAAAGTTATTCGAAGAGAAAACGTTGATTAATTTGAAGACATTAGATTTAACGTACAATCCAGCTGTCGATAGACAAACGATCGATTTTCTTCGCACTCGTTTTCCGAATTTAACGATTTATCATTAGATAAACTTTCTTTATTGGATAGAACAAGCTCTAGGCATAAAACATTAAAGGAAAAAGGCGAACAGACAGAGAATACATTAGAAATTGAATAAATGTTGCTTTTCTTTTTTTTTCTTTTCTTTGTGTGTGTGTGTGTGCATGTGTCGTTGTGTAAGTTTCTATTCTTTAGAGAAAGAAATTGAATAAAATCCATTAGATACTTGACATATGAATGATCTAGCAACAGAAAATCAAAGATAATGGTTCATTTGAGTTGTGTTAGAAACGAAACATGACTGATTTGAATACAGTAACCGAAGAAAAACTAACCGATGCTCTTGGCACGGAGAAACGTAGTTCAAAGCCTCGTGTTTCGCTTCCGAGAAATTCTGGGCAAGCAGGTGGGGCAAGTGCAAATATTCCTGCACGTACGCGTCGTCAATCATCTCGTACGTCGATACCTCGAGCTGGTTATGATCGTCGACTGATTCGTTATGAAAATACCTATCGAATGGAACCAACAAACGAAAATAAAGTTGATATCGGTCGTTTACGTCGTATAGCAACAAGTGCGATCGAATCCGCCGTTGCTAATTATAAATATGATCCCAAACAAGGCAAACAATTTTCCGTTGGTCTTGCTGAACTTGTTCGTTCACAAATTAAACAACTACCATTTCAACGTTATAAATGTGTTGTTCAAGCTTCAATCGGACAAAAACAAGGACAAGATTTACGTGTCGTCAGTCGATGCCTTTGGGATGTGAAATGGGATCGACATTTGACAATATCGAAAGAAACACAGGATGCCTATGTCACAGTAACAATATTTCTTGTTTATACCGAATGAAATTAAACTAGAACGTTTCGTTTTTTCTTCCTTTTTTATTTGAAATTGATTTTTCGCCTACATTGAATTAAACTAAATGAAAATAGATATTATGACGGTATGTTTTGTTGTGTTTTGAATTGTGTTTCAATGTCAGGGATACAAGATAAAACGCCCTTCGAAAAAAAAGAGGAAATTAATTGATTTTCTCTCGAACTAATCCTTTTTTTCATTAGTGGAATATGACACAAGTCGGTTGAGTATAAATACACTTGATTTTCAATGAGATATCATTGAGAGAAAAAGAAAAATAGATAAATACGATCACGATGCAATGGTCAATTGTTTTTATCGTTCTATCAATCGTACATATTGGTACGATCCAGAGATGGGCAAGTCAGGGCTTTTCCAAGTCACAAGTCAAGTCAAGTCACTCGCAACTCTCGCCAGTACAAGTCAAGTCAAGTCAAATATTTTTCCACTCGCTCGACGGCCAGTCAAGTCAAGTCTCAGGTTCTATTTTCTTTTGCCCAAGTCGAGTCAAGTCATTTGACTTGAATTTTGCTAATTCAAGTCAAGTCTCAAGTCATTGGTCATGTTAAGAAAAAAATCTAATTGAATGTTTTATTGAAAAAAAAATCTACAGAAACTTTTTATTGATTTTTAACATTGTCAACATTTGAAGCATCTTTCTTGACATTTTTCCACGATGTTGTCGAAAGAGAAATCCACTCTGGCTAAATACCTGTTCGACAGGAGAAGAAGTGGCGGGAACTGTCAACACCTTTAATGATAAACTGTGCAACGATGGATATTTGTCTGATTCGTATAGAAGAGCGAATCTGTTTGATTCGTCGATTGAATCATCAACGAAATAATTATCACTATGAGACTCCATGGATGATTTGTTTCGATGTACAAAGAAAATGATTTTGTTTTTCGTTTTTCTCGACAAAGTTCTACACAATGGATTGATTATGAATCACTTTCGTATTTTCAATCGGCTACTAAGACCACAAATAATATTCTTTAACATTCTCTTTTTTTCTCCGAAATAGTACAGGCTCATATGTAATGATGTCTATGTTGTCAGATTATCTCAAAGACGAAATAAAAAAAATTGAGCATATTGACTTGACTTGACTCGAAATTTTCAAGTCAAAAAGACCGGTAGCTATGATCGACCAACACAAGTCAAGTCAAGTCATGGCGAAAAAAAACTTTTCCCTTGACAAGTCAAGTCAAGTCTTGAGAAAATTTCTATTTTCGTTTTCAAGTCAACCAAGTCATTTTTGACTTGACTTGACTTGGAGTTAAGTCATTTTTGACTTGACTTGCCCATCTCTGGTACGATCTATGGTCAATGTCAAGTACCAGACAGTGAGTTACAAGAATTCATCAAGCTTTTTCAACATTAAAAATGTCTATCCTAGTTGATATTTGTTCATTTGTTACTTGTGGAAATGGAACTTGTTTGAAAGATGCGAATAGTTCAGAATGTTATCGATGCCAATGTCAAATTGGTTATACAGGTTCATATTGTGAAACAGAAATAGCTGCAGGTATGTGCAAATAAATAATTCGAATAGGAAAGATGATTGATTTGTTTTTTGTAGAGGCTAATTGCGGTGCTACATGCCAAAATGGTGGTCGTTGTGAACAAAAAGGTCCCAGTGCCTATGCTTGTGTTTGTCCCAATGATTTCATTGGTCTTTATTGTGAAACATCTGTCTTCTGTAAATGATCTTTGTTGTTTCATAAATTCACATCTTAATTCCTATCGATGATTTTTGTTTAGCTACACATATTTGTGCAGTAGCACCAGAGGCTGCTTGTAAAAATGGAGCTACATGTACAGTCGTTGGCAATGATTATTTATGCGGTTGTACTGCTGGATGGACGGGAAGAAGTTGCGAAACAGATATCAACAGTAGTAAGCATTTATTCGGAAAGAAATATAAAAATAGTTCCGTGTTTTTTTTGTCAAGGTACTTGCCCTATAAATGTTTGTCTCAATGGTGGTGTCTGTCGAATGAATAACGGCGTTGAATCTTGTACATGTCCAGCCGGATATACAGGAGAAATCTGCGATATGTTAATTCCGACAATAACACCTCCAATAACAACATCTTCAACAATAACACCTTCAACAACATTATCTTCAACAATAACACCTTCAACAACAACATATCCAACAACAACAACTTCAGGTTCATCTCAAGGAAGTAAAGAGACAACAACGAATTATATTCAATCAAAGATTCATCTTTGACTTTTAGACAGTTGTGCATCTCGTCCATGTTTAAATGGTGCTCAATGCTTCAACAATGGTAATTCATATTTCTGTTTATGTAAACCAGGATATACAGGTCAAACATGTGCCTCACAACTTCCATCGACTACATCTGCACCAGTAACTCAATCGAGTTAGTTTCTTCTTCTTTGAACTTTGAAATTAAACGAGACAAATCATCTTTGGTTTCGTTTTCTTTTAAAGCAATCAGTGCTTGTGCTTCGAATCCATGTTTGAATGGTGGTTCATGCTATAAATTTGAAGACAGTTTTATCTGTAGTTGTACACCCTATTACACAGGTGACACATGTGATAAAGCAAAAGTATTTACAACAACTCAACCAACTACGGCCGGCTGTATGTATTTTTATTTTTATCATTGAGGAAAAAAAACAAAGGCGTGTATCTATTCATATAGCGGCTATCACTTGTGCTAATCAACCATGTAAAAATGGTGCTACTTGCTATACAACTGGCAATTCATACTTCTGTTTCTGCGGAAGTAATAGTATGTATACTGGTACAAATTGTGACACACCAAAACCAACATCTGATGCTGGTAAAGACTTACTGTTCTTCAAATCTATGAATAATTTGTTTCTCGTCGTGAAATTTTAGCCTGTCCATTAGATTGTTCACCTGGCTATTGTATTAAAACTGGTGCTGCTCAAAATGCATATGCTTGTATGTGTAATGGTGCTGTAACTCCATCGAGCTGTGGAAAATAATCAAACATTATGAAAAGACATTGATTCATCTTTTTGTCTTTAAAAAAAGATCTTTTTTTCCTTCTTCGAAATAAACCAATCGTGAGTTTGATTTAATTAGTCATATTTCTAATTCCTAATTCAATAATTCAAAGTCATGCCTATACTTTAATCTGCAATAATTGTTTTGCAAAAAAATCTATAAATATTTTAATCTCATGAGCTATCATATAAATTGAATACCTTTTCGCAATTCAATAATATTTTTCAGACGATGCATCTGTTTCAAGGTTTTCTCATAGTAGCTACAGTGCTACTCACGGTCAATGCTGGTGGTTCGTTTACTGAAAATAAACCGGAGAAATGTCAATATCCTGATTGTATGAACGAATTTTAATTTTAAAGACAAAAAGAAGCATCGTTTTGTTTAGTAAATATGTGTGATTACATTCGATGTCAAAATAATGGTACATGCGAAAGATCAACTAGTGAAGAGTGTTATAAATGCAATTGTGCACCGGGTTTTTCCGGTAAAATATGTCTCGATATTATACCAGAAGATAAACGTAAATGAATTCATGGATTTATTATTCGAATGATTTTATTTGAATGATTTTTTTAAGGAAATTGTGCTTCGTATCCATGTTTGAACGGTGCTAGTTGTGGTTCACCAGTTGAAGGAGGTTTTTTCTGCATCTGTCCAAGTGAATACTATGGACGAATCTGTGAGAATGTAATCGAACGTCCAAATACAAGTAAACGAATGTTATTCTTTTCTTTCACTATTTTGATTTATTCTCAGCCGATGTATGCTCACAAAATCCATGTATGAATAATGGCCAATGTGTCGATTTAGGTAATACAGCATTTTGTATTTGTCCAGAATATGCCACTGGACAGTATTGTGAACGAAATATAACTCAACATAACATCTGTGAAACTTATCAAGCATATTGTCAAAATGGTGGATCCTGTGCAGCTGCTGCCAATGGCATTCCGTATTGTATCTGTCCTTCAGGCTATACAGATACATATTGTTCAACTAAAATGAACCTCTCAGACCCATGTAGTCCATCACCTTGTTTGAACAATGGTCTCTGCTACAATTACAAAGGAAATGCAATGTGTCTTTGCTCGAGAGAAACGTCAGGTCGATATTGTGAACATGGTACATATGATCCTTGTGATTCTGCGCCTTGTATGAATAATGGCACATGTATCTCGCAAAATCAAACTTATACATGTGTATGTCCTCGAGGTATAACCGGTGATCAATGCGAAACTCGAAGTAATTCAATAATAATCTTCTTCAAAAAATATATTCATTCTCATTTCTCTTCGTAGTTCCATTGACTTGCGCTGATAGTCCTTGTTATAACGGCGGTACTTGTTATCAAAATGCAGATTCATTTGTTTGCATGTGTCCTAATAAATACCAAGGTGATCAATGTGAGATATTGAATGTTCTCGAAGGTATGCTATCAAAAATATCTCCTATTCGAATTATACGTTTATTCATTATTTCAGAATGTCCTTTGGATTGTTATCCTGGTGATTGTGTTCGTACAACTATGGATCAATACCCTTACGTGTGCTCATGTCAAGGCACAATTCGTCTTGATAGTTGCGAAGGAATCTAAAAATTGAAATAAAAAGTTTTAATTAAAACATGATTTTCACACATCGTTATAATGAATCACACATTTTACCTATAGCAACATTTTTTATTATTTATTTCCTATTTACCTTTTTTCTCTTTTACACCTGAATAGTCATAAATATTGTCTCATGAAGTCATTCGAGCGTATAATGTCGAATCTAGACGACTAATTTTTTGTTTTTGTTTAACAAACAAACCTATCAATGTCGCAAACATTGCATATTGAAGAACAAGCACATCTTCAAAAAACAATACTTTCTCAATGTATTTGGAGTGATGCATATAGTTCAGTCAAACATATTTTAAAACATACTGAGAATCAATTACCATTATTAATCACATTTTCGAAAACGGACCAAGATCATAATCAAACAATATTATTTTTCGATCGAAATGTTTCAAATAAACTTCTGTTTACACCGTTGAAACAAAATGAAAGTGACAAAAGTCCATTATTCGAAGTCTATCCCAAACATTGTACATTTGCTGCTACAGAATTATTCAAAGGTAAATTTGAAAAACAAGAACGTGCGTCAATAACAATTAAATTGATGATCTATAGGTTTATTTGAATTCGTTCGTGACGGTCAACGATGTGCTCGAATATTTCCTAATCTCGAAGACTTAATTGAGTTCGCTACGGAACATAAATGTTCGGTTTTATTCATGTCACGTGATCGTGTTAAAGGCTACTATCCTGATACACATTGGTCGAGTAAAATCTATAATCAAGGCTCAGTATTTCGTGCCCAACGTATTCATCGTACAGCCGAACATCAAAAGACAAGCAGTGATTTTGTCGAATGTCTCGATGAAGACGGTTACAATGTTTTTCTTAAAATGAATAATCCTGGTCGATATTCCCTCATTGCTAATTCGCTTCAACAACAGAAAACCAATGTCGAATTGTATCTTCATTCGAGTCAAACATCGAACATTGGTCAATTAATAAAAACGGTCAATTCACATCATGACAAAAACTGCATTCGTCTTGTTCGCGGTCCTGTGCCGTACAATTTTCTCTGCCAATATTTACGTTTGGTTCGTCAACACAAACACGATGTGCTCGTCGGTATAACCAATGGCAATCTTGTTGTCGAATGGAATCTTGATAGTTATGCGACATGTCGTTATGCAACGAATTTAAACGATATTCTCCATCGTTTGTCAGGCACATGGGAAGAACAATTATTGGAAACGTATATTGATGATGCACGACGGCATTATCGAGAAAATTTTCAGTACGATATGCAGTTGATATCGACCCGTGATTGGACGGCATTTGGACAATATTGGAAATGGACTGGTGATTATAAAAACAGTCATGATGATGAGAAAACTATTCGCTATCAAAGTCGACAACGATTCAATCTCGTTGCATCAATTCAAGATTTAGCCGACGATGTCGAAGCACTTTTACCTGAATTTAAAAAATTCAACTCATCTAGTCCGAAATCATCAACAACCGTAGAAAAAGAACTGACATCACAACAAAAAGAGTTTCTTGAAAGCACCGTTCATTTGAGACGCAAACGAACATCATTGAAACATCCTCGTTCCACAAGTCTTTTAGCTCATTCTCATGCATCACCATTCGATAACAGTTCGTACGATTCCAATACTCAATCATTGCCGACAGATCACAGCAAACATCATCGAACACATCGAAAAGATGGTCGACGAACTCAATAACCCAACATGAAGAAAAAAAGAGACGTTTATTTTTTTTTGCTTGAAGTTTTTTTTTTGTATTAATAAAGAAATGTGTCAATGACATAAAGGTTCTTGCACTCTCTCGTCTCTCCTCTCTCTCTCACACACAAACTCATTTATTGATCAGCACGCATGTAATATATATAAGAGAGAACAAAAATCTAATTGGTATCGATCATAAAAAGTAGTCAGGGATTTTGCGTGTTACTTGAATTTCGCCACGACGTGGAGCTGGATCGAATTGAAGAAAAGAATATTTTAATGAATCATCCAGCTCCATGATAGCCGCTTGATTACCGCAACGATAGCAATAGTTCGGTGCTGAAAATATTGTAACGACGTTCTTGTCATGTGACCAATTGTAACCTAAGACGAGAAGTTCGGTCAATCGATGAGAAAGACAGATGTGTCAATATCTCGTACCTTCCATAACCAGTTGATGAGCTCGAGAAACTAATTGCAGACCGTTGGTATGGTTGAATGTTTCCGATATATCTTGACCAAATGTGTAACCTGCACCTCGAGGAGAGATTCCCCAACCACCACGATCGTCCGGATCGGACCTAGAAGTTAAAACTCTTGTTTTCTGAAAATAAAACGTCGTTTTCTTCTTTTTTTTACCATAATAAATCGCACATTGGTCCTTCATGTGGCACTTCTTGAATACGATCCAACGCTCGAATATGATCGAGTGTGTCGATCGATGGACTAAGTCCGCCATGTAAACAGAATATTTGATTATCGACGATCGCTGTCAGCGGAAGATAATCAAAGAGATCGGTAAAATACTTCCAAACATTGGCATTGCCGTATTTTCTCAAGCATTCATCGTAGAATCCATAGACTTGAGTGATCTGTCGTGATTCATGATTACCACGAAGAATTGTAATACGATCTTTGTATCGAACTTTGAGTGCGACTAATAATGTTACAGTTTCAACCGAATGGTAACCACGGTCGACGTAATCGCCCATGAATAGATAGTTGGTGTCCGGTGCATTGCCACCGATTTTAACTAATTCCATGAGATCATGAAATTGGCCCTTGAAAGAAAGGAAAATTACCGGTCGTGTAAAATTTTTGGCGGATTTTCAAAAAATTTCGACAGAATTCAGGTTATTTTTTCTCAAAATACTCGAGTTTCGATGTGCTTACATGTACATCACCGCAAACAGTCACCGGACATTTGACTTCTTGAACATTCGATTCTTTCGATAAAATATCTTTTGCTTGTTCGCACAAATATTTAATATGATTTTCTTGTAATGGTTTACATTCTTTCAATTGTTCGATCCAGGTATCGAGTTCTTTCGATGAATATTGGCCTGCTTTGGTTTCGTCGCTTTTCGATTGTACAGTCATTGTTTTGTTTTCTTGATCAAATCAATTTTAAAAAAACATTTTTCTGAAAGAGAATGTTTGAATTGAATATTTTTAATTAAAAAAGAGAAAGAAAGAAAGAGAGAGAGAGACGTGGTTTTTAATCAAAAAGATGTTTGTTTAGAGAAGACAGGAAAGAAAAATATATGTATATATATCGACACACAAACAGATCTATGTGCATTGCTTAGCAAAGAATTTATCCTAAAAATCTCCGTTTCAGAGAAAATACTCGGGTGTTTTCCGCGTGACATGCGGTTCGCCACGTCGTGGTGCCGGATCGAATTGAAGAAATGAGTATTTCAATGAATCATCTAGTTCCATGATGGCTGCTTGATTACCGCAACGGTAGCAGTAATTGGGAGCGGAAAAAATCGTGACGACATTCTTCTCATGACACCAATTATAACCTAAAGGAAAAAACCGAAGAATTAGACATCGGAAGTGTTGCTTTTTCTCGACCGACCTTCCATAACTAATTGATGTGCACGAGAAACTAGCTGAAGACCGTTGGTATGATTGAATGTCTCCGATATATCCTGGCCAAACGTGTAGCCAGCACCTCGAGGAGAGATTCCCCAACCACCACGATCGTCCGGATCGGACCTAGAATTGCAAAACTCATGTTTTTCTCGAACAAAACGTCGTTTTCTTCTTTTTTTTTACCATAATAAATCGCACATTGGTCCTTCATGTGGCACTTCTTGAATACGATCCAACGCTCGAATATGATCGAGTGTGTCGATCGATGGACTAAGTCCGCCATGTAAACAGAATATTTGATTATCGACGATCGCTGTCAGCGGAAGATAATCAAAGAGATCGGTAAAATACTTCCAAACATTGGCATTGCCGTATTTTCTCAGACATTCATCGTAGAATCCATAGACTTGAGTAATTTGTCGTGATTCGTGATTACCACGGAGTATAGTTATTCGATCTTTGTATCGAACTTTGAGGGCAACGAGTAAAGTGACTGTTTCAACTGAATAATAGCCTCGATCGACATAATCTCCCATGAATAGATAATTGGTATTCGGCGAATCACCGCCGATTTTAAACAATTCCATGAGATCATGAAATTGACCCTAGAAACGCGTAGAGTAGATGCGAAAGAAAAACAACGAGCATAACACAAGCGTACGTGTACATCACCGCAGACTGTTACTGGACATTTGACTTCTTGAACGTTGGATTCTTTGGATAGGATGTCTTTAGCTTGTTCACAAAGAAATTTCACGTGATTCTCTTGGAGTTGTTTACATTCTTTCAATTGTTCGATCCAGACATCGAGTTCTTTGGATGTTTCAAGTTTATCATCTGTCATTCTGTTCTTTTTATTCGGAAAAAAAATCTACTAAAATACAAAAATGTTGTTTGGTGAAAAGAAGAAAAAAGCTAAGATTAAAAATCATGTCTTCGAGAAGTAAACAAAGGTACATAGGAATGAACAAGAAATATTTTTTTTCTTTTTAATATGACAGTGATTCACCATTGGATACTTCATTTAGTCTTCGGTGTAAATGAAAAATTTTCCGACGAAAAAAAATTCGTTAAAATCAAATCAATAAATTATTTTTATGTTTTTCAAAAGTCTATCGAATTCATTATAGATGTCGCTAATTTCATATAACGCTTTTTATTTTTATTTTCATCGATTTTCAATAAAAAATTTCTCGAAAATAAAATTCTCCAACTCAAATTGCTCAATTTTTTCTTCAAACACGATCGGACAAAAATCGCCTTGACAACCAACGAAATCGTCATGCCAAATGCCTGCCTCTGTTTTTCTTTCCCACGTAGCTTGCGGTCGTAATAAAACACTTGTACTTGTACCTTTTTTTTGCTTTTACTTGTCGAACAACGAACATCAAACAATAATAACAACAAAAAACGAAAAATGGCAGCGGCAAGTAAAGATTATCGATATTCCATTGAATTTAACATTCATGGTGTCGATGCGCCTGGTACTCGTTTGATTAAAACTGGTGATATCTACGTAAATATCTGCCTTCTCGGCTCGCATAAACGCACGCGCTTAATGCCGTCGTTCTTGCCGATGCACGTCGATCAAAAATTATTCTTCGAAAAAGTAAAAAAAATTTGATCATTTTGAAACCAAAACTCAGTCGTTTGTTTTTCGTAGACTTTCAAATTTTGTTATGACACACACGATGTTCTCGAGCGTCTCGAACGTAGGTTTTTTAAAAAAAAAATTCTAGTGAATTTTTTGAATCGAAATGACGGTATTTAGGCGAACATGTTCTCATTGAATTCATTCAAAATGACGTTCCATCGCCTATTCTCTTGGCGAGTTACGAAACCACAGCTCGAGATTTTCTTTATCCGTATTCATCCGATCGGATCGAGTATACCGGCTTACGGCGATACATTCTTTTGAATCGAACCGTTGACTTTCCGGGCATATCGCCAAGTTTAGAATTTAGTACAAGTCCATCGATTGATGATGTCACTGGTTTATCGTTGTCGGCAAATAAAACTCGACGATCGGGTGCGAAAACTCAATCGTCCTATCGGCCAGGAAGTGTATCTCGCTCAATAACATCTCATACGATCTCTTCTGCAGTGAAAAATGATTATGCAAACCGTGAAACTCAAGAGAAACTCCGTGAATTAGCCGTTGAGAGAGATATTAATTTCGTGACGCCTCTTGATAAAACCAAAGGACGACCGCCGTTTGTCGTTCGACATGTAAATCGAATAGAAAAACTTCGCTTCTTTGCAATCGAATGTTTTGTTTAGGTTGATAACAATCTCATCGGTCGAAAACCGAAATCTCACGTTGTGCTCAACGATGGGTTAGTCATCAATGATTTTACTTTATCTCGACCTGAGACTCGAGCGACGTATCAGCCGATTGAAGAGAATCTCAATCGTTCTCGATCGATATCGCCCGTTCTTGGTCGAAGCTTGAATTCGATGGTCGAACGAGCACGATCACGATCACGTTCACCATCGCCGAAATTATCTCAATCATTCGATTACGATGGTACGACAACAACAATATTTTCATGTAAATCCTTGATTTTCGTCTTTCTCTGAATAGATAATTATGCATCACGTGATTTACTGAGTCCAACATTACAACGTGACTCATTTCGATATCGATATCGACACACGCCTGCTGCTGATCTCAGCGATAAAGTTATTCATACACTTCGACGAAATCTTGATTTTTATGTAAGTTGCCAATGAAATTATTGATTCGTCTGTAGTTTTTTTGTTGAAGACACTTCAACCATGGCATAGATATTATTATTCATCGTATCTCTATCCGGATCTCGATGATCTTCTCATTCGAAGTCGGCGATTAATGTTAGAGTAGACAAATCGATTTCGAAGTTTTTCTTCTCATAGTTTTAGAAATTTTCTTTCTTTATCCTAACCTGAAACAATGAACTTAACTTACGAAAGAAACAAATGTTTTTTAGACATTGACAAACATACTTAGCGTTTTAATGATGTTTTTTCTTCTATTTTTTCGGTTTTCAATATGAAGCCCAACTATTTTTTATATTAACTAAACGTGAACGGTTCGTGCTTTGGTATGAGTGTGTTTATCTTTGTTCTTTCATCAAGGATATATTTAATATTTATCAGAAATAAAAATCATTTACTGATACTGTTTGAAATTTTCGCAAAAATCAAACATTTTTTTTATTCAACATCAGTAGAAAAAAATTCGCCTAAGATCGATATTATATTTTCGGCACACGTTTCAATACATAGCCAAGCCAAAGAGCAAACGAGAGTAGTGCAATTGAGCCTGATTGATGTGCTGCTGCCATCGGCACAGGTACATGATAGAGAAGTGTGCCGATGCCTAATGCTGCTTGAACGAGGACCATTCCTGCGAGAAGATTTCTTGCCATAGCTGCTCGATGACCGAATTTAACCGAAAATGACGCCAATGTATACGCAAGAACGGCACCTGTCGTTGTCAGACCAAGTACACGGTGATTGAATTGAACAGCAACAGGATTCTCGAAGATATTTCGATACCAGGGTTTTAAATCGGAATATTCCGGTGGTATCCAATAATCGCCCATTTTTGGAAATGTCGGATAGACAAGACCGGCATCAAGACCAGCAACAAATGCGCCAGCAACAACAGTCACAAATATCAATGATAAAAGACCATGTACAGCTATGGCGTATTTACGTGGAACATGCGTCGACGTATAAACATCAGGTCTAGCTAAATATCTAACAAAGAAGAAGAAGAAGAATAACTAACTAATTGAAGACAAAACACAGTCGTACTTAAATGAATTCCATAATAAACCAGAGTATAAAACGAATGCTGTGCCAAGATGTGCTGCTAATCTGTAGGGTGAGACACTAGCGCGTCCGTCGATTAATGTTTCTTTGTGTAAACCTGATTTAACCATATACCAACCGAGAGCACCTTGAAATCCGAGTAAACTACCGAAGAAAACCACACGTTTTTTCATTGCTTTATCGAACATGCCTCGTCGCCAGAAAAGTACAGCCGGCAAAGCAAAAACTATTCCTGTCAAACGACCCCACATGCGATGTGCAAATTCCATGTAAAAGATTTTCTTAAATTCGTCTAATGTCATTTCACGATTCATTTGTTCGTATTCAGGAAAACGTTTGTAACGTTCGAATTCCTGTTGCCAAGCCTCAGGTGTTCGAGGTGGACTCATGTCATTCAACCAATGCCAATTTGTCATTGACAAACCGCTTTCAGTTAAACGTGTCACACCACCGAGAACAACAGCACCAGCTGTCATACCAGCTGACCACGCTAACCAAATGCCAATACGTTGTTTGGCACCTTGAGAAAGCGGAGCTGCAAAATGTAAAATATAAGATTTTACTCATTGAATATGAATACGAAAAACTTCGTACGTATCGACGGAGGTGCTTTGATCGGTGCTGCTGTTGTTGTTGTTGTTCGTTTGAAAGCTAATTGAACATTTTTCCAAAGTCCAAACGAACGACGATGATGATTAGCTGTTAGATTAAATAAAAGTCGCATTGACATCATTGATGTTCTCGACCAAAAAAAGACTTGGTACTTCTATATATGTCGAAGATCCAAATGACAAAACGAGGTAAAGAACGGACAGAAAATATCCGAAACATAAAAACAATGACATCTGTCGTGTCGTCGTTCAAAAATCTCTTTTATTTTTCGCAAAATTCAATAAAACAATAAAAACTAATTCGTGACATGTCTATCAGTTCTACGTCTACACCGGAGATTCGACTATTTAAATCTATGATTGATTACATTCATTGTTGGCAAAGCATCATAGATACTATCCGAAAGCACTAAACATACAAAACTAGATCATTTCCTGAGAGAAGTTCTATATATTACTTCGATTATTTCTTGGCTCAATTCGACAAGTAAATGTTCTCGTCGTCGTTGTCGTTGATCGATTGTTCTGCAATTGATTTTTTAAATATAAATTCCAACAAATACAAATCATAATAACGATTAAAAACGATGCTATCGAAATCATAATTAATATCGAGCCGAGATAGAAATTTCGTCGTAGAATTGTTGGTGAACATTCGTTCGGTTTGAAATCATCACATACATAAATCACAATTGTTTTATCGGATTTCAATCGATTCGGATAGCCATGATCACGTGCATAGATTTCCAATCGAACAGGCAAATAGATATTTATTGGATTATGAAGAATAATCGAACCATTATCAAACAAATGAAAATATGCGTACAGATCTTGATTAACAAAATAATAACTAATTAAACCATTGAGATTATCATCGGCATCGGTTGCGAGAATATTTGTTATAAAAATCGAATGTTCATCGAAATGATTCAGTGAAATGAAAATGAATTGTTCGTGTGATATGTTGAATATCGGTGAATGATCGTTGATATCAAAAATATGAATATGAACACGAGTTCGACTCTCGGAATTGAAAATTTCAAGTTCGAATTGATAGAGTGATTGAGTTTCATAATCGAGATCAGCAATGACATTGATATTGCCAGTTGACGAGTCAATGGCGAAAGGAAATGATATTAACGAATTCATCTGTGAAACAATCGGTAGAAATGACAATTGACAGTCAATAAAATAGATTTGACCGAGTGTGTATGGTATTGTTTGGTGTTCGGTTGTGTTAAAAATATAAATCGATTGATTAAACATGGGCAAACAGTTCGATTCGTCGTAGAATATGAGTTCAATTTCAATTTGATCGAATAATGATGGTCTGTCTGAATTAAATGCAACGATCGTACGATTCACTGCGATGATCGATGAAGGTTGTTGAACTAAAACTAAAGTTCCGTTTTTGGCATCGATACGAATCAATTCTTCGTGTTCGTTCGAAAGAAGTTTGTATTCAATCAATCGAAATTTCGGTGAATAATCCTCATCGAAAGCTTGAACACGGCCAATGATCGAACCCGATTCAGATGCATTCGAAATTCGAAATTCATATTTTCGTCGTGAAAATTTCGGTGCACAATCATTTTCATCGTTTATATGAATGATTAGACAATATTCACTGGACAACGATGGTTCACCGTAATCGCCTTTGTAAATAAAAAAAATTAAAAAATTCGAATTTTCAGATTGCATTGGCAAACTTACGCGCTTGAAAGACAATCGTAAATTTTTGATCGTTCGATTCTCGATCGAATAATTTCGATGTTCGTATGAGATACGTTGTTGGACTCGTGGAATCGAGTTCAATTGGACACGATGGTGAACATGAGACGATCTCTAATGTCAATCGATGATTGATTATCATCGAATCAAGATCTCGTATTAAAATCGTTCCTATAGCTTGTTGAAGGTGAACACTTTCGTTGAGATAGACATTCATTTCTTGTTTAGTTTCAATTGATTGATAAGATTTGAAGATATTTAAATAGATCCATGGTGCATGATCATTGACATCGAGTATGTCAATGATAACTGGCACGAGACTTGAAATCATACGATTTGAATTCGATGCTTTCACACGAAAACGATACGTTGAAATCGTTTCATAGTCAAGTAAAGTTCGAAGTCGAATTTCACCTGTATATCGATCGATTTTAAATGGAAATAGATCATTTGCTATGTCGGTATTGAGAATTGTATAGTGAAGTATTCGATCGTCACAATCGTGATCATGTGCGATGATTTTGACTACTGTTTGATTTGTTAATAGAAAATTTTCCGGTAGATGTACGTGATAGTAACGTTGAGTGAAACTAGGGTGATATTCATTTAAATCTCCGACAGTGATATTCACGTGTCTAAAATAGAGATATTCGAGAAATCGAATAGATATCGAAGAGACTTACAAAATATTGGATCTTAAACCGCCTTTATCAATTGCTTGAATGAATAATTGATAGTTATTTTTCGTTTCACAGTCAAGTTGTTGAATGAGATTTAATTTTAGTTCGTCGAAAGATTTTTCTAATTGAAAAATCGATTCGGTTTTGTTGAGAAATTCATATCGATCGATATTATATTGATCGGAATCGTAATCAACGGCAATTGGCAGTTGAACTTGATAGTTCGTTGGAAGATTTTCTCGGATTGTAAGTGCGAAATATGTTTGGGAGAAGAATGGTCGCCAATCATTGATATCAATGATAATCAATTTGAAAAGAATCACAAATGATGTTTGAGTAAATATTTCAAGTTGAAGAAAACACGGTTCGATTTGTTCACAGAGTTGTTCTCGATCGAGTTCATCGAGACGATATTTAAGAATATGTGAATCGAGTTCGAAATAATCCGAATACGTCGAAAGTGAGTATTGAAATGTTCGATAGGATGCTGTTCGATTCGAAAGTAAATCCATGAGATTCCATTGAAGATATTCTCGTGATGTATGTTCAGAAATTTCGACTGTTATCGAACAAACTCTTTGACAATCAAACGTCGAAATAATTGGTAAGAAAACGAGAAAATAGATTCGATAGAACATAACGAAATAAATGAATTTCTAGAAGATGAAAAAAAAAGAGAAAAACGGTTTTTTTTTCACACATAATTCTTCTCATTTTTTAACACATCTAATGTCTATGTTAATGCATCGAATATGATTAACACATTTATTCTCTTTGAATTGTCAATAAAAGAAAAGCCTCGATAAATGATGACAACAAGATCGATATGATATACATCTATTGTTTCTATCGACAAGTAAATATAAGATCTGTCTCATTCTTTTGTTCATTTCATTTTTATAATTTATGCTCGATTAAAAGCGAACGTTTGTGTTCGATGTTTATTAAAAATAACCTTGAATTATCATTCGAATAAAAGCATACCTTTAGTTGAGCTCTGATATTTCTGCACGTAACCTTCTAATTCTTTCAACATCCGTTAGAGTTAATGACTGACTCGTCATGTCAAATATGAAAATTCAATTATGTCGTTAAACATCCGGTTTGATTAGTTTCTTTTCTTGACAAATGTAACATACAGAGAGAAGAGAAAAAAAGTTTATTAATAAGGTTGAATTTGTTTGAGAAATTGTTGAAAAATTTTCTTCAATTCTTTTGATTTCTTATGTTCGTTTAAATTCGGTATTTTCTGTAGGATTTCTTCGAATAGATTCGAAAGATCATTGGTCATACAATAATCTAAACATTCTCGCAATGATAACATATCTAAACAAGCTTGCATTGAACCTTCTTGATTGAATTGTCCGATTTTGCTATAGATTGCTTTCAATTCATTAGCAATCGTTAAACTTATTCTCGAACAAATCGTACTTGTCATTTGATGATTTATCGAATAGATCTCAGCATAGACACGAGCAAGATCGAAGATTATATGTTTGATATAATTACTAACTTGTGACACTTGACTATGATTTGCCCAATCGA